>Ga0255053_10000534_pt1 | contig 21105 bp, 26 predicted proteins | sample JV7_2_22_MG_FD_188635 | JGI IMG/M metagenome (GOLD analysis project Ga0255053, IMG submission 188635) | Seawater microbial communities from Jervis Inlet, British Columbia, Canada - JV7_2_22 | ecosystem: Environmental > Aquatic > Marine > Inlet | place: Canada: British Columbia | collected... | reverse complement strand
AGGCAGAACGCACTCATTGCACCCGCTGTCGCAACGGTTGAGATCGATCAGCATGCCCCAACGCACATCGCTCGAAGCAGCGGCACCGAGCGCTCGCGCCCTGGCAGGAGAAGTTTGGGTGATCCCATACAGCATAACGCCTGGTGCGAGCGTCACTCCGGCAGCGGCCGCCATATTGCTCAGGAAGCTGCGCCGCTCAGGATCGAAATCGCGCGTCACGGCAGGCTTTGCTTTATCCGTTTTGCCTTCCATTTTCACTCGACTTCGTCCGCGACCATTTCGGGGCGCGACGCATGGCACTGAAAACAATCGATCTTCACGGCCGCGTAATCGTGACACGAGCGGCAAAAATGTTTTTCGCTGGTGACGGTTACCGGCATTCCGTCCGGCCCGGCAACCGCATGACATGCCACACATTCCTTGAGGCTGTATTGCTCAGCGCGTATGCCCCGTAACATCGTCTCATCGCGCTGATGCTTGAGCATGTTCATATGGTTGCGGCGCATGAAGTCGGTATCTTCGACGCAGTTGTCGCCTTGCCCTCTCGAAATCGCCGGCACGGGCACGCGTCCTGCCACACGTTGCTGCGGCGCCGCCGCGTTCATTTCGTCCGCGCCAGCCAGGAACATTATCGAGGAACTCATCACAACCGCGACCATCGCAAACACTGCAACGGAACCGCGGTGCGGTGCCATAACTTACTCCCCGAGCCCCATGCGGATGTAACCCGACGGGCAGACGTCTTCACAGATGTGACAGCCGATACATTTTGTGTAGTCAGTGTCTACATAGCGGCCCATGGTGGCGTCCGTCTTCTTCACCCGGAATATGGCATCTTGCGGGCAAAAGATGACGCAATTATCACACTCGAAACACATGCCGCAGCTCATGCAGCGATCGGCTTCCTGCCTGGCTTCTTCTTCCGAGAGGCCCTCGATGCGCTCGCCGAACGAACCCAGCACGGCATCACCCGTGATGTCATGTTCCTTGCGAATGTGCCGCGCATCGTACTTGAAATGGCCAAGGAACAGTTCGTCCGACGGCACAATCTCCACCGACGAGCGGTCTTCGTAGTTGTGGATGGCGAAATTGGCACTATCGGTGCCGCTATCCTGCACGTGCTGATACTCGCTCGGCGCGTGATCCGTTTCCCGTAGTTTTTCGAGCAGGCTGAAGTGATGTACGTCGACTTTGGGCCGCCGTAACTGCGCTTCGCCCATCAGAAACTTGTCAATGCCTTCCGCCGCAATCGAGCCATGTCCAATCGCCGTTGTCAGCAGATGCGGCTTGGTAATGTCACCGCCGGCAAAAATGCCGGGATGGTCCTTGACGCGGTAAAAGCCATCGGCGTCGACCAGTCCGCGACCATTATCGAGTTCTTCGAAACCGGTCAGGTCACCGACCTGGCCGATCGCCGAGACAATCAGATCGCACTCGATATCTCTCTCGGTTCCTTCGACCACGACCGACTTGCCGCTACTCCAGTCAACGTCGGTCATGCGCACGGCCGTCGCACGGCCTTCATCGTCCGTTATGACCTTGACCGGGAGCACCGAGCCGAAGATTTTCACGCCTTCTTTTGTTACGTGCTCGACCTCCATCTTCGTGGCCGGCATGTCGTCGAGCGACTCCCAGGAGACAAGCGTCACATCGGCGCCCTGGCGGAGAGCAACCGTTGCTGCATCATGCGCCGTATGGCCGAGGACAACGTTCTCGGGGCGGTCGTGTTCACGCTTGTGCGTGATGTGGCCCAGGCGACGGGCGACCGCAGCAACGTCCATGGACGTATCTCCACCGCCAACGACCAGAACGCGCGCAGAAGTATGCTGCAGGCGACCCTCATTAAACGCACGCAGAAACGCCACGCCGCTGATGCAATTCGGCGCATCACCGCCCGGGACCGGCAATGCCGCACCGGACTGGGCACCGAGGCCGATGAATACTGCGTCGAATTCCTTCTGCAGATTTTCGAGTGTCACATCGTCACCGACTTTGGTGTTGTTGCGAACCTCGACACCGAGGTCGAGGATGCGCTGAACTTCACCATCGAGTACTTCGTCGGGAACCCTGTACCCGGGAATGCCGTAACGCATCATGCCGCCGAGTTTCTCGTGCGCTTCAATGATCGTGCAGGCATGCCCTTTGCGGCGCAGGTGGTAGGCACAGGCGAGACCAGCTACCCCACTGCCGACAATCGCTACCTTCTTGCCGGTGTCCTCACCGGCCGGATGCAGCTCGAGTTTATGCTCAAGGCCATAGTCGCCGATGAACTGCTCAACCGAATTGATGCCGACGTGGTCTTCGACCTCGTTGCGGTTGCAGCCATCTTCACATGGCGCCGGGCATACCCTGCCCATGATGGCGGGAAACGGATTCGCATCAGTAACCCGGCTAAACGCATATTCCTGCCACGGCATATCGCCAGGCGGCTTTTCGATGCCTCGAGCAATATTGAGCCAGCCGCGAATATCCTCGCCGGAAGGACAGCTGCCCTGGCATGGCGGCGTACGATGCACGTACGTCGGACATTTGTGGGATGCATCGGCGATGAATATTTCTTCCTGCCACGGCCGGTGTGCGTTGTCGCCGTCTTTGAAGCGGCGTTTGGTAAGAAGTTCGTCTGTCATGTCGCAATAATTTCCTGATCGTGTTCCGTGTCAATTTGTTGCGCCTCGCCGCTCGTCTGCCCGTCCAGCACGATGGCGTTTGATACCAGTTGATGCACGCTGACGATGCTGTCCATGTCGAATCCATAAGTCGGCATCACTTTCGAAAACTGCGATTTGCAGATGGCGCAGATCGCCGCCATATGCGTGACGCCATGCTCCTCTACAACTTCCTGCAAGGCCTGCATCCGGGGTGATGCGCCCTTGACCCTGAGCTCCATCAGGTCATCGGTCAGCAAGCCACCACCACCGCCGCAGCAAAACGTATTTTCGTGGATCGTATCGGCCGCCATATCAACAAAATTGTTACAGCAGGCTTTGATGATCGCGCGCGGAATTGTGAACTGACCGCCAGGCTTGTCACCCATACGTGAGGCGCGTGCCACGTTGCAGGAATCGTGAAATGTCAGCGTCATGTGATCGTTGGCCGACTTGTCCAGCGTCAACGCACCTTTTTCGATCAGGTCGTGTGTAAACTCACAAATGTGTTGTGGGATTGGATAATTGGGGTCCAGGAAGTCGAACGGCCCGGCCAGGGTATTCAAGAAGCTGTAGGCAACTCGCCAGGCATGTCCGCACTCACCGAAAATGATGCGCTTGACGCCCAGATCTTCGGCAGCCTTCCTGATGCGTTCTGCGACCTGCTTCATTTGCTCGTAAGAACCGATGAACATGGCGAAATTTGCGGCTTCCGAAGCGTATGAGCTGACTGTCCAGCTGACTCCAGCCTGGTGAAAAACCTTGGCGTAGCCAATCAGGCCGTCAACATGCGGTTCAGCAAAAAAATCGGCACTGGGTGTCACAAGCAATATGTCGGCGCCTTTCTCATTGACCGGCAGCCTGACCTTCACTCCGGTCTCTTCTTCAATGTCTTCCTCGAGCCCTTCCAATGTGTTGATCAGTGCAGGCTCAGGCAGCCCAAGGTTGTTACCGATCTTGTGAACCTTGCCGATGATTTCGTTGCAGTACTTCTGGCCCTTGCCAATGTGATCCATGATCTCGCGTGCAGCCATGGACACTTCGGCAGTATCGATGCCGTAGGGGCAATACACCGCACAGCGCCGGCACTGTGAGCATTGGTGGAAATAGGTGTACCAATCGTCCAGCACCTCTTCGGTCAGGTCCTCGGCACCGACCAGCCATGGCAAGTACTTGCCGGCCAGGGTGAAATAGCGACGATAGACTTTTCGCAGCAGGTCCTGGCGTGCAACCGGCATGTTCTTCGGATCACTCGTACCCAGAAAATAGTGGCATTTATCGGTGCACGCGCCGCACTTGACGCAGCTGTCCATATAGACCTGCAGCGCCCGCGACTTCTTGAGTAAATCACCGAGTTTGTCGATCGCCTTGGTTTGCCAGTCGTCAACCAGTTCTCCCGGGAAGCCGAGCGCTTCCTGATGTTCCGGAGCAGCCGCAAATGGCGATGAGTGTTGCATCGCCCCCCTCTTGAGAACCGGGATCTCAACAGGCACGGAAATCGAAGGTATTTCGTAATCAGCCATCGGCTATTCGCTTTTGCCGGCCGGCATCCAGCTCGGCAGCCCAAGGCGCAAGGTGTCTTTTCTCGCGGGGATTGTCGACCTGGTTGCGGCTGGGACTGAAGAATAGTCCTGGCCCATGCAGCAGCTTCGAAAACGGGAAAATGATCATGAGTACCAGTACCAGGCTCAGATGAACCAGCAGCACCGGGTCGGCAGGAATAGGTTGCCAGTCGAAATAGAGCAATCCGAGAACAAACGCCTTCAGTGACAGGATGTCCGTATGTGCCACGTACTTCATCATCAATCCAGTGGCCGCAATTCCTATTAGCAACAGCAACATCAAGTGGTCAGACGGTGAAGAAATATAGCGAACGCGGTCGACCGCAAGACGCCGCACCCAAAGCCCGGCCAGGCCGGCAACCATCGCGAACCCGGCATACATTCCGAAAGGCTGAACCCATATCACCCAAAACCAGACAGGCTCAGTGAAATAACGAAGATGCCGCAATACGACCAACAGCAGCGCCGCATGAAAGACCCAGCCGAACAACCAGGTCCATTTGCTGGCCTTGAACAGGCTCTCGAAGAAGACAACTTCCCGCGCCATGCGAGCAACCACGCCCGTCCGTGTCACGGGCGCCGGAGTCGTCGGGATTTTCAGCGGCGCCGGAGTTCGGGCATAGAGGCGAATCCGGTGCGCCAAGCCAATAATGAACACCGCCGTAGCGAAATAAAACAGCACGGCATAAATAGTGCTCAGTGCCAAGCTCTTAGCCCTCGATGCCTTTTAGATACATCCCGTCGGTTTCGGCAAACCTGCAATCTTGCAGGCCTGTTTTGCCGGGCCGTATGGGAACAGCTCATAGAGATACTTGCTGTTGCCCTTTTCGGGTCCCAGTGATTTCTTGACCGCCTTGGTCAGCACGCGAACGGCCGGAGCGATCTGATATTCCTCGTAATAACTGCGCAGGAAGTTCACAACCTCCCAGGCATCGTCACCCATCTCGATATTCTCGCCCTCAGCAATCAGGACCGCGAGTTCCGGGTTCCACAGGCTGATATCAGTGATGTAACCCTCTTCGTCGGCTTCGACAGTCGTGCCATTTAATTCATAAGCCATGGCTTACCTCTTACAAAAATAGTGAACTACAACCAGGATTGCGTAACGTCATGTTCCGCGACCAGGTCAACGAATCCTTCATAATCGACGACAGCAATGCTGTCGATTAGAGGTGTGTCGCCCAGGCCTCGAGCTGCAACATCGGGACCAAGGGCATAAAAAGACAAATCTTCCATCCGCGCAGCAATCGTATCGGCGTGAGACGCTTTTGCCAGCGCTGCGTAGACTCCGTCCTCTATCAACAGGATCGAATGGCCGGATTCTGCCAGACGAAGACAGCTATCCAGGGCGTTCCTTTCGAGCGGGGACTTATTGATTATGTGCAGCATAGAACTCATGAGCTGATCACAACATCTTGTTGCGCCATGACTGCACGCAAATCGTCCGCAACCAGAACCTCGACCGGAATAACGAGGTCGTCCGCGGTCAGGCCACGTGCATCAAGTGATTCTTTTTCGACGTAGATTTTTTCAACATCGTAGTCATCGAGCGCACCGTAGGTCTTTGAGAAGTTCTTCATACCTATGCCTGTCGTATCCTGGTTTTTCTTCAGCTGCCACACGCCATCGTCCACAAAAACCACGCTCACATCCTGATCGAATGCGGCGGCGACCAAAACAACTTCCAGACATTCAAGCGCGTAAATTGTCCCATAGGGCGCTTTGCGATTGACGTACATGAATCGCTTGATTATTTCGGGGCCACCCTCGTCGTACTCTTCCACTTCGCTGTTTCTCCGTCAGTCGCCGAACACAACAAGCCGATCGGCCTGAATGCCCGCTTCAACGAGTTGACCAAGCCCGGAAATTCGAAATCCTTCTTCCAGAATCTCGTCCTTGATGCCACGGCGCAGCGCGGCGGCGACACACACGACCAGGTCTATGCCATGGTCCTTACCAAACTTCGACCACAAGGCAGTCAGATTTCGGTCATCCGTTTGTGGTTCCGACAACTTGTTCGCGTTGTACACGCCATCGTTGTAGAAAAACACGCGATAGATTTCGTGTCCCTTCGCGATTACAGCCTCAGCAAAGTGATACGCACTATCCGACGCCTGGTGCGTATACGGACCTTCGTTGATCAGGATGCCGAATTTCATCAGAAATGCAGGTGTGCTGAAGCATTCAGGCTGGCACGCCCACCGCGCCAGTCTTCAATTTGGTGCTTGGTAAACGCGAGCCCGGTCATCTCGAAAAAGCGCGGCCAGCCAATACGATCAATCCATTCGCCCAAACGTTCCCAGGCTCGTGCATCTTCCTTGTAGGCAAAAAGAATTGTTTTTACGACCTCCGTCACCTCAGGCCAGCGTGGCGGATTGTTCGGCAAGTTCGCTGCAACCAGTTTGTGAAACGTCGGCTTCGAGCGCGCATTGGAATGTTTACCACCGACCCAAATCGCCAGCTTGGTCGATTCCGGACCATTGATCTGCATCGGCGGGCACGGCGGATAACAGGCACCGCAGCAAATGCATTTTTTCTCATCGACCTCGAGCGAGGGCTTGCCGTTTACCATGGCCGGCCGAATAGCCGCCACGGGACAGCGCGCCACAACCGCCGGGCGTTCGCAGACATTGGCAACAAGATCGTGGTTAATTTTTGGCGGCTTCACGTACTGTACGTTGATCGCAATATCGCCCTGACCACCGCAATTGACCTGGCAGCATGATGTCGTCATGCGTACCCGATTCGGCATTTCTTCGTGGGTGAACTCGTAGTGCAACTCATCCATCAGCGACTTGACGACGCCGGATGCATCGGTCCCAGGGATATCGCAGTGCAGCCACCCCTGGGTATGGGAAATCATCGACATTGAGTTGCCGGTGCCACCGACGGGAAAACCCGCAGCATTCAGTTTTTCGATTAGCGGTACTGTTTTGTCCAGGGAACTGCACATGAATTCCGCATTGCTGCGGGTTGTAAAGCGTATGTGGCCATCGGCGAATTCGTCTGCGATGTCACACAGCGTGCGGAGCGTGAACACATCCATCTGTCGTTGTGTACCGGCACGGACAGTCCACACTTCGTCGCCGCCGTGGGCAACGTGGCGCAGGACGCCCGGGCGAGGCCGGTCGTGCCAGGCCCACTGCCCATAGTTCTTCTTCAGCAACGGGTGCATGTACGGAAACGGGTCAGGAACGCCGTGTTCGTCCGGTCTGCGGGGTTGTACCACTTCTGTCATCGCCTGTACCTCACTGTGTCCTGTTCCGGAGCCTGTAACGGCCTATCCGGCTGCTGCCTTTTTGCGCTCTTCCCATTTCTTGGCTTCTTCGTCCCAGTCATCGGTCCGTACATATGAACTGGTACGCGGATGATTGACCATGTTGGGATCGACATCGACACCGATGGCGTCAAGGAAATTGGCAAGGCCGATTCGATCGATGGTTTCGCCGATGCGCTCGTGCTCGAGCGCATTCTCTGCAAAGAAATCGACTACGGTCTCAGCCAGCTCATTAAATTTCTCGAAATCCTCGTCGGACTCAAGCTTCATGAACGGGACTATGACGGTGCCCATCTGGTCACCGATCTTCAATGAGCGTTTGCCGCCCATCAGGATTGAAACGCCACGATCCTTTCCGGGTGACAGGGCTTTCGTCATGACATTGATGCAATGCATGCAGCGTACGCAGCTCTTATTGTCAACGTCCAGGGTATCGTCATCGTTCAGGCTGAGCGCACGTGTTGGACAGTGAGAGATCACTGTATCGATCATCTGTTTGCGACCCACTTTCGCTACATGCTTCTTAACCTCTTCCTGATCGACCTGCATATCATCACGCCAGGTGCCTATGACCGCAAAATCGGCACGATGAATGGCGTTTACGCAGTCGTTCGGGCAGCCGGAGAATTTGAATTTGAACTTGTATGGCAGCGCCGGCCGGTGCATTTCATCGAGCAGCCCGTTAATGGTCTCGCGGTGCGCGCGCACCTCGTCATAACACGACTGCTCGCATCGGGCATGGCCGACACAGCTCATCGATGTCCTCAATGCCGGACCGGCACCGCCCATGTCCAGCCCGATTTCGTTCAATGCATCGAATGCCGGTTGCACTTTGTCCGTTTTGCAGCCCTGGAACATGATGTCCCCGGACTGGCCGTGCAGGGCGATCAGGCCCGAACCGTGCTCCTCCCAAATGTCACACATGTCGCGCAACAGCTCGGTTGAATAATGCATTCCCGCAGGTGGTTGCACGCGCAGCGTGTGAAACTCTGACGACTCCGGAAACTTGTCTGCGACTTCCGAGAAACGGGGAATGACCCCGCCGCCGTAACCGAAGACACTGACGGTACCGCCTTTCCAATAACCCGTGCGGGTTTCGTAGGAATGCTCAAGCTGGCCCAATAAGTCTTTCATCATGGTGGCGCTCGGTTTGTCGCCGTCGTTCGCCAGCCGCTTGAGTCCTGAAACGAAACTCGGCCAGGGTCCGTCCTCCAGCTCATCGAGCATCGGCGTATCGTGCGATTTCTTCGACATAAGTAATCCCCTACTTGTCTTGTGTTACGTTGCTGCGCGGCGTCGACCAGGACGACCCCTCTAATTGTAGTCGCGAGAGGTCCGGCACAAGAATATTTTTCAGTATCAGTATATTCGAATGTTATCATATAGAGTTTCTGATCCGAGTTCCAGCGAGAATCTTTTTCTTTATGTATCGGTTATTTACAGCCCATCACCCAGGCTAGGGCACATGTTTGACAGTCGCAATTACCACGCATGGCGAGCGGCCAAACTGGCCAATTACCCCGAGTGCGCGGACGACCTCATTGTTCAGATCGACGGACTGACTGACCCTGGCAAGAGCGCCGTGGCAGCCATCCGCTCGAGCTGTGAACGGACGAATATGGCGATCTACCCCTGCCGCGACGCCGCGGTGGACCGTGCAGCAATTCGCACGTTCGCAACCCATTTCAGCCTGCGCCGGCTTGACCATCACCTGTGCGCCAATGAGGACGGCGTTTCTGAGCTGACCGCTGCCTGTAAGGACAGGCGCAGCGGGTACGTACCTTATTCCCGCCGTAGCCTTAGCTGGCACACTGACGGCTATTACAATAGCGAATCGAACCGGGTGCATGCTGTCGTGCTGCATTGCGCGCAGAACGCGGCAACAGGGGGAGAGAATGCCCTGCTTGACCCCGAGATCGCCTATATCCTGTTGCGTGATGCGGACCCCGCGTTCATCGAAGCATTCGAGCACCCTGCCTGCATGAGCATCCCCGCCAACGTTGAGGATGGGCAGGAGATTCGGCCTGCGGTCTCCGGACCGGTGTTTTCGTATGACCAGTCCAGCGGAGCACTGCATATGCGCTACAGCGCCCGCAAGAAGAATATTCACTGGCGCGATGACAGAATAACCACTGCGGCCCGGGAGTTCCTGACCGAACTGCTCGACGATGAGGACGGCCCGGTCATTCGCTACGATCTGCAGCCCGGGCAGGGACTCATTTCCAACAACGTGCTGCACAACCGGACCGCTTTCGAAGATGGGCCAGGTCAAAAACGCCTGCTGTATCGTGCTCGCTTTTTCGATCGCATTGGACCAAGCTAATTGCCAAACCGAGGTGAGCAATACGATGGAAACTATCGAAGTTATGATCAGCGATATCATCATTCAGCACCCTGAGATCAATTCGTTCCAGGATTTGCTGGACGCTGTTCGCAACATTACGTCCAACGATATGCTTTTTCTGAATTTCGACGTTAAGCCTGATTATCGTGACACACCGCGCGACTGGCAGTGGCAACTGGAAGGAGCGTTCCTCGGAGGCAGACGGTGAACGATGAGACAGTCAGGACGCTCGACGCATTTGCCGCTCCCTATGGACGCGAAATCACGCTGGAAAGCGTCGAACACGACAGTGGTTTGAATATGCTGCGAATTCGCATCCGTGAGGGTCGCCGGTTTACGGTCATGGATATCGATGCGAACACCGCGGTGCAATGGAGCGCAGCCATGCGCGCGTGGGCCAGCAAGACACAGCACTCTAACGGAGTACAGGAAGCCTGACTTGGACCACCTCCCCATCCTCCTCAATGTGAAGGGACACCGCGTTCTGGTTGTCGGTGGCGGCACCGTGGCATGCCGCAAGACAGACCTGCTGGTACGCGCAGGGTGCGAGATCACCGTACTTGCTCCTGAATTGAACGATGACATGGCTCGCCTGGTGCAGGAGAACGGAATCGAACATCGGACCGATGAATTGACGGCAGAAGATCTCGACGGCTGCACGATTGCTTTCGGAGCCACTTCTGACCGGGCAACAAACCGGAAGCTGAGCGAGCTGGGCAAAGCGGCAGGCGTGAAAGTCAATGTTGCCGACGACCCGGAGCTTTGTGACTTCATCATGCCCGCCATCGTCGACCGGTCGCCGCTACTCGTAGCGATCGCAAGCGGCGGCACATCTCCACTGTTGACGCGTATGCTCAAGGCCCGCTTCGAGACAGAGATTCCGGCGGCTTACGGTCGACTGGCGGATTTCGCGGGCAAATATCGCGACCGGGTCAAGGACGCCATCCCCAACATGACCCGGCGGCGGCGATTCTGGGAAAAGATGATCGCGGGACCGATCGCTGAACACCTGTTCTCCGCCCACGAAGACCTCGCGACTACACAGATGGACACGCTGCTCGAAGAAGCCGCAACCGAAGGCGACAAACCGCCGCGCGGTGAGGTGTATCTGGTGGGTACCGGGCCGGGCGATCCGGATCTGCTGACTTTTCGTGCGCTTCGCCTGATGCAGCAGGCCGACGTGGTGTTGTACGACCGGCTCATCGGCGAAGGCATCCTCAATCTCGTGCGCCGGGACGCCGAGCGCATCTATGTCGGTAAGATGAAAGAAGACCACACCGTGCCGCAGGAGGAGATCAGCAAACTGTTAATTCGCCTGGCACAAGAGGGCAAGCGAGTGCTACGGCTAAAGGGTGGCGATCCGTTTGTCTTCGGGCGTGGTGGCGAGGAAATCGAAACCCTGGCAGAAAACGGCGTTACGTTTCAGGTGATACCGGGCATTACAGCGGCCAATGGCTGCGCCGCATACGCAGGCATACCGCTGACCCATCGCGACCATGCACAAGGATGCGTCGTGGTGACCGGACACGAGAAAGATGGCGAGCTGAACCTCAACTGGAACGGCCTGATCCAGCCTCGTCAGACCGTTGTTATCTACATGGGATTGACGTCTCTCGAAACCATCACTCGGGGATTCATGGAACACGGAGCAGATCCCGCAACGCCGGCAGCCGTTATCGAAAACGGCACCCGGGCGAGCCAGCGTGTTATCACCGGGACACTGGATTCCCTGGCGGAAAAATCCGCCGCCGCCGAGGTCAAGAGCCCTGCTTTGATCATTGTCGGCAGTGTCGTAGCTTTGCAGGACAAACTTTCGTGGTACGCCGATACTGATAGTCTGGAGCACGAGTCATGAGCGACGCACTGAACTACCTGATCAAGGCCCGCCCCGAGGCGATGAAGGCCTATTTCACCTTTCTGAAAGAGTCAGGCAAACACCTCGACCCCAAGACCCGCTCGCTGATATCCGTTATCACCAAAGTAGACAGTCAGACCGAGCGCGGATTACGCCAGTATCTGCCGCGGGCACTGCGGGATGGCGCCACACCGCATGAAGTCCTGGATGCCATACTCATGGCGTTTCCGACACTGGGCCTGGCCAAGATCGTCTGGGCCATCGATATTCTGCTGGATATGGATATTCCCGAGTTTCGGGCGGAACTGCTGGACGTTGAGCCTGAATGGCACAACTTGCTCGATTGGGCTGAGGTTGAGGACGGCGCTATCACTTATGTGGAAAATTGCGACGGAAGAAGCATCTTTGTCTATCGGTCCGGCGACGACTGCCGTGTTTACGACAGCCGCTGTCCGCATCAGGTGACAAACATCCCGCATCTGGCGTTATCAGGCATGCGCCTGACCTGCCCGAAGCACCAGTGGGTTTTCGACGTGTCAACGGGCGAATGTGTAGAGAAAGGCAGTCGTCCGTTGCGACAGTTCGACTGCAGGATTACGGATGGTCGGCTGCAGGCTTGCTGGTAACCAGCCCACGCCAGTCGTATAGCCTTCAGCTCGTCTCGAGTTCGACCGCATCAACGATGCCGACGACGATCGAACGCACCGGCGCTTTGTCATCTTCGAGAATCTGTCGGGCACCGCTACCTTCGTCGAGGATCAGGACCATTTCGCCCTGGCCGGCTCCGATGGCGTCGAAGGCGATGACGTAGCCGCCAGTTGCGCGCCCACTCGAGTCGAGTCGCTCGGCGACAAGCAGCTTGTGGCCCTCGACGATGGGGTGGTGGATGGTCGACACGACGCTGCCAGTGATGCGGCCGAGAATCATCAGCCGAGATCCTCGGGCGGATAGAGCCGCACGTCATCGACCAGGCCGACGATGGCATCGTCGACCGGGACGAACCACGGATCGAGGGCCAATGCCGCTTCGCGGCTGGCCACCCAATAAATCACCTGACCCGGCCCCGCCATGCGCGTGCCGTCGGCGCAAACGAGGGCCTCGCCCTCGTCCCGGCCCTCACGATCGAGCGGCTGGATCCAGAGCAGTGGCGTGCTATCCAGCTCGTCCACTGTCATCGCCGGGACCACGGTTCCGATTACCCGACCCAGGAGCATGCAACCTCCTCGGGATATTCAGCGCTGGCCGGCTCGAATGCCGGGCATAAACCGAAACGGGTGCCCTGTTCAAGGAGCCGACGCAGGTCGGGATCGAGTCGTGGCAACAGACTCTGCGCCAGCAGCTGATCGCCGGCCCGCTCCGAGCAGATTGCGAGCGCGGTCTCGGCATCGGTCAGATCGCCGCTCATCAGCGCCAGCGCGTGTCCGCCGAGGTCATCGGCAAGGCGCACTTCACAAAGCTCGACAGGGGTGCTTTTGATGGCGGCGTCTATCGCGGCCAGGAGGGCTGGCGAAGAATGCGTTTCGACGACCGCCAGTGCGTCGCCCGCCAGTTCCCGCCGTTCGCCGAGCACTGCATCGTGCAAGCTCGGGTGAACGTCGCCGAGAAATACACGACCAAGCAGAGTGCGCTCGGTCTCGCCCAGCTTCACTCCGATCTCGAACGCCTCCTCGGTGCTGGCGACACTGCCACCGACCAGAACCAGGAATCGTCCCGGGTGCACCGTTCCGCAGCGCAGCAACGCGATCGGTGCTCGCTTGACCATGAGGTCGCTCGCAAGAACGCCGGAGGCAACGGTCTCGAATTCCAGTAGCGCCAGAGCTCCGTGTCGCCTTTTTGTTTGCACCATGCCGTTCAGACTATGCGGAAGTGATCGACCAGGACGCAGCGCCGCAGCCGGCTGAATGCGACCGGGCCAGTGAGCCCTTCGCCGGTGGGGCTTGCGATCGTGAAACTCGAGTGACCCTCGCCCCCTTCGCCCAGGCCTGCAAAGAAAGGGCCATTCTTGGTGAAGATGCTCGTATTGATGGTTCGCGCCATGTGGCTCAGCGCTTCGATATCTCGCGAGTACATGCCGGCCGAGTGGCCGAAGCCATGTTCGGCTTCCTTGGCCAGTTCGATGCCGCGATCGACGTCGGGCACCGAGGTGACCGGTAGAACCGGCATCATCTGCTCGGTCCAGACCAGCGGATGACCATTCGAGACTCGCGCGACCAGAAGCGGCGGATCTCCGGGACATGAGATTCCAGCCCGAGCGAGAATCTCGCTCGCATTCTTACCGATGAGATCCTTCTCGATCACCGCGCGTTTCCCGTGCCCTCGATACTCGCTGAAGATCGCCCGCTCCACCTGGTGGAGCTCTTGCTCGTTCAGGAGATAGGCGCCGTGCTTTTTCATTTGCTGCAACAGCTCGTCGATGATGCTGTCGACGGCGATGACTTCCTTTTCGTCGGTGCACACGATGTTGTTGTCGAAGGAGGCGCCAGCGACGATGCAGCGCCCGGCGAGCTCGAGATCGGCCGTTGCATCGACCACCACGGGCGGGTTGCCGGGGCCGGCACAGATCGCGCGTTTGCCGCTCGTCATCGCCTGGCGCACGACGCCGCTGCCTCCGGTCACGGCGAGAATACGCACGCCCTTGTGGGTCATGAGTTCCTGCGCGGATTCGATCGTCGGCTCGGCCACGGCGCTGACCAGGTTGGCAGGGCCGCCGGCGCTGACAATCGCGCGATGCAGGAGCCGAACGTTCGCCATGGAGCATTCCCGGGCATTGGGGTGCACGTTGAAGACAATTGCATTGCCCGCCGAGAGCATGGCAATCGTGTTGCAGATAATCGTCGAGGTCGGGTTGGTCGTCGGGGTGATGGTGCCGATTACGCCGTAAGGTGCGTATTCGGTGAGCGTCAGACCGTTGTCTCCGGTGACGGCGTGCGGCACCAGGACCTCGGTGCCGGAGGTCTTGCGAGTCACCAGCCGGTTTTTAACCAGCTTGTGGTCCGGTCGGCCGAGCCCGGTCTCGCGATGGGCGTGCTGGGCAAGTTCCTCGGCATGCTCCTGCATTGACTCCCGAATCGAAGCGATGATCTTCTGCCGCCCTTCGAGCGACATACCATCGAGCTGGCGGAAGGCTACATTTGCCGCCTCGACCGCGTCATCGACCGTTGCAAAGACACCTTCGCCGAGTGCCGCGCGAGGAGCGGTGGCCGGCGCAGTGCGAGCCGCGGGGACTCGTGTCTCACTCGCCGCCGGCGCCGAGAAGCGTTCGGCGAGACGAGCAGCGATGATGTCGACCTGCTGGTCGGTGAGGAGGTTAACGCTACCTCCCGGCTGGCTCATGCGTCAGTCTCCCCCTTGCGGTATTTTTCGTCGCCTTCGATCTCCCAGGTATCGACAATAGCCATCACGACTGCGTCAACCGGCTTTTGGTCGGTGCGTTCGGTTTGCCGCGCAGACGAGCCACTGGCAAAAAGCACCATCTCACCAACGCCCGCACCAACGGCATCCACCGCCACTACCGAACCGCCGGCCGGCTTGTTGTCGGGACCCCAGAGACCCAACATGAGGAACCGCAGACCCTCGAGCTTGGCGTCCTTCTCGGTGGCAACGACGGTGCCGAGAACTTTCGCGAGTTTCACGGCTAATCAGCTTTCGCGGCCACTACTTCTTGGCCGGTTCGGTGCTGCGACCCAGGGGAATCACCGTGTCGACTCCGGTGTGAGGGCGTGCAATCACGTGCACGGCTACCACATCGCCTACGCGCGCGCCGGCGGTTCGGCCGGCATCACAAGCTGCCCTGACAGCCGCTACATCACCACGTACCACCGCGGTGGTGTAACCACCACCGGTTTTTTCGTAGCTGACGAGTTCGACTCTGGCCGCTTTGACCATCGCGTCGGCCGCCTCCACCATGGCCGGAAAACTCCGGCACTCAATCATTCCTAATGCATCTGACATCGCCTTGCTCCTCGCGAATCGGGCCTCACACCCGGGTTTGTCTGTTCAAAAAATCTATTTCTTGCTGGTCTTGCCGGTGACGGCCTTGATCGCCTGCGTTGCCGCTTCGTGGGCCACCACTACGTCCTTCTCCTCGCCGCCGATGTAGACACGTCCGAAACTGCCCACTGCCCGCACCTCGAGAATGTTGATATCCGCGGCCTTCTCGGCCTCGTTTGCCGCCAACGCCGCATAACCCGCCGGCTCGACTTCGAGCACGAAGAGTGTCTGTCCGGCGAGGATCATGTTGCCGTGGCGGAAGCGGTTAATCAGCATCGTCTGCGTGTCTTCGAGATGCCGGACAACCTCGTTCGCGACAACCCGTGGCTTGTGCCGATCCTCCTCCTTGAGGCTCAGCGAATCGAGAATCGCCTGCCCGGCCTGGCGGACATCGGCCTGACTATCGGAATGCACCTCGAGCATGCCGAAATGACGCTCCACAATCTGCATGCCACAAGTGACATCCGTCGATTTGAGTGCGACATCAAGAATGTGATTGATCGCCATGCCCGGGGCGATTTCCACGAAGAGACTCGCCTGGCCCACCTTGGGGAGGTAGCCCTTCGAGATCGTCGCCTGGAAGGAAGCGAACTGCGGCTGCAGTGAATCAAGAAAAACGTAGGCTCTCAGATCAACCATCGATTCAACTCCTCAAGCGCTCACGCTTGTCGACTTTGCTTCTTGCACGATACCAATGCTTGCACTCGCTCCCAGGCGGGTAGCTCCCGCCTCGATCATCGCCTTGGCGTCGCTGTAGGAACTGATGCCGCCGGAGGCCTTGACCTCCATGCCGGCGCCGCGGACGACTTCGGCCATGAGCGCCACATCGCTCACGGTAGCGCCACCGGTCGAGAAGCCGGTCGACGTCTTGACGAAGTGGGCGCGGGCGGTGCGTGCAAGCTCCGAGGCGCGACGCTTTTCGTCATCGGTCAGCAACGCGGTTTCCAGAATGACCTTGCACACGGCGTTGCCATCGACGCAGTCCTCGACCACGGCCTGGATATCGCGAAGCACGAGGGCATCGTTGCCGCTCTTCAGTGCCCCGACGTTGATCACCATGTCGATCTCGCGGGCGCCGTTGCGAATGGCGCGGCGCGCTTCCATGGCCTTGATCTGGGGTTCGTTGGCGCCGAGCGGGAAACCGACGACGGTGCAGACGAGTACTTCGGTACCGCGCAGCAGCTCGGCCGCCAATGGTACCCAAATCGGATTCACGCACACCGAACGGAAGTTGTATTCGCGGGCCTCGGCGCAGAGGTTGCGAACCTGCTCTTCGGTCGCGTTGGCCTTGAGTATGGTGTGGTCGATGTAACGCGCAAGGTCACCCGGGATACTTCCAGGCTGCTCGGCTGGAGAGACGCTGGTCAGTCCGGTGGCACCGAGCCTCACGAACTCGCGCGCCGCCTCGGGGTTGTCACCAACGCCGGGCCCGGCAGGATCGGCGCTCGTCATCGGGCCCAGGATCTGATGCAGCCGGGTCACGACCCGATCAATGTCCTGATCGGACAACTGCAGATCGGCAATCTCCCCGCGGATTTGTGCCGGGCCGAGGGCGTGCGAATCAGCGAACATCGCGACCCGATTCAGGTGCCGCGGTTCGGTACATTCGGTGGTCAGCCAGACGTCGACGATCTGTTGCGCCAGACCGGCGCCAATGAGGCCGGCTCCGAGGGTCAGTACGTTGGCATCGTTGTGCTCGCGGCTGTTCCTTGCACTGGACAAATCGTAGGCGAGCGCCGCACGTACGTCAGGCACCTTGTTGGCGACCATGCACGAGCCGATCCCGGCGCCGTCAATCATGATGCCGACGTCGGCCTTCCGTTGCGATACGGCCTCCGCGACCGCCCGGGCAAAGACGGGATAATCAACTGCTTCACGGGATGAAGTACCGACGTCTTCGACCTGGTAGCCAGCCTGCCGCAGGTGAGCCGCGAGGCCCGTCTTCAGCTCGAAGCCGCCGTGATCAGCGCCGAGTACGATTCTCATCGGGCCGGTCACGACCAGACCGCCGAATCGTCGCGCCGTTTCACGCGTGGTGCCGGCGAACTCACTCCTGTCTCCGCGTCCAGGACCTTCTGTAACTTCATGACATGAAGTCGAAGGCGCTCGAGCCCGAGCTCAGTAATACGAAATTCGGTCACCGACCGTCGCCCCTTCTTGACCTTTGTGATCTCGATATAACCCACGTCGCCCAGCTTGCGCGTTTGCACGTGCAGGTTGCCATCGGACAGACTGGTCGCGGCCTTCATCTCGGTAAACGAGACTGCCTGGCCCGGCACGAGGGTGGCGAGGATGCCTAAGCGACAAGGAGCGCTGATCATTTCGTCGAATTTAAGTGTCACGGTCTATTTAACTTTATTTTACGAAGTATCATACCTGAAACGACCTTGTGTCAAGCATTTGCCTGATAGTCTGAAGGCTTTTACTTTATTTTGTGAAGTATGTCACACCGACCCGCGACGGTCGCGGACGACGACACCTTCCGCATCCAGGCGCGCAGCACTGATCCTCTCAAACAGCCGGCCGCGTGGTACCTGCTAGAATTAGTCCTGACCTCAACAAGAATAATAGGGGGAACAACATGATGCGCCTCATCAAGATCTTACTCGCGGCATTCGTCGCTCTCTTCTGCGTTTTTTATGCGGTACAGAACATCGTCAACCTTCAAGCAGCGCACGGGTTCGTCGCCTACGTTGCCAGTATGGCGGACCATGGCGCATACCCCGCACATTTTGGGCCCGCCATAACGGCGCCGGCGCTCACATGGACAATGCTCTGGATCATCATCGCGCTCGAGATGGGAGCGGGATTGCTTGCGGCCAAAGGCGCGTACGATTTGCTGAAAGCACGCAAGGCCTCGGCCGATGACTTCAACGCTGCCAAATCCTATGCTTTGGCCGGCTGCGGCATCGCGATCCTGGTCTGGTTCGGACTATTCTCAGCTCTCGCCGGAACCTACTTTCAGATGTGGCAGACGGACGCCGGTCTCAACGCTCTAAGGGACGCGTCCATGTTTTCGATTCAACACGGTGTTGTTCTGCTGGTTCTGGCACTAAGAGACGACTGACCCGGATGTTCAAGCTGTCAAGCTGGACACAATTATTCGCCACTCACACACTATTCGTGACGCTGCTTGCGTGCACGCCTGCCGGTACCTTCGCCCAGCAAAATGACATAGTCGCAAGCGCGGAACGCATGGAACAGAGAATCCAGGCTTTGTCCCGGTTCGGCGCGAATCCCGAGGGCGGCGTCAGCCGAGTCGCTTTCAGCAAAGCAGACCTCGAGGGACGACGCTATATCATGGCGCTGATGCAGGATGCCGGACTCGAGGTTCATGTGGATACGGCCGGCAACATTATCGGGCGCCGGGCTGGCAGCGAAAATGCGCTGCCACCGATCATTTTCGGGTCGCACATTGATTCAGTGCCGGGAGGAGGCAATTACGACGGCGATGTCGGCGTCGTAGGGGCGATCGAAGTCATAGAGTTATTGAACGAGCATGGCATTCAGACCCGGCATCCAATCGAGGTCGTAAGCTTCACTGACGAGGAAGGCGGCCTTACCGGCAGTCGCGCAATGACTGGCAAGTTGACCGACGCGGCACTCGACGTCGTGTCCCACAGCGGCATGACTATTCGCGAAGGTATCGAATATGTCGGCGGCGACTCTGATCGACTTGATCTCGCTGCCAGGAGTCCCGGCGATCTGACCGCTTTTGTCGAATTGCACATCGAACAAGGCGCGATACTCTATGAAGAGAACATCGATATCGGCGTCGTTGAAGGGATTGTGGGAATTCGCTGGTGGGATATTACGATCGAAGGAAAGGCGAACCACGCGGGAACGACACCCATGAAGCGTCGCAGGGACGCGATGGTATCAGCGGCAGAGCTAACGCTGGCTATTAATCGTATTGCAAACGATCTTGCAGGGCGACAGGTGGCGACGGTCGGTAGGATTCAGGCTTTTCCCGGAGCGCCGAACGTCATCCCCGGCAAGGTCGCGATGAGCCTCGAGATCCGTGACCTCGACGCTGACAAAATGCAGCATGTCTTCGATCTGATCAATGTCGAAGCCGACCGAATCGTCTATGCTCGCTCGACACCGATTCGTTTCTCGGAACTTGATGTCGCGTCCCTTCCTGCGCCTACGGACGAGCGGATGCGTAACATTATCTCTTCTGCCGCTGACGCGCTCGGTCTGTCGTATCGCTTGATGCCATCCGGCGCTGGTCACGATGCACAGGACATGGCAGCCATCGTGCCGACAGGAATGATCTTCGTTCCAAGCGTCAACGGTATCAGTCATTCGCCCGACGAATTCACGACGGCTGAAGACATGGCGAACGGGGCAAGTGTTCTGCTGCAAACGGTACTCGCCATCGACGATGGCGCACTGGATCAGGCCATCGATAGAAACTGAAAGCCAATCGAATAGCGACCTGATTTACAGGTGAATCTGGTTGGAGCACGGAAATCGTATGTCACTGAGAATCTCTTTAACAACGCTGCTATTCGTTTCGATATTGACGTTGACCGGCTGTGCCCGGCAGGCCGTCGACCCCGAGATTGAGCGGCTCGAGGCTCGTGCTGAAGCGGTCACCATCATTCGCGATGACTTCGGTGTGCCCCATATCTTTGCGAAGACGGACGCGGACGCTGTATTCGGCATGCTGTACGCGCAAAGCGAGGATGACTTTAATCGCGTCGAGCGAAACTACATTTGGGCAATCGGCCGGCTAGCGGAAATTGAAGGCGAAGTCGCAATTTACAGCGATCTACGAGCGCGGCTGTATATGACGATCGATGAGGCGAAAGCCGCATACGCGTCTGCGCCCGAGTGGCTACAAGCCCTGTGCGATGCCTTCGCCGACGGTGTGAATTACTATTTATATACGCACCCCGATGTGCAGCCTCGCCTGCTCACACGCTTCGAACCCTGGATGCCGCTGTTTTTCAGCGAAGGTTCGATAGGCGGTGATATCGAGCAGATTCCGCTTGACGGCATTAGCGAATTTTACGGTAGCAACAAATCGCCTCACGACCTTCTCTTCGAAGAGCCCGCGGGCTCGAACGGATTTGCGATCTCCGGTGAACTGACCGAGTCCGGCAACGCGATGCTATTGATCAATCCGCACACGTCCCTGTTTTTTCGCGGCGAGATTCATGTTGTCAGCGAAGAAGGCCTCAACGCCTATGGTGCAGTAACGTGGGGTCAGTTCTTTGTTTACCAGGGCTTCAATGAAAACACCGGTTGGATGCATACATCCACGTATGCGGACTTCATCGATGAGTTCATCGAGGACGTCTTTGAGGAGGATGGCAAGCTACTGTACCGCTACGGCGATGAAAAGCGTTCTGTCAGAGTCTCTGAGGTAACGCTGAAATACAAAGATGGCAACAGCTTCTCCGAGCGGACGTTCCCCATGTATC
>Ga0255053_10000533_pt1 | contig 21118 bp, 20 predicted proteins | sample JV7_2_22_MG_FD_188635 | JGI IMG/M metagenome (GOLD analysis project Ga0255053, IMG submission 188635) | Seawater microbial communities from Jervis Inlet, British Columbia, Canada - JV7_2_22 | ecosystem: Environmental > Aquatic > Marine > Inlet | place: Canada: British Columbia | collected... | reverse complement strand
CTGCAATCAGAGTCGACCGCTGGATAGACTGAGGGTTCAGTCTTCTACCGGCTCGTCCCAGACGAGGTCGAACCGATCCATGCAATCCGAACATCGGTATGCGAGGGGAGTCCCTGGCTCGAGGTCGGGCTCACCTTCGGGAGGCAGATAGGAGAGGAGGTGGGCATCTCCACCACACTCGACACACGTGATCGTCTCGGGAGGCCCCCCATCCGCCGGGTGAGGCCTCATTGGTCCGATGAAGACCGTGCACCCAGCAGGTAGACGGCTCCGGCTATGCCCGCCACCAGTGAGCCGACAAAGATGCCGACCTTTGCCTGGTCGATGAGCAGAGGGGTCTGGAATGCAAGACCGGCGATGAACAGCGAGACGGTGAATCCGATCCCGGCAATCATCGACAGCCCGATTATGTGTCTCCAGGTCGTGTTGGCCGGCAGCCGACCCAGGCCGAGACGCACTGCGGCCAACGTGAATATCGAGATTCCTACAGTCTTTCCGACCACCAGACCCAGAGCAACCCCCACGGCGACCGATGAGGTGAGGGCTTCGAAAAAGTCGATTCGCCCGAAGTCGATTCCGGTGTTGGCCAGCGCAAACACAGGGACGACAAAGAACGAACTCCATGGAAGAAGGCTGTACTCGAGGCGATTCAGTGGTGACACCGATTCGTTGGCGATTTCAGACAGGAGCAGGGCCTCGTGGTCGGCGTGTTCCTGGGCTTTGACGCTTTCCAGTTCCAGGGGGTATTGCTCGATGATCGCGCGTGTTCTCTCGTCGAACTCCTTCGGCTTGTACAGCGGTCGGGCCGGAGTCAGAAATGCGATCGCCACCCCGGCGAGCGTCGCGTGCACGCCTGATTCGAGAGTGAGGTACCAGATGACCAGTGCTGCCGGCACATAGAAGATCAATGATCGGATACCGATCTTCTGGGCAACCCACACCAGTCCAAGGCCGAGAATGGCGAGTACAAGCATGACGGAGTCGAGATCGGTGGTATAGAAGATGGCGATGACGGCGATTGCACCGAGGTCGTCGGCGATGGCCAGAGCCAGGATGAAGAGCTTCGCCCCGGGTGGGACCCGGGAGCCGAGCAGGGCGACGATTCCGACGGCGAAGGCGATGTCCGTCGCCATGGGGATTCCCCAGCCTTGCAGCGCTTCTCCACCGGTCCCCGCGTTCAGCAACACATAGATGAGAGCTGGGACAATCATTCCACCCAGCGCTGCCATTACCGGCAGGGCTGCCGCCCGGGGCTCCCTCAGATCGCCAAGGACGATCTCCCGCTTGATTTCGAGGCCAACGACGAAGAAGAAGATGGCCATGAGTCCGTCGTTGACGAGGTCGTGGACAGTCTCGTCGAAGTGAAAGGATCCCCACTCAATGGTGAGATGAGTGTCGAGGATCTCGAAATAGACATTCGACATCGCCGAGTTTGCCCAGACGATGGCTGCGATCGCCGCGGCGAGGAGGACGATTCCAGACGATGCCTCGATCTTGGTGAATCGAACGAAGGGCCGGACAAACCGTTGGGGGATGAACCGGTCGGAGGCCGCCCAGGTTCGATGTCGTCCGTCTACCACTAGCTCAGGGTCCGCCCTGCCGACCTCAGTTGCTCACACGCGGTCACCACCCGGGCGGTCATGCCCTGTTCGGCCTTCCTCATATAGGAGCGGGGGTCGTAGACCTTCTTGTTCCCGACTTCGCCGTCGACTTTCAAGACGCCGTCGTAGTTGGTCATCACGTGATCGACGATCGGGCGGGTGTAGGCGTACTGGTTGTCGGTGTCGATATTCATTTTGACCACGCCGTAGTCGATGGTCTCGTGGATCTCCTCGAGAGATGACCCGCTTCCGCCGTGAAAAACCAGGTAGTGCCTGGCATCTTCACCGAAGCGCTCGGCCACCGCCGCCTGACCATCCTTGAGGATCTTCGGGTCGAGTTGGACCGCGCCTGGCTTGTAGACACCATGAACATTGCCGAACACCGCGGCGAGTGTGTAGAAGCCACGGTCGAAGGTTCCGAGAACCTCAGACACCCTGACCATGTCTTCCGGGGATGTGTAGAGCTTTTCCCGGTCAATGTCTTCGTTGTCGGTGGCATCTTCGACTCCGCCGACGATGCCGATCTCCAACTCCAGGATCACTTCCAAATCGGCGCAGTGGGTGAGGAGATCGGATGCGAGTGCCAGGTTGTCCTCCATGGGGATGGCAGAGGCATCCAGCATGTGGGACTGGTAGAGGGAGCCTTCGCCCCTGGCTTTCCGCTCCTTCGACATCTCGAGAAGAGGTCTGATCCACCCGTCGACACGATCCGCGGGGCAGTGGTCGGTATGGAGGGCGACATTGGCCGGGTACTGATCGGCGACGGCATTGGTGAACTCGGCAATGGCAAGAGAGCCGATCGGCATGCTCTTGTTCGATTGCCCGGAGGCGAATTCGGCGCCGCCATAGGAGACCTGGATGATTCCGTCGGACTCCGCCTCGCTGAAACCTTCCAATGCCGCCAGAACCGTGGATGACGAGGTGACGTTGATCGCGGGATAGGCGTAGCCGCCATCACGGGCTGCCCGGTACATCTCTCTGTATGTTTCGGGGGTGACTATTGGCACGAGCGAGAGGGTAGTGAGCCGCAGGGGCACTCCAATTCTTCATACCGGATACCGACTCGCAGTCAGAAACCCCCGGCAATAGGTTGACATCGTGGCCGAGACCATTGATCAGTCGATCGCGCCCCGCAAGCCCAGGAGCATCGTTGTTCGATCCATCTATCTTGTGCTCGGGCTCATCTGTCTCGGCTTTGCGTTGATGAGTTGGCTTCCCGGAATCCCCACGTTCGACTTCGTGATTCTTGCCGCCTTCTTCTTTGCGCGGTCGTCGGACCGACTCCACAACTGGATGGTGAACCACAAGTGGTTCGGGAAGATCATCAGTGGATACAGGGACGGCGGTCTGACGGTGCGGATGAAGTGGGTGGCCGCGATCGCGATCACGGTTTCTCTTGGCATCTCGGTCTTCTTCATAATCGATAACTCGATTGTCAGGACCATCCTCGGGCTCGTCTACATCTACGCCATCTGGTTCGTGTTCAGCCGGCCGACCCGGCAGATAGCTGCTGAGGCGGACATCGCCTAAGTTGGCGGCCGATGCGGTCTTTCTCCCGCGCCGGTCTCAGTGCTGTGACAGCCAGCGCGATGGCCGTCGCCACGTTCCCAATCGTCATCTTCAGCGTCCTGGCCGCGACCTTCATCTCAGAATTCGACCTGAGTCGGTGGCAGATGGGCTCCCTCATCACCGCCGTGGCCGTCGTTGCTGGTCTCATGTCTCCGATATTCGGTCGTACCACCGACCGCCTTGGCGCCGTCAAGTCGATGTTTGGAGTCTTGGGTCTGGGGGCGATCGCCATCACCTCGATCAGCCTGGCTCCCTCGTACTGGTGGCTGGTGCTGGCGGGCCTGATCTCAGGGGTCCCCAACGGTTGGGCCAATCCGGCAACGAACACGTTGATCGTCGACAACGTCGTATCCGGGTCGCGTGGGCTCGTGACAGGCATCAAGCAGTCCGGTGTTCAACTCGGCACTTTCGTCGGTGGGCTGCTCCTCCCGGTCCTGACCGTGGCCTGGGGTTGGCGCCCTGCGGTTCTTGCATTCCTGGCCGTCCCGGCCGGTGGTCTGGTCGGCATGATCGGGCGGAGTGATGTCCTTCATGAAGGTGCCCATGTCGACTCGGGCCCATCCACCATCCCCATACCGGTCAAGTGGACCGCGGTATACGGATCACTATCGGGTCTGGCCACCTCGGCGGCCATTGGATTCCTCCCTCTGTTTGCAGAAGAGGATCAGATGTGGGGTCGGACTCAGGCCGGCTGGCTAATCGCGGGCCTCGGACTGGTCGGTCTCATCGGGAGAATCGTGTGGCCAAGAATCGCCGAGCGCTCGCTTGGGCATGGCCGGACCCTGGTGATCCTGGCCATAGAGTCCTCGATGGCCGCACTGCTATTGGCTCTTGCAGCCAGCGGGGTCTTGTCTGATTGGGTGCTAATCCTTGCGGCGCTTCTGCTTGGCGCCGGAGTTGTCGCCTGGAATGCTGTCGGGATGCTTGCCGTAATGGACTTCTCGCCACATCATCTGGTGGGCAGAAGCACCGGCCTCGTCCTGATGGGCTTCCTGCTCGGCCTGGCCGTTGGCGCCCCGCTCATGGGGCTGTCGGTCGATCTGCTCGAGTCCTATGCCCCGGGTTGGTTCGGGGTGGCCGGCCTCCTCATTGCTGCCGCAATCGTTGGTGGCAAGGTGGGGCGCACCAGCGCGTCTGCCCTCACGTGAGACTGGTCATCGCCCGCTGCACCGTCGACTACACCGGTCGGCTGACCGCGCACCTGCCCGAGGCGGTCCGACTCATCATGGTGAAGGCCGATGGGACCCTGGCGATCCATTCTGACGGGAACGCCTCGAAGCCGCTGAACTGGATGGTGGCTCCGAATGTCCTCGAGACTTTCGAAGATCGCTGGGAGGTCAGCAATGGCAAGGGGGAGCGGCTCACGATCTGGATCGATGAGATTCTCGAGGACGTGAATCACGAGTTAGGGGACGACCCCGGGCTTCAGAAAGACGGAGTCGAAGCACATCTCCAGGAGTTGCTCAGCGACAGGCCCTGGGTTCTCGAGGAAGGTCTGACCCTTATCCGCCGTGAGTATCCGACTGACATCGGACCTGTCGATCTTCTCTGTTCAGACATCAATGGCGGGACAGTTGCGGTGGAGATAAAGCGGCGCGGGGAGATCGACGGGGTCGAGCAACTAGCCCGCTACATCGAACGTCTCGACAACGACTCACGTCTCGCCCCGGTTCGAGGCATTTTCACCGCCCAGTCCATTGCTCCTCAGGCGCGGGTGATGGCCGAGGCCCGCGGGATCGAGGCGATCGAGGTGGATTACGACGGCCTCCGCGAGGCTGAGGACACCGAACTGCGTCTCTTCGAGATCCGCTGACGTGTTCGACCTCGTCTTCTTTCAGCCGGAGATCCCACCCAACACCGGGAATGCGATGCGACTGGCCGCGGTCACCGGATGTCGTCTTCATCTCATCGAGCCACTGGGATTTGAGATGGACGACGCCAGGCTGCGTCGAGCCGGGATGGACTACCGGGACAAGGCAGCGGTAACGGTCCACCCGGACCTCGAGTCCTGGCAGGAGGCACGGAACCCGGGGCGGGTCTTTGCTCTGACTGTCGACGCATCGACCCTCTATACCGACGCGTCCTTCGCGGAAGGAGACACATTTCTCTTCGGGCCGGAATCCGTCGGGCTTCCCGACAACGTCAAGAGCCTGCCCTGGATCACCGAGCAACTCCGTCTCCCGATGATCCCGGACGTTCGTTCACTGAATCTGTCGAACTCGGCGGCCGTCGTGGTCTACGAGGCGTGGAGACAATTGGGATTCATCGGGTCCCGAGCAATCTGAAGGCGATGGCCTCAGATAGGGTGCCCCTCTCAATATCTGCGATCTCCTGGCTCTCATTGGGCGCGTGGTAATAGCTTGTCGGGTCGCTGCATCCCACCACGAGGATCGGCGCCTCCGGGTAGCGCTCGGCGAGGGTAGCGATGAAAGGGATCGAGCCTCCACTACCCATCTGAACCGGCTCTTTTCCGTAGGCCTCTTTGAAGGCCTCGGTCCATGCCTCCACTACATCGTTCTCGGAGTCGAGGACGGAGGCCTCCCCGCTCTCCTCGTAGAAGAAGCTGATTTCGGTGCCCCAGGGGACGTTCGCGATGAGATGGTCCTTTAACGCCTGCAGCGCCTCCGCAGCGTCCTGCCCAGGGGGAATGCGCATGCTCACCTTGGCCCGGGCCGAGGGGACCAGTTGGTTGATCGCCTCGTCGGTCGCCGGGGCGTCGATTGCCAAAACCGATATCGATGGCCGGGACCAGATTCGGGACGGGATCGAGCCGGTGCCGATCAACTCCAGTCCTTCGATTGCCCCAGCCTCGGCCCTGACTTGTTCTTCGGGGAAGTCGATTCCCTCGAACTCTTCGCTGATGATTCCGGGGATCGCCACGTTGCCGTCATCATCGTGAAGTGAAGCCAGGAGCCGGGACAGCGCCATCAGGGCGTCGGGAACGACTCCGCCATATGAGCCGGAGTGAACTGCCGAGTCGAGCGTCCTGACCTCGAGCTTGACCGCGGCCAGACCTCGCAGCGATTTCAAATACGCGGGGACACCAACTGCCCAGTTTCCACCGTCGCCAATCACAATCGCCTCGGCCTTGATCAGGTCGGCATACTTCTCGAGGATCGCTTCGAGACTCTCCGAGCCGGCCTCCTCCTCGCCTTCAAAGAACATCTGTACTCCGACCGGCAGGTCCCCACCGTGGGCGGCGACGGCTCCAAGGTGCATCACCACACCCACCTTGTCATCCGATGTGCCCCGGCCATAGAGCCGGCCGTTCCGCTCCACCGGCTCGAATGGGTCGGTCTCCCACTCATCGGACGGACCGGGTGGCTGGACGTCGTAGTGGGCGTAGAGGAGCAGTGTCGGGGCCCCATCCGGTGCCGCGATCTCGCCGAACACCGCCGGGTTCCCGCCGGGGATCTCCAGCAGTTGTGTGTTGTCGAAACCGGCCTCGTCGAGAAGCCCAACAATGTGGTCGGCCGCTTTGCGGACTTCTTCCTTGTCGAAGCCGGGTGCGCTCACCGAGGGGAAACGGACCAGGTCGGCGAGAGTCTGCTTGAGGCGGGGCATGTCGGCGGCGACGGCGGAGCGAAGATCATCGTGCATGGCGCTGGAGGGTAACCGGCGGCTTGGTTTGTCAGATAGGCCAAACTGTGTTGGTGCTCAAGTTCAGACTCTTCCAAATCCCGGTCGATATTCGGCCCTCCTTTCTGATCATCGCCGCAATCATCGGCTTCCGGCCCGGCACCAACATCTCACAGATCCTGGCCTGGATCGGTCTCGTGTTCGTCTCGATCCTCATTCACGAACTGGGTCACGCCTTGACGGCTCGAGCGTTCGGCTCCCAGGTCAGCATCGAGCTCAACGCCATCGGTGGGCTCACCAGTTGGACCGTCCCGGCTGAGGAGTATGGCCCGGGACGACGGGCGCTCGTCGCCGCGGCAGGGTCGGCTCTTGGAGTCTTCTTCGGGGGCGTGGTTTGGGTGATTGCCTACTTCACGGGTCCATTCACAGGTATGACGGAGTTTGTTGTTCGCAATCTCATCTTCGTAAACGTGTTCTGGGGTCTGCTCAACTGGCTCCCGATCAGGCCGCTCGACGGGGGCCATCTTCTCCAGTCTCTCTTGGAGAAGATCGCTCCCAACAGAGGCGATCGGATTGCCAACGTCATCTTCTTCGCGACGGCCGCGGCGGCCTTTGGCCTCTCTCTGTGGACCAGGCAGTTCTTCATCACGGTGCTCGCCGCCTGGCTACTGGTAGGGGAGCTATCGAGGGGTCGGGTGCGCATCCAGCGGGCTCCGACACCGCAGATGTCGTTCGACGACCCACCATCAGAAGTCGGCAGCGATGTCGAATCGGACCCCACCGACAGCTAAGTTTCGATTGACATGGACTTCTCATACAGCCCGAAGGTCGAGAAACTTCGCTCCGAGCTTCTCGAGTTCATGGATAGCCACATCTATCCGGCAGAGCCGATCTACCGGGAGCAGATGCAAGCCTCAGGTGACCCGCACCATGATCCGGCGGTTCTCGACGAACTGAAGATCACGGCCCGGGAGCGTGGTCTTTGGAATCTCTTCCTTCCAGATGACGATCTCGGGGCGGGACTATCGGTCCTCGAGTATGCGCCTCTCGCCGAGATCACCGGACGCAGTCCGGCTCTCGCTCCCGAAGCGCTGAACTGCTCGGCTCCTGATACGGGCAACATGGAGATTCTTCACATGTTCGGGACACCGGAGCAGAAGGAGACATGGCTTCTCCCGCTTCTGGAAGGGGAGATCCGATCCTGCTTCTCGATGACCGAGCCGGCTGTGGCCAGTTCGGATGCCACCAACATAAGGGCGAGCATCTCCCGTGACGGCGACGACTACGTGATCAACGGGCGCAAGTGGTTCAGCTCCGGTGCAGCCTCGGACCGATGCAAGCTGTCGATCGTCATGGGTGTGACCAATGCCGAAGCAGACCGGACCCACCAGCAGTCCATGGTCATTGTTCCGATGGACACTCCAGGTGTTGTGGTCGAGCGCGACCCAACCGTCTTCGGCTATCAGGATCGAGGCGGCCACCCCCAGATCCTTTTCGATGATGTTCGGGTGCCGGTTGCGAGCCTTCTTGGTGAGGAAGGTGGCGGATTCTCCATCGCCCAGGCTCGTCTCGGGCCCGGACGGATCCATCACTGCATGCGCTCAATCGGCGCAGCGGAGAGGTGTCTCGATCTCATGATCGAGCGGTCTCAGGAAAGGGTTACCTTTGGCAAACCACTTTCGGAGCAGGGCGTGATCCGCGAGTGGATAGCCGATACCCGCATCGAGATCGAGCAGGTCCGTCTCCTGGTTCTGAAGACTGCGTGGATGATCGACAACGTCGGTACGAAGGCAGCCCGTACCGAGATAGCCGCGATCAAGGTCGCGGCGCCCAATCTTCTTACCCGGGTGGCCGATCGGGCGATCCAGTTGTTCGGAGCCGCAGGGTTTACCCCCGATTTCCCGCTTGCCGAGTTCTACGCGATGGGCCGATGGCTCAGGATCGCCGACGGTCCCGATGAGGTGCATCGAAGGTCGGTGGCGAGAGCAGAGCTGGGCCGCCTGAAGGCCGAGAACACCTAACCCGCCGGCGATCTCGATAACCACGGAAATCGGGAACGAAACCGATTGATCCTGCGTTTATGGAGTTCCACAGATCATGGCAAGTGCAATGACAAGTTCACACCTGTTCGACGTGAAGTTCTCCCCCTGGCGGGACGAGGCGGCATGTCTCGATGCACCCGCCGTTTCCTTCTTCCCGGATGCCGAAGACTTGAGAGGCATTTCTGAGGCGAAGGCTGTCTGTGCGGGTTGCCCGGTCGCTGCCGAATGTCTCACCTGGGCTGTGGAGACGAATCAAGGCGACGGAGTCTGGGGCGGTCACACGTCCAAGGAACGTCGCTCGATACGGCGTCGCTGGCTCGAGGAGATCAAGAAGGCTTCCTAGAGCCCCTTGGTTGCCGGCTCGTCGGAGTCGGGACCCTCCTCCGAAGCGATATGTACAAGCGCGTCTCCCGGGTTGACCAGCGGGTTGAGCGTCCGCGCGATGATCCAGCCAGTTGCCGGTGCCCGGATCGCTGCGGGTCGGGTCGCAAACGCATCTGAGATCGAAGCGAGCTTGTCGCCTTGTTCGACCAGATCACCAAGGTCGACGTGGATGGAAGCCAGACCTCCCCGTCGGGCGCGGACCCACTTCGTCAAGTGGATCTCCTTTGTGGCAGGCGGGCGTGGCAGACGGGCCTCGATCATCTTGAGCTTTCGGAGCGTCCTCATCACCCCTTCGACACCGAATCGGATCGCCGGCTCGTCGAAACGCTGAGCCTGGCCGGCCTCGTAGAGCAGCACGCTTTTCCCCTGTTTGGTTGCGGCGTGCCGAAGCGAGCCTTTTCTCTCGCGGGCATGAATCGTGAACGGGGCAGCGAACGCCCTGGCGAGACGTCGCGTCTCTTCGTCATATATGTCTGCCCGAATCTGGGGCAGGTTTATCCGGTGGTCCGTCGCGGTGTGGAGATCGATCCCGACCGAGCACTTGGAGACAATCTCGGTGGTGAAGAGGTGCGCCAGCCTGGAAGCAGTAGAACCTCGCGGGGATCCCGGGAACGACCGGTTCAAGTCGCGACGATCCGAGAGGTAGCGAGACTCCATGAGGAACCCCAAAGGGTTGACGATGGGTACCGCGATGACTGCGCCCCGAAGAGTTTTCGCATCCAGAACCCTCATCACCCTCCGGACGATCTCGACTCCGTTGAGCTCGTCGCCGTGTACGGCACCGGAGATCCAAACGTGTGGGCCCGCGGTGCGACCGTTTATCACTTGGACCGGTAGGGCTGCCTCCGAGCCTGTGGCGATCTTGGCGAACGGAAGCTCGATCCTCTTCTTTCGTCCCGGGGGAACTGTGACCCCGCCGATAGTTATCGGCTCGTTGCGCTTCTCAGGCACCCTGCCGCCGTCCCTCGAGGTCCATGTCGGAGTTGGTGACAATGAACTCGATGATCCGACCGGCGATGTCGACCCCACTGGCGGCCTCGATCCCCTCCAGTCCCGGCGATGAATTGACTTCGATCACGACAGGACCGCCCTCCGATTGGATGAGGTCGACTCCGGCGATATTGAGTTCCATGGTCTGCGCGGCACGTACCGCCATGGCGCGCTCGGTTGCCGTGAGATTGACGGCCTCGGCGGTGCCACCGCGGTGGAGATTGGATCGGAAGTCCCCTGGCGGCGCCGTCCTCTTCATGGCTGCTACTACCTCTGACCCGACCACCAGGGCTCTGATGTCCGTTCCTTCGGCGCCTTTGACAAACTCCTGGACGAGGATGTTGGCGTCGAGTTGTCGAAACGCAGTGATGACCGATTCTGCCGCCTGGGTGGTCTCGGCGAGAACCACCCCGAGACCCTGGGTTCCCTCCAGCAACTTGACGACAACCGGGGCCCCACCGACCACCTTGAGCAATCCGTCGATGTCCTGGGCGCTGTGGGCGAAACCGGTCACCGGGAGGCCAACCCCGGCCCGGGAGAGCAGTTGCAGCGATCTCAGCTTGTCCCGTGAACGGCTGATGGCCTGCGAGCTGTTCACGGTATAGATGTCGGCCATCTCGAACTGACGAACCACGGCCGCTCCATAGAAGGTGTATGTCGCCCCGATTCGGGGGATCACGGCGTGGGGCCGGACCTCTTCTCCCAGATAGAGCACCCGTGGCTGGCGAGCTGTGATGTCCATGTAGCAACGGAGGTAATCGACGATTGCCACTTCGTGGCCCCGCTCCAACGCCGCCTCCCTGAGCCGGTTGGTCGAATACAACCCGGAGCTTCTGGAGAGCACTGCAATCTTCATGAGGCTCAGATCGTAGGGGTCGCGAGACCGATCATCCGATCCAGTTAACGGTCGTCTATCTGACAAACCCGAGGAGCTGTTCAGATCATTGTCGTTGTACGGACGCAGAGGTAACAATGACTCAAGTGACACATCGAAAACCAGAAAGCGAAAACCGGCGAAAGCGGCCGGCATGGCTGGTCGGTTTGCTGATCGCCATCGCCGTGTTTGTGGTTGGTCTTCTCGCCGCCAACGCATTCGGTTTTGGTGACGACCCAACTTTCGACGAGCCTAATGCGGTGGCATCTGACGATGCCGGTGCCGATACTGACGGGCTCACCTTCACCTACTTCGACGGATCTCAAGGCTCGTTCGAGGATCTCCGGGGACAACCTGTGGTCGTCAACTTCTGGGCTTCCTGGTGCCCCGCCTGCGTCGCCGAACTGCCCGACTTCGAGCACGTGCATGGCGTCCTTGGCGACCAGGTCCAGTTTGTTGGAATGAATCTCTCCGAAACGGATCGGTCTTCAGCAGAGAAACTGTTGGCTGAGACCGGAGTCTCTTACACTCTCGCCGAGGATCCTGACGGGACCCTGTACCAGACATTTGAGGGGATCGCCATGCCCACTTCCGTATTCATCGATGCCGATGGAAACGTTGTTGAAACGCACTCAGGTGCCATCTTTGCCGCCGATCTCGAGAAGAAGCTGCGCGAGGTCTTTGATCTGTGACTGAGTCCCCCCGCGGGGCTCTCGCCACGATTGCCCTAGGGCAACTGTTTGCTCTCAGTCTCTGGTTCTCCGCGTCGGCGGTTGCCCCTCAACTCGAAGATGTCTGGAATCTTTCGATAGGCCAGGTTGCCGGGCTTACCCTCGCTGTTCAGATCGGCTTCGTCGCGGGGGCATTGCTCTTGGCGGTTTTCAACCTGGCCGATGTCTTTCCGAGCAGGCGTCTCTTCGTGGCATCTGCCATCGGCGGCGCTCTCGCCAACCTCGGTCTTCTCGCCGTTAGCGCCGATACGGTCACACTGGGACTTGCCCTTCGCTTCATCACCGGGATGTTTCTCGCTGGTGTCTACCCCGCAGGGCTCAAAGTGATGTCGGGCTGGTTCAAGACCGGAAGGGGGATGGCACTCGGCGTTCTTGTAGGTGCTCTTACGGTTGGTTCGGCATCTCCACACCTGGTGCGTGGGCTGGGTCTGGAATGGGAGGGCGTCGTCGTGGCCGCATCGGCCCTCACATTCCTATCTGCCGGGTTGATGACACGCGTGGGCGACGGTCCCCATGAGGTCCCCAGCCAGCCGTTCCAGTGGAACCAGTTAGGTCGTGTGATGGGCAACAGGGGATTTCGGCTCTCCACGTATGGATACCTCGGTCATATGTGGGAGTTGTACGCCATGTGGACCTGGGTGGCAGCCTTTCTTGCGGCGTCATCGGCTGCGGCGGTTGTTAGCTACGGGTCCGTGCCACTGATCACCTTCTTTGTCATTGCCGTCGGAGGTCTCGGCTCGTGGTGGGCCGGTTCTCTTGGTGATCGATTCGGCCGGACGAAGGTCGCCGGCGGAGCCATGGCGATATCAGGAACCATGGCCCTCCTCACGCCACTTATCTTCGGAACTCCGGTCTGGGTGGTCGTGCCAGTACTGCTGGTCTGGGGTTTCACCGTCATCGCCGACAGCGCCCAGTTCTCAACGATGGTCACCGAGACGTCCGATGACGGGGTGCGGGGGACGGCGCTGACACTCCAGACGGCGGTCGGTTTTCTCCTCACGCTGGTGACGATTCGAGGGGTCCCGGCCCTTGCCGACTCCTTTGGCTGGCAATGGGCCTTCCCGGTTCTCGCCATAGGCCCCGCTTTAGGAGTGCTGGCAATGGTCAGGCTGATGGCCAGTCCCTATCGAGCGAAGCTTGCGGGAGGCCGCGGCTAGACCGGGTCAGTCTGAGCGGCGAGGGAGTGGGCTTCGAGAACCGAGTGTGCCTTCCGGTACCCGATGTCGAACAACTCCGATGCTTGCGCCGGGGATATGTCGAAGTCGAGCGAGTCGTGATCGACATCGATTTGAACGACGCGATCGAGTGATCCGCAAAGCCGAGGGAGATCTTCCCTCGCAGTGATCCCGGCACCGATGACGGCCGTCGCCAGTGAAACAGGGCCCTTGATGCGATGATGCTGGTGGGAATTCTCAGGGAGTCGGAGCCTGAAGCCAATGGTCGTTGGCTCGCTCGGAACAAGCTGCACCGGGAACCGGGCTGCCATCGCCCCATCGGCCATCAGCAGGTCTTCGCCCGTGATGCGATCGTGAAGACGAACGGGTTCGAACACAAAGGGGACCGACGACGACATGAGCACGGCCCTGGCCACCGAGAAACGAGCGGGGTCGTGGCCGAGGGAGTCGAGATCGTCGGGTAGAACTATCCCTCGCCCGTGATTCAGGTCGGTGGCGACGACCTTCAGCGAACCGTCCGGCAGGTCGCCGAACTGCCGGACCCCCTTGGCGACCAGCAGGTTCCGCAGGGTCTTCTCGAGACGTCTCCCGGACTGAAAGCCGAGACGGACCACCATAGAGAAGTTCTTCCGGAGGCTGCTCTTGTTCTCGAGGATGCTTGGCCAGTCGATGTTCGTGACCGCCCGGCGTAGTTCGTCGGAGGTGTAACCGGCCGCGACGAGAGAGGACACAATTGCTCCGGCGGATGTGCCCACCACCTTCTCGAATTGGTATCCGGAGTCGAGAGCGGCTGCCGCAGCGCCGGTGAGGGCGATGCCCCGAATGCCGCCTCCCTCAAACACGCCTGTTGTTGCTGCTTGAGCCATGACCCCAAAAACCCAACATCGACGCCGTCAAATCCCGGTTTGTCAGCCTCTGGACCCTTGGGTCTATCCGGCCGGCGGAGGAATCGGGTTTCCGTTGCAGTCGATGCCCTCGGCCGGCCGGTAGGTGGCCTTGATCGTGTCGACGACGACTTCACCGTCGGGATATGTGCGCTGCCGATCGGTCTCGACATAGGTGCACGCCCGTCCCCTGGCGACTCGCTGGTCGATCTCCTCGACTTTGATGTGCTGTGTCGAGTACATGCTGACCGTGATTGACCGGTCGGTGTATGACGTCCAGATGAGGATCGGATAGTCGGTGGTGTTGGTGAACACCAGATCGGGTGATGGCATCGAGATCGTTGCCTCACGCCCGTAGGGGTATCTGGAGAAGTAGATGGTGTGACTTCGATAGAGGTCGAAGTCCAGGGCGGCGAAGTAAGCCGCATTGAAGATTGTTGTGGCGAACTGGGATACACCACCTCCAACCTCTTGACGGAAGTGGCCTGTCCTGATGGCTCCTGCTGAGACAAACCCGTTCTCTCTGGTTCTGGGCCCGACGAATTCGTTCAATGACAGCGTCTCACCCGGCACCAGGTAGACACCCCGGACGATGTCGGCGATGCGCTGGATGTTCTTCACACGTGACTCACAGCACCTGTGGGGTGTAGTGAACTCGCCGACCTTTTCGACTATCAGTGAGCCATCTGACCACGCCTGAAGAATCGGGTCTTCTATCGGTCGAGAGGGGACTCCAAAGGGTCCCGTCGCCCCGGCCAGAATCTCTCTTCCCACCCAGTCCGACGATCCCGGTTTACAGCAGACCGCTGGTGGCTCTCCCGGCTCGTCGACTATCACTTCGTCATCGAAGACCGAGAGTTTCGGTGGCCTGAACTCGCCGATGGGCTCCGGGAAAGCGGCCTCGATCGCGGTGTGGAGCGATTTGGCGTTGAAGGTCGCTACAAGCGTGTCCCCATTTGGCTCAACGATCAGGTGGGCGCGCAGGGCGTGGGGGAGGATGGTCGTCGTCTGTCCTAACACCGATACCGTCACACCCCGGCTGGTCAGGTCATTGAGTCGTGAGGCCACATCCTCGGCTTCGAAGTCGGTGACCGCCGGCAAGACGTCGATCTGGGTCGCGTCGAGGGTGTTGGGAGGGCTCAGGTAGTCGACTCTTTTGAGTTGAGACGCGACGTCCTCAATGTCCACCGTTGTCCCGAGCTCCCCGGAGACGACGTAGAGAAAGTCACTGTTCTCGATCGTCAGGGCCGGCTCGATTGGGAGGCGGGGCGTGAGCTCGTCGACACCGGCGAGGTATGCGAGAGCGGCTTCCCTGTCGTAACTCCACGATGCAACGACTGTCGAATCACTGAAGGGAGTAATAAGAAAGTCCCACAGCTGGTCGATGAAATTGCCTGTGTGACGGGTGGCAAGGATTGATCCCACGGTTTCATCGACGTCATACGAGAACCCGAGCTTGCTCACGGGCACCTCGACGGAGCCGTCGTCGAACCGAATGGTCACGACGTGGCTGCGGCGGGCGTCGGCATCAAGTGCGACCATCGCCCGGACCTGGCCGGTGGTCATCTCGGTTACTGAGACGTCATTGAAGTAGACGTTGGCTGCTGCTAGCTCGCCGTCGTCTGATAGATGCTGGCTCCAAGCGAATCCGGCCGCAGTGAGAGCGCCGATCAACAGTGCGATCGACACCATGGCGATTCCGGAGCGTGGGCTCATGCGCTCGCGAGCACCCTTTGGTGCCTTTTCCTTTGCCACGTCCGATGACATGCTACGGCTTTCCAGATCATCTTCATTTCATGGGGAAGAACGTCACCTCGCCGACTGTTGTTGATCGTGTGAAACATCAAGCAGATCAGCAGCACATGGCCTGGCTTGCCCGTTCCTTCGGGCGGCCCGACTATGCCCCGCTCAGCGCCGCCGACCTGGAGACACTTCTCGGCGCCGCCGAGATGGTCTCTAAGTACCCGGGTACCCCCATATTCCGTGAGGGCGATGACGCCACGGCAGCTTTTCTCATCGAGAGCGGCGAGGTTGAGGTCTATCGGGGCAGCGAGGGCACCCGTCGTGTCGTGTCGAGGGTGGGCTCGGGGTCGGTTCTTGGCGACATCGCCATGTTCGGTGGCCAGCCCTACATTTCCTCCGCTCAGGCCGTCAGCCGGGTCAAGGTCTTCAGGTTCGACCGTGACCGTCTTCTCCCCGAGTTGGCCCGGCACCCGGCAATCTGCATGCGCTGGCTCGTGGCCGGACTTCGTCAGTTGGAGGAAACCCAGCGTCGCGTGATCCATCTCATGCACAAGACGGTACTCAGTCAGGTTGCCGATCTTCTCGGCGAGGAAGCAGACAAGAGGGGGGAGGTCCGTCTTTCCCAGACAACGATCTCGACCCTTCTTGGGGTCAGCCGACAATCGGTCAACGAGGCCCTGGGACGACTCAAAGAGCAGGGAACCATAGAGACGGGTTATCGCTCGATTCGTGTGCTCGACGCCGACAAGCTGGCCTCGATCGCGGCGTCTTAGCAGCGCGTCTTCCGTCTTCCGTCTTCCGTCTTCCGTCTTCCGTCTTCCGTCTTCCGTCTTCCGTCGGACAACGGACAACGGATAACGGATAACGGATAACGGATTGTCCAACCGTTGACAGTTCATCACCACGAACAGCCCCGACGACGTTCCCCCCTTCATGAGCGCATTGCTTGTAACCGCATTCGTAGCTGGCTTGGTGGCCACCGTGAACCCGTGTGGATTCGCGATGCTCCCCGCCTATCTCTCATTCTTCCTCGGCTCAGATGACGATCTCCCTCCCGGTCGTCAGTTGGGTCGGGCGCTGCGGATCGCGTCGATGATGGCCCTTTCCTTCCTCCTCGTGTTCGGCGTTGCAGGTCTCCTCCTCGCCGCCGGACTCCAGGTCGTCATCGATGCGCTCCCGTGGATGGCCCTGGTGGTGGGTGTCGGGATCGTCGGTCTCGGGATCTATGTGATGCGCGGGGGAGTTCTCGCTCTCAGCCTCCCGGGCAAGGGTCGGGTGAATCGCCGCTCGGTTTTCGCCTTCGGCACCTCTTACGCGGTCGCCTCGCTCAGCTGCACCCTCCCGATCTTCCTCACGTTGATCGCCGGCTCGATTGCCACCGCATCCGTCCTCTCGTCGGTGACCTTGTTCCTCGCCTACGGCCTGGGCATGGCCCTGGTCATCGCAGCGATCACAATCGGACTCGCCTTCGGGCGAGATCGGATTGTTCGCTGGGTCCGCAGTGCCAGTCGTTGGATCGGTCCCGTCTCGGGTGCGGTCCTGATCGCTGCCGGTCTGTTCATCGTTTGGTACTGGGCGACGATCCTTGTGTCCGGATCGGTTGCTCTTGGCCAGAACGGGCTCGTCAGATTTGTCGACCAACTGTCGTCGACGATCACGACGTTCGTGCAGGGCAATGCCGGATGGGTGGTGCTCGGTCTCCTCGGGGTCATCACGTTTGTCGCCCTCAAGCTCCGATCCTCGAAGCCGGCCGATGACACCGTTGCGGAACCGGAGAAGACACCAATTGATGTCAACCCTTGACCTGTTTCGCGATCTTGAGTTAGGATTAGCAACGACCCTCGGGTCCGAACAAGGCCGTCGCACGGCCCGGTTCAACAATTGAAGATTCAAATTGGAGGCATGCTGACGCGTCTGTTAGCATGCCTTGTCTGCGTTACCCCTACCTGATCAGTAACTCCAAGGAGGCCCCTCTTGGTTTCGCGCGTGTCTGAGCGCTTTTCGTTCGGGAAAATCCCCGAAGTACTGCCCCTACCCGACCTGCTGGCTGTCCAGCACGAGTCTTTTCAATGGTTCCTCGACGAAGGTCTCCGTGAGATCTTTGAGGAAGTGAGCCCGGTCGAAGACTTCACCGGCTCACTTGCGCTCGAGCTGACCGACCATCGATTCAACGAACCCCAAATGAGTCTCGAGGAGGCCAAGGAGCGTGACGCCAACTATGCGCGACCACTTTTTGTCACCGCGCGATTCATGAACAAGCAGACGGGTGAGATCAAAGAGCAGCAGGTGTTCCTCGGTGACTTCCCGATCATGACCGACAAGGGCGTGTTCATCATCAACGGGACCGAGCGGGTCATCGTCTCCCAGCTCGTTCGCTCGCCGGGGATCTACTTCGACACCACCCCTGACAAGACATCCGACAGGCTCATCTACTCGGGAAAGATCATCCCGGGCCGCGGGGCATGGCTCGAATTCGACACAGACAAGAAGGACACCATCGGTGTTCGCGTCGACCGCAAGCGCCGCCAGTACATCACGGCCTTCCTCAAGGCATTGGGCATCGCCGAGACCGACGAAGAGATTCTCGAGATGTTCGACGGGGCCGAGTCGATCAAGAACACAATCGAAAAGGACACCGCTGCGGACAAGGATGAGGCTCTCCTCGACCTCTACCGCAAGCTTCGTCCCGGCGAGCCGACCACAGTTGAGTCCGCACGCGGATTGATCCAGACCCTGTTCCGGAATCCGAAGCGTTATGACCTCACTCGTGTCGGTCGCTACAAGATCAGTCAGAAGTACGGAGAGGATTCCCCCAAGGACTACCGCGCCGAGGGTCTGCAGATGCTCCGTGACGAGGACATCATCGATGCCATCAAGTACCTGGTGGCGCTGCATGCGGGCGAGCCCACCATGGTCACCAACACAGGCACCGAGGTCAGAGTCGCAACCGACGACATCGATCATTTCGGGAATCGTCGTATCCGGACCGTCGGCGAATTGGTCCAGAATCAGTTCCGGGTTGGTCTAACCCGTCTCGAGAGGGTTGTGCGTGAGCGCATGACCACCCAGGATCCGGACGCGATCACCCCGCAGAGCTTGATCAACATTCGACCGGTGACGGCAGCCATCAAGGAGTTCTTCGGCACGAGCCAGTTGAGCCAGTTCATGGACCAGCCCAATCCGCTCGCCGGGCTCACCCACCGCCGCCGTCTGTCCGCACTCGGACCTGGCGGTCTGTCGCGTGAGCGCGCCGGGTTTGAGGTTCGCGACGTCCATCCCTCTCACTACGGCCGGATGTGCCCGATCGAGACGCCGGAGGGACCAAACATTGGGCTGATCGGATCTCTGGCCTCCTACGCCAGGGTGAACCAGTTCGGCTTCATCGAGACGCCTTACCGCAAGATCGAGGCTGGAAAGGTGACCGCCAAGGTCGAGTACTTGACTGCGATTGAGGAAGAGCGTCATGTCATCGCACAGGCCAACGCCCCATTGAAAGACAGCGGTGCGTTTGCGAAGGCTCGGGTGCTCGTGCGTCGGGCCGGAGGCGAAGTCGAGTATGTCCCGGCCAAGCAGGTCGACTACATGGACGTGTCCCCGAAGCAGATCGTCTCCGTTTCAACGTCACTGATCCCCTTCCTCGAGCATGACGACGCCAACCGGGCTCTGATGGGCTCGAACATGCAGCGTCAGGCTGTGCCTCTTCTGACCGCCGACGCCCCGCTCGTTGGCACAGGTGTGGAACGTCGTGCCGCCCAGGACTCCGGAGACATGGTCATTTCGACCGTTGCCGGCGAGGTGGTCGAGATCAACGGTGACGAGATCATCGTGAAGGAAGCCAAGACCAATAAGAAGCACACCTTCGCCCTCGACAAGTTCAAGCGGTCCAACCAGGGCACATGCATGAATCACAAGGCTCTGGTCCGGGAAGGAGACAAGGTCAAGGCCGGCGCGGTGCTGGCAGACGGCCCTTCCACCGAGGCAGGAGAGCTTGCCCTCGGAAGGAACCTGCTCGTGGCCTTCATGCCATGGCAGGGCTACAACTTCGAAGACGCCATCATCATCTCCGAGCGCCTCGTCAAGGACGATGTCCTCACCTCGATTCACATCGAGGAGCATGAGATCGATGCCCGTGACACCAAGCTCGGTGCCGAGGAGATCACGAGGGACATCCCCAACGTCCCCGAAGAGGTTCTAGCCAACCTCGACGAAGACGGGATCATCCGTGTTGGAGCCGAGGTAGGTCCTGGCGACTATCTGGTCGGGAAGGTCACACCCAAGGGTGAGACCGAGCTGACCCCTGAAGAGCGCCTGCTCAGGGCCATCTTCGGTGAGAAAGCCCGCGAGGTTCGTGATACCTCCCTCAAGGTTCCCCATGGGGAGACCGGAAAGATCATCGCGGTGAAAGTGTTCAAGCGGTCTGAGGGATTCGACCTCCCGCCCGGTGTCAACGAGTTGGTCCGGATCTATGTCGCCCAGCAGCGCAAGATCTCGGAAGGTGACAAGCTCGCTGGTCGGCACGGCAACAAGGGTGTCATCTCCAAGATTCTCCCTGAAGAGGAGATGCCTTTCCTCGAGGACGGGACTCCAGTCGACATCATCCTGTCCCCACTGGGTGTTCCATCCCGAATGAACCTGGGCCAGGTGTTGGAGACCCACCTCGGCTGGGCCGCTGCCCAAGGTTGGGAGCCTTTCAAGGGATCCAGTCCGGCGGCAATCGGAGTAGAGCCGTGGACCAAGACGGCCACGCCTGTGTTCGACGGCGCTCGCGAGGACGAGATCATGCAGGTGATCGCCCAGGCTCGACCTAATCGCGATGGCGACAAGATGGTGAAGGACAATGGCAAGGCCACTCTGTATGACGGCCGAACCGGTGAGCCCTACGACAGCGACATCACGGTCGGGTACATCTACATCCTGAAGTTGGTCCACCTCGTCGACGAGAAGATCCACGCACGCTCAACCGGCCCGTACAGCATGATCACCCAGCAGCCGCTGGGTGGTAAGGCGCAGTTCGGTGGGCAGAGGTTCGGCGAGATGGAGGTCTGGGCTCTCGAGGCCTACGGCGCCGCCTACGCACTCCAGGAGCTCCTGACCATCAAATCAGACGACGTCCAGGGTCGGGTCAAGGTCTATGAGGCAATCGTCAAGGGAGACAACATCCCCGAGCCGGGGATTCCGGAGTCGTTCCGGGTCCTCGTCAAGGAGATGCAGAGCCTTTGCCTCAACGTCGAGATGCTCTCGGCTGGTGAAGAAGTTGAGCTCCGTGAGCTCGAGGAAGAGACATATCGATCGGTGGAGACGCTCGGCATTGACCTGAGTCGTCCCGAACGCCCCGATTCTGAATGACAACTGGCGTCCAAGTACCAAAGACCAAGTACCAGATACGGCGAGCGAGGCGAGCTTATGAAAACGCAACTGTTTGATGAACTGAAGATCGGCCTCGCCTCCTCCGACCAGATTCGCGCCTGGTCGTACGGAGAGGTGAAGAAGCCTGAGACAATCAACTACCGCACCCTCCGTCCGGAGAAGGAGGGACTCTTCGACGA
>Ga0255053_10000532_pt1 | contig 21120 bp, 16 predicted proteins | sample JV7_2_22_MG_FD_188635 | JGI IMG/M metagenome (GOLD analysis project Ga0255053, IMG submission 188635) | Seawater microbial communities from Jervis Inlet, British Columbia, Canada - JV7_2_22 | ecosystem: Environmental > Aquatic > Marine > Inlet | place: Canada: British Columbia | collected... | reverse complement strand
TCTGATCTGCTCCCATTGAATCGCCCGGGAGCTTAGCATGTGAGAGGGCGGCATATATGCCGCCCCTGGGGTTTGGCATCGAGGCGATCGCCAGGTGTTCATCTGTGGGTGATGTCAGGCTAGAACAGGCAAGCAGGTCAAGTGTTTAGCTCGTGATGTCTTGACAAAAAAGATGATTGATGATATCTAGTTATTACACTAGATATAGGGGGTCATCATCGGCTACTCAACCCGCGTCCAACTGATCAAGCGAAAGGCCAGCGAACAGTGGTATATCAACTTCCCTGCTGCCCTCGCACAAGCATGCGATTTTTCAAAGGGGGAAACCGTCGAGTGGGTCGTGCGCGACAAGTACTCCCTTGTTCTGGAGCGGACTGAGGCTCGAAGCAGTCCCGAGGGGGATGGGGTAAAAAAAACTTCGTAGATTTGCTCAGCGAGTTCGACCACGTGTGGAACTCAAGCCAAAGTCCCTTCCGGCAGGCAAGGACCCGCGAGCGGGCATATCGGCTCGCTCTGGGGATGCTCGGGTGCCTGGGTCGACACACCATCACCGGGGTCCTCGCAGCCACCGGGCGACAGCATCTGGACTGGACATCAGACTATAGGTTCTTCTCTCAAGCACGATGGAAGCCCGAAGAGCTTTTCGCCCCGGTGCTGCGATCGGTACTCGAGCTCGTCGCAGATCAGGCACCTCTAGTGGTAGCGATCGACGATACCAACGTGAGAAAAACCGGGACCAAGATCCCGGGCGTGTCGTACCGGCGTGATCCGATGTCTCCACCTTTCCACCCCAATTTCATCCGCGCCCAGCGCTTTTGCCAGGTGTCCGCGATGGTGCCAGACCTGAGTTTGAAGGGTGCGGCAAGAGCTGTCCCGATCCGCTTTCACCACGCACCGACTCCTCGCAAACCTTGGCGCACGGCCTCCAACGAGCAGTGGCGGGAGTACCGTCGTCTGTGCCGTCAGACCAGCCTCCCTTTACAGGCTGCCCACCTCCTTCAGGGTGTGCGAAAAGAGCTCCCTCCCTCGGACGCTCAGCGACAGCTCATTCCCGTGGTCGACGGGTCTTTCTGCAACGGTTCATTCCTGAAGAACATCCCTGAAAGGACAACCGTCATCGGCCGCATCCGCAAGGATGCGAAGCTGTACGCATTACCTCAGAACCAGCCTGCAGTCGGCCGAAGAAGAGTCTATGGAGAGCGTCTCCCTACACCGCACGAGATCCATCTCGATGACGAGATCCCATGGACTCCTGTCAAAGCGTTTGCCGCCGGCCGGATCCACACCTTCCGTGCAAAACAGATCAAACCCGTGCTGTGGCGCAAGTCCGGCGCTGACATGCACCTCCAGCTCGTCGCAATCAAACCTCTCCACTACCGCATACCCGGCAATGATCACCTGTCCTACCGACACCCTGCCTACCTGATCTGTACCGATCCCGATCTACCTCTCGACAAGGTTATCCAGTACTACCTCTGGAGATGGGACATCGAGGTCAACCACCGCGACGAAAAACAGATCATCGGTATCGGCCAGGCTCAGGTGCGCTCGCTAAAAGCCGTCGATCGTGTCCCGGCCTTCGCCGTCGCTGTCTACGCCACGCTTCTCCTTGCCGGCATCCGAGCACAACGGGCCGGTGGAAGTGTCGACACTCTCACGCCTCCAAAGTGGCGGCGCTCCAAACCACGATCGAGAGTCCCCACCCAGGACCTTCTAAACCACGTCCGCGCTCAATTCTGGAGCGACGCCATTCACTCCAGGCCTTTGAGTTTCTCCCACTTCGTATCACTACCCACCCCCGGAGCGAACCACCAGAAATACCAATTGCCGCTCGAGTCGGCTCTCCAACATGTCGTCAATTAGCACCTCGCCATGATTTCGGTCTGCCAACACCACGGCTGAAAAGTGCCAAACCCCAGGGGCGGCATATATGCCGCCCTTCCTCCTCCCTTGAGCCGACACCCTTGTGGTGCGGGCGTCCCGCCCGCACGATCCCACTGTCATCGAAGAAGTGCGGCCGAGACGGCCGCACCACAATTGGGCGGCATATACGAGCCACGGCGGGGTCGGAGACGCAGCTGGGTGCCGCCCCCAAAAAAAATAATCCAGGATGCGGTATGGGTTACGATATCGATATGGAGAGATTGTGGCGGTTGGTAATTTGTCTGGCGGTCGTGACGTGGCTGAGTACCGGTTTAGGGGCACAGGCCCAGAGCGGACCCCAATGGCCGGTGCCCATACCGACGCCGACTGTGACGCCTTCACCCGAACCCACCGCCGAAACGCCGGCACCCACGCCAACGCCGGAGCCGTCAGCGAATCCGGCAGCTGTTGACCAGGAGTCGGGAGAAACCGGTGATGAGCTGAAGCCCGACGAACCGGTCGACGAAACGCCGGAGAGCGAACGGGAAACCAACCCAGGGGATGTGGCCTTCACCGACTATGAGGCCTTCGACCTCGACGAGATCGAGTACGAGCCGGCCAAAACAAAGTGGGCAAACCTCGTCAACGGGGTCCGGGGAATAACCCGATACAATCTATTCGACGGCAAGCTTAAGTTCAGGCTGGGCCTCAGGGCGCAGATCGACGGCACGGTCGGCAGCGGCAACGACAAATACGAACAGTTCTATGCGCCGATCGAGTCGAGCTTCAGAGTGCGCCGTTTCAAACTCTTTGCGGTTGGGCGCGTCAAAAAGTTCAACTTCAGCTTTTCTTTCGAGTTCGGACCCGACTGGGGGATTGGCGACGCCTGGATCGAGGGCGCCGAAGGCGGCCTCGAGGTCTGGGGGCACTACCTCGGTAAGCTCAGGGTGGGCTGGATGAACGAGCCTTTCAGCCTCGAGCGGCAGACCGGCGCCTACAACCTCGGGCTGATGGAGAGGTCACTACCGACACAGACGATCGCCCCCGGTTCCAACATCGGAGCGATGGTCCACGACTCCGGCCTGGAGGGGCGCTTCACGTGGGCGTTCGGTATCTTCTCCGTCGGCCAGTCGAACGACAACAACGCCAGCTCTTCGTTGCTGTCGCTGACCGGTCGCGCTACCTTTAGGCCGTTGTACCGGAACGAGGGGCGCGACCTCATCCATATCGGCCTGTCGCTGAGCTCGAGGTCACCGGCCGGGGCCGACACGCGCTACCGATCGCGGCCTGAGGCCCGGTTTGTCGACTACCTCGTCGACACGGGCACCATCGATGCCAGTCACATCACGCTGGTTGGCCTGGAGTTTGCGGCCGTGCGCGGACCGCTGTGGATCACTGCTGAGCACATTCTGAGCAAGGTCTCCGCCCAGATTGTCGATGATCCGACCTTCAAAGGGTCGTACGTCAAGGTGGGATGGTTCCTGACGGGGGAGAGCAAGCGCTACCGCGCCAACAGCGGTATTTTTGCACGGGAGCGACCGCTGCTCAAATACACGGGTGGGAACCCATTCAAAAAGAAAAACGGGGGCGCATGGGAAGTCGTCGGGCGGCTGTCGCGGGTCGACCTCACCGATGGGCTGATCGAGGGCGGCGAGCTGACCGACGTCAGCGGCTCCCTCAACTGGTACATCAATGCCACGACTCGCGTCGAACTCAACTACATTCACGCCAGCCCCAAGAATCAGGGTGCGGCGAATATCTTCCTTCTCAGGGTGCAGTATCAGCCTTGGTAGCGGGCCTGTAGGGTGGGCTTCAGCCCACCATCTCGAATTCTCCAAAGGTGATGATGGTGGGCCAAGGCCCACCCTACTCCCCGGCGTCGAGGCTCACGATATCGTCGGGTTCGATGGTTCCCCACTCGGGTTCGATCCACCCCTGCTTGACGTGGTCATGAAAAGTCGACCACGGCCAATCCGTCAGATCGGTGACGTGCCCGTGTTTTACCGGGTTGAAGTGCGTGTAATCAACGTGGCGGCGTAAATCGTCCACATCCCGGATTCGGTGTTCCCAATACCGCCGCTGCCATACGGCAACCTCGCGTTTTCGTCGTCGCGACGAGCCTGCTTCGCCATGTGAACCACCTCCCGCTCGGTACTCGCGGGAGAAAACCCCCTTGAGCTTTCTCCATCGTGCCGGGTAGTCGTCATCGCCATGAGGAAGCGTCCAGATGGCATGGAGGTGGTCGGGTAGCACACACACGGCTTCGACCTCGAACGGCATCGTGGAGTTGGTTTTGCGCCAAGCATTTCGAAGGCATTGCACACCCAGGTCGGTGGTCAAGATGGGTCGGCGTTGGTATGTGACGACCGTGAAAAAGAACACACCACCCACGAGCCGTACCCTGCGATATCGCGACATGAACACAAGCTACCACGGACATATTGGGTGGGCGTTGTCAGCAGGTGGGCCAAGGCCCACCCTACGCCGAAAATGAGAATGTAGGGTGGGCTTCAGCCCACCATCTCGAATTCTCCAAAGGTGATGATGGTGGGCCAAGGCCCACCCTACGCCGAAAATGAGAATGTAGGGTGGGCTTCAGCCCACCATCTCGAATTCTCCAAAGGTGATGATGGTGTGCTCTTAGGTGCCACCCATCACAACTCTCACAGAGTTCGTGTGTCGTGCGGTGTCGGGGTGCAGGTGGCGCCTCGGTGGGGGCGGTAGCCAACGCGAATGAGCTAAGAATCGGCGATGCGCGGTAGCACGCCGCCGGGCCGACCGAAGTGAGGAACGGCATCGGGTACCTCTCGAGGGTCGACGAAAATGGCTTGTGAGGAACTGTAGTAGAGGCATCCAATCTCCCCAGGGGGGAGGGATTCAACAAACGGCTCCACCGAGTCGAGCGCCTCGATCCAGTCGCGCTTTAACACATGAAGGTCTATAGGCTCCGCGAGATCGAGCCTCGCGAGGTCCTCCTCGCGAACCCGTCCGCGTCTTCGCAGCAGATCCAGTAGTGAAAGCGGGGTGAATCCAGGGTCCTTGCCGCAGGCCGCCCAACACAGACCGCCGAGGACGAGAACATGTTGGTGGAGATGAAGCGCGTCCAGGACATCGCGCGGTTCGTCGCGGCCGGCGAGGGCGAGCACCTTGTTGACGGCGAGGTCGACCGGATGGAGCACGAACCCGACCCGGTCGTCGCGCACTGTCGGCATGAACCGCCAGTCCGAATCCCGCGCCCATTCGACCTTGGTCGCGAGTTCGTCACGGCGCACTATGGCGCGCACGAAACCGGGTTGAGTGAGGTCCACTTCGATCGAGTATCCGTTTTTTTCCAGCAACCCTCGGTCGGCTGAGAAAGCCTCCGCAACTCGTGCCTCGGAGTCGTGAAAGTAGTCGAGATCGCGGCTGAAACGCTTCGTGTTGGGTTCAATCAGGATCGCGGCTCCGCCCGCGAGGTACGAGTCGAATGTCCGGTTCTCGGAGAGCAGCCGCGCGAGATCCGATTGGTAGTCGGTCAGTGGCATAACTTCCCCGCGGCATCCCAGGCGTAACGCCCGCCGTGCTTGCGGAGTTGCTCCGCCACCCAGGCGACATCCGACGACCCGATCCGGTAGTCGGGGTCGAACGACCAGAAGCATTTCGCATGGAACCGCCGGTACAACCGGCGTGCTTCCCGTATGCGAACCATTGCCCGGGCCGTGTCAGGGTCCAGAACTCGACGGCTCTTCCGGCCGCCGCGGCGCCCGATTTCAGCGAGGTACTCTTTCACACTCCGTTCCATGTATTTATCATAGTCCGCTTACGATAGAAAAGCAAGATCTATAGTAATTTATGGGTACCTGACAGCTGACGGATGATAGATTAACTCTTGAACGTGCTCAAGATCTTTTCTGCTGCCGAAGTTGGTGTGGTTCTTCCCTGCAGCACGTTTTCTTCGAAAGTGGCGATGGTATCGGCGATATCCGAGTGCTCGCGAACCGCCGCCCTCAATCCTTCATCCACCAGCGACCACATCCAGCCCAGGAGTTGGCGCCGGCGTCGGCGTTCGAGCTCCCCGTTGCCGGAGAGCAGCTCGTTGTGCTCACCGATGATCTCCCAGATCTCGTCGAGCCCGTCGCCGGACTGACCGGATGAGGTGACGACCCGCGGTTTCCAACCGTCCTCGCCCGCGGGTTTGAGGATCGCCAGCGCGCGCTCGAACTCCGCTCGGGCGAGCTCGGCGGCCGGGAGGTTGTCGCCGTCGGCCTTGTTGATGGAGATCAAATCGGCGAGCTCGAGGATGCCCCGCTTGATCCCCTGCAACTCATCGCCCGCTCCGGCCAGCTTGAGGACAAGGAAAAGGTCCACCATCTCGGCGACCGCGATCTCCGACTGACCGACGCCGACCGTCTCCACCAACACCACGTCGTAGCCCGCCGTCTCGCAGAGAAGGATCGCTTCGCGAGTCTTGCGGGCGACGCCGCCCAGCGAGCCGCCGGTGGGGGAGGGACGGATGAAGGCGTCGTCCGATGCGGCCAGCTTTTCCATCCTCGTTTTGTCACCGAGGATCGAACCCTTCGAGACCGACGACGAGGGATCCACCGCCAGCACCGCTACCCGGTGGCCGTCTTCGACCAGGCGGAGGCCGAAGCTTTCGATGAAGGTGCTCTTGCCGACCCCGGGCACACCGGAGATGCCGATGCGGTGCGCCCCGCCGGTGGAGGGGAGGAGGGCTGTCAACAACTCCTGGGCGTTCTGCCGATCGTCCGGGGCGTTCGATTCGACGAGAGTGATCGCCCGTCCGAGAGTCGCCCGGTCGTTGTCGCGAATTCCGCGAAGCAGTTCGTCGAGGTCAGTAGATGATTTCATGATCCGGCCATTCGCTTTGATCATATAGCACCGGGCCTCGGGCGCCATCGGTAACGGCGTGGTATCTTCGGACAGCTTACCCTCGGGGAGGATCTGAACGATGAGAGACCTTTTGAGGATTGTCGCATTCATCGCGGTTCTGGGCATCGTCGTCGGTTGCAGGACCTTCAGCCCGACCCCGATGGACGAGGTCGGTTTCAAGCAGAGGGCGGAAACTCGGACCGAAGAGGGCGTCACGGCCTCGGTTGTCGTTCTCACCGCCGAAGAGGCAAAGGCGGCCTTCGACTGTAAGCTCTACAAGAAGAAGATCCAGCCGGTGTGGCTCGAGATCACCAACGGCACCGATTACGAAATGCTGTTCATGCCTCGGAGCATCGATCCTCAATATTTCGCTCCCCTCGAGGTTGCCCAGAAGACCAGCTGGACCTGGTCCAAAAAGGCCAACAAGGAGAAGAAGTGGTTCTACTACGAGCACCAGATGCCATTGGGCATCCCGGCGGGTGAAACAGTCTCCGGTTTTGTCTTTGCCAACCGGAGCCGCGGTGTTCGATGGGTTTTGGTGGACGTATTCAGCGAGCACGACGCCGTTCACGTGGAGTTCGTTCACGAGGTCCCTGGTTTCAAGGCGGATTTCCACAAGCTGGATGAGGGCGCCCTGTACGACGTGTTCTACCCCGATCAGGAGATTGTCGACATCACCGATCCCGTGGAACTCAAGAAATGGATCGAGGAGCAGCCGGCCACGATCACCAACGCCGACGGCTCAAAGACCGGTGATCCATTGAACCTGGTGATCATTGGAAATAAAGAAGCGGTTTGGCCCGCCTTTCTCCGTTCCGCCTGGGATCCGACGGCGGCCATGGGCGCGGGGTCGGCGGTCAAGACGGGGATCTTCGGCATCTTCGGAGGCGCCTACCGGTACGCGCCGATCAGCAGTCTGTACGTCTACGGGCGGTCACAGGACATCGCGTTGCAGAAGGTGAGATCCAACATCCATTACCGCAACCACCTGCGGCTGTGGCTGGCCCCGGTGACCGTAAGAGGATTACCGGTGTTGATCGGGCAGATCAGCCGCGACATCGGCAGCCGCTTTACCACCAAGAGCAAGACCCTCACCACTCACCGTATTGATCCTAACGTGGATGACACCCGCGCGTCGCTGGTCCAGGATTTCATCTATGCGCAGGCGTTAAAAGCCTATGCCAAGGTGGGCGGGGTCGGTTTCGTGCCGCCGGAAAAGCCCCGCGGAAACCTCACCGGTGATCCGTGGTTCACCGACGGCAACCGAGCCGTGATGCTTCTCACGTCAGAACCGACGGATGTTCTGGGAATCGACTGGCTCGACTGGACCGATGACGGAACAATCGAGGAGACGGACTGATCGGCGACCCAGGCGCCTCGGCCGGGCCGGTTCCACGGGCAGAGAGAATCGCATCCCTGGACGTGCTTCGGGGGTTCGCCGTGCTCGGCATCCTCGTCATGAACATCCAATCGTTCTCGATGATCGGCGCCGCCTATCTGAACCCCTACGCCTACGGTGATCTCACCGGCATCAACTACGGGGTCTGGTTTCTGAGCCACCTCCTCGCCGACAGCAAGTTCATGACGATTTTCAGCCTGCTCTTCGGGGCGGGGGTGGTGCTTATGGCCTCGCGCCGCGAAGCTGCCGGGAAATCGACCGCGGGGGTCCACTACCGAAGGATGTTCTGGCTGATCGTATTCGGCCTGCTACACGGCTGTTTCCTCTGGTACGGCGACATCCTGTACGTCTACGGAATGTGCGGACTCGGAATTTACCTGTTTCGCCGTCGCTCTCCCCGTTTTCTGCTGATCTTCGGAATGCTCGTGGTCTCGGTGGCATCGCTGCTGACCATGTTCTGGCAGGTCACCATGCCGTACTGGCCGCCGGAAGCGGTCGAAAGTGTGGAGACGGAGTGGTGGACGCCACCCCCAGAAGCAGTCCAGGCCGAGCTCGAAGCCTACCGCGGCGGTTGGACGGTGCAGCAGGCTGTGCGAGCGCCCACAGCGGTCTTCATGCAGACCAACCATTTTCTGACCGAGTTCCTATGGAGGGCCGGTGGGTTGATGCTCATCGGCATGGCGCTCTTCAAGCTCGGCGTTTTTGGAGCCGAACGCTCGCGGGCGTTCTATCTCCGCATGACGAGTCTCGGTTTCGGGCTCGGGCTGCCGATTGTCGTTTGGGGTGTCCTGTACCGCAACAGCAGCGATTGGGATGTCCGCTCGGCATTCTTTGGCGGCAGCCAATTCAACTACTGGGGCAGCCTGCTGTTTGCCGCGGGTTGGATCGGCGTGGTCATGCTGGTGTGCCAACGGCCTGGATGGGGTCGAGTGACGCGTCCACTGGCCGCGGTCGGCCGGATGGCGCTGAGCTGCTACCTGCTGCAGACCATCATTTGTACGTTCATCTTTTACGGCCACGGGCTCGGCCTCTACGGTTCGGTGGATCGCGTAGGCCAGGCGCTGATCATGCTTGCCGTGTGGGCCGCGATGCTGGTGTTGTGCCCGCTCTGGCTCCGATACTTCCGTTTTGGGCCGTTCGAGTGGCTGTGGAGATCGCTCACGTACATGAAACTACAGCCGATGACACTCGAGCGTTCAGACGCTTGATCGATTCCCGCACCCGCCCAGTTTTTCCCGCAGATCACGCAGATTGACGCAGATGGAAACACAATCTGTTGAGATCCGAGCGAGTGGTGCTCACGGCGCTTCTCACCTTCCCATAGATCCCTCGGCTCGCTGCGCTCGCTCGGGATGACATTTGGGGTGGAGATCGCTTGGGATGACGATTTAGCGAGTTTGTTCCATTTTTGTCATTCCGAGCGGAGGCGCCACGCAGTGGCGCCGGAGTCGAGGAATCTGTGGGTTACGCAGTGAGGAGCTTCTGCCCAGCCATACGTAGATCCCTCCGCTCGGGCCCATCCGGCTTCGTGCTTCGCACTACGCCGTGACAAGTTGGGCCCTCGGTCGGGATGACAGTGAATAGTGGCGCCGATTCCCAGCGCGAAACGCACTAATCGTTTGCGAATCGCTGGCTGAGTTCCTGGATCAATTCCACAGCCGCTTCGGGCACGTTGGTGCCGGGGCCGAATATGAAGGCGGCGCCGGCCTCGTGTAGGGCATTGTGGTCCTGCGGCGGGACGACGCCACCGACGACAATCAGGATGTCTCCCCGCCCGAGCTTTTCGAGCTCCTGCTTGAGCTGCGGAACGAGGGTCAGGTGTCCGGCGGCCAGCGAAGAGACGCCGACAACATGGACGTCATTCTCCACCGCCTGGCGGGCGGTCTCCTCCGGCGTGGTGAACATGGGGCCGATGTCGACGTCGAAACCGAGGTCGGCGAAGGCCGTAGCAATGACTTTCTGCCCGCGATCGTGCCCGTCCTGGCCGACCTTGGCGACCAGGATGCGCGGGCGCCTGCCATCGCGTTCGGCAAATTCGTCGGTCATGGCGCGCGCTTTCGTGACGTCCTCCATGCTGTCTCCCACCTCCTGAGAGTACACCCCAGTGATCGCCTGGATGGTTGCCCGATGGCGTCCGAAGACCTCTTCCATGGCATCCGAGATCTCACCGATAGTCGCCTTGGCGCGGGCCGCCTCGACCGCAGCAGCCAGCAAATTGCCCTCGCCGGTCCTCGCGACCAGCGTTACCTCGTGGAGCGTGGACTCGACGATGGCGTTGTCGCGTTCGGCACGCAGTTTTTCGAGACGGGTCTTTTGGGCGGAGTAAACGGCGCTGTTATCTACCTTGAGGACCTCGATCTCCTCCTCGGACCCGGAGCTGTTGCGGTTGAGGCCGACGATCGTCTGGCGCCCCGAGTCAATTCTCGCCTGGGTGCGTGCGGCCGCCTCCTCGATCCGTCGTTTGGGCAGGCCGTCGGCGATCGCCTTGGCCATCCCGCCGAGCCGTTCGACCTCACGGATATGGTCCCAGGCGCGGTGGGCGAGGTCGTGGGTCAGCCGCTCGATGAAGTAGGAACCTCCCCACGGGTCGGCCACCCGACAGATCCCGGTCTCTTCCTGGAGTTGGATCTGGGTGTTGCGGGCGATGCGCGCGGAAAAATCGGTTGGCAGGGCGAGGGCCTCGTCGAGCGAGTTGGTGTGCAGTGACTGGGTGTGGCCGAAAGCCGCGGCCAGCGCCTCGATGGAGGTCCGGATGACGTTGTTGAAGGGATCCTGGGCGGTCAGGCTCCAGCCCGAGGTCTGGCAGTGCGTCCGAAGAGCGAGGGATCGGGGATCCGAGGCGCCGAATCGGCGCATGATCTCGGCCCACAGCAGCCGCGCTGCACGCAGCTTGGCAATCTCCATGAAATGGTTCATGCCGATCGCCCAGAAGAAGGAAATCCGCGGCGCGAAGACGTCGACGTCGAGGCCCGCACCGATGCCGCTCCGCACGTACTCGATGCCGTCGGCCAGGGTGTATGCGAGCTCGAGATCGAGGGTCGCGCCCGCCTCCTGCATGTGGTAGCCCGAGATTGAAATGGAGTTGAAGCGGGGCATGCGGTCGGCGGCGTAGCGGAAGATATCGGAGACGATTCGCATCGACGGCTCGGGTGGGTAGATGTAGGTGTTCCGAACCATGAACTCTTTGAGGATATCGTTCTGGATGGTCCCGGAGAGCTCTTCCGGTGCGACTCCCTGCTCCTCGGCGGCGACGATATAGAGCGCCATCACCGGCAGTACCGCTCCGTTCATGGTCATCGAAACGCTGACATCGCCGAGTGGGATGCGGTCGAAGAGCACCCGCATGTCGAGGATTGAATCGACCGCCACGCCGGCCATGCCGACATCGCCCCGGACCCTTGGATTGTCGGAGTCATACCCGCGGTGGGTCGGGAGGTCGAAGGCGATCGAGAGGCCCTTTTGCCCGGCGGCGAGGTTGCGACGATAGAAGGCGTTGGAATCCTCTGCCGTAGAAAAACCGGCGTACTGGCGAATGGTCCAGGGCCGGGCCGCATACATGGTGGGGTAGGGACCTCGCAGGTACGGTGCGATGCCGGGCAGGCCGTTGAGATGGTCCACGTTCTCGAGGTCAGCCGGGCCGTAGGTGCCGGCGATGTCGATGCCCTCGGGGGTGGTCCACTTTGTGTCGGTCTGTTTGAGATGCCATTCGTTGGGCTGTGGCCGAGCAAAGGCAATGGACGTGAAATCCGGCACTGTCTCAGTCACGGCCCACCCCCTCTGATTCATGAAGGTCGGTGAGCAGCCTGATAGCGTCGACGTTTCGTTGCACAAAACCGTCGACCCCGGCATCCCGCCACGCATTCTCCAGCCGGCCGGGTTTGCCAACCACGAGCACCCGGTGGCCTCGAAGCGCCTTGATCTCTCGCGCCAGCAGCGGAATGACCTCGGGCGCTTGTTCGGGAGAGGCGCAGATCACGGCCGTCCTGCTGCCGCTCGCGGCAAAGGCGGCCGCCAACGCTTCGGGGCCGTCGAGGCCCTCGCTGAGGACCGCAATCATCCCGCCGGCAGCGAGCAGATTGGTGACGAATATTGTGACCGCGCGGGTTTCGGAGGGGCTGCCGACGGCTGCGACAAAAACTCGCGGCCTCACGCCGGCTGCGCGCAGGTGCTGGTCCGAGGCATCCCGAAAAGCTTCGAACGGCCTCGCCTCTCGCTCATTCGCGACGGGCGAGATGCTATCGGTCTCGTCGCTGCCCCGTAACAGGTCGACCAGTTCGGCGGCCGATATTCCGCCGTGTGCAGCCTCGAGGCCGGCCTCGAACGATCCAAAATCGGCGCCAACCGCGCGATGCACGGCAGTTGGCACGTCGTCCGGGGACCGCCGGGGGTCTCTACTCGAACGGTGTTGGTGGAGGGGCTCCTCCTCGAGATCCGGAAAGGAGCTGACACCGGTCACCGGGTCGCGCAGGGTCGCGACGCTCCGACGTTTGCTGGCCAGGGAGTCGGCGAGTTCCCGGGCAAGGGCGCCCGAGCGAAGGTGATTGACCATCCCTCCGGTCGCCTCGATGCGCTGAAACTGCTCCCAGGCGGCGTCACAGAGATCTGAGGTCAGCCTTTCGACGAGGTAGCTTCCCGCTGCAGGGTCGCTGACCCGGTTGATGTGACTCTCCTCGCGCAGAATGGTGCTGGTGTTGACCGCAAGACGCCCACCGAATTCGTCGGAGCGCCCGGCGAGCGAGTCAAAGGGGAGGACGGTGACGACATCCGCTCCGCCGATGATGGCCGTGTAGGCGGCCGTGGTGCCGCGGAGGAGATTGACCCACGGGTCGCGCACGGTCAGACAGCGAGGCGAGGCAACGGCGTGAATCGGGATCTTCGCTGCTTTTGCCGGAATGCTGCAAGCCTCTGCAACCCGTCTCCACAGCGCGCGCAACGCGCGCAACTTGGCGGTCTCCATGAAGAGGTCTCGGCCCACGCCGGTCACGAACCGGAGGCGGCGACAAACGAGCTCGGGCGACAGCCCCCTCTGCTCCATCGCGCGCAGATAGGCGACGCCAGTGGCGATGATGATGGTCAGCTCTTGCACTGCGTTGGCGCCGGCCCTGGCGTGGGGCAGGGTCGAAACGGCGACGGTGCGCAGTCGCGGCGCGAAGTCCTCGTTCCATCGAAGGGCCTCGGCCATCAGATCGAAGGCGCCGACGAGGCTCGTCGGAAGCTTGCCGTCGGCGGCGAGGACGCCGAGCGGGTCAATGTCGAAGCCGCCGGCGAGGTCCTCAAAGCCGCTGTCAAGCCGCCGTGTCGAGGCGATAAGAAGGGCGGCCAGCGCCGGCGCCGCGCCGCGAGCATCGAGATAAATCGGGGCGCCGTTGGCGGCCTCCTGGAAGAGGGCGAAAGCCCCTGCGGTCAGTTTCCCCCAGTTGGTGCTCCGGCGGTCGACCCAGATCCAGAGCGAGTCGGCGCCATGGTCCAGGGCTTCGACAATTCTCCCGATCGTTCCTTTGGGGTCGCGGAGATCGATCGGACAGGCGACCTCTGCCGGGCGGCGACGCGCTGCACCGCTTTCCGGTGTGTCGAGGGGAACATCCTCAGCGGTATAGAGGGGCTTGATCACGAGACCTTCGTGGCTCGTGACCTCGAGCGAAGACAGTGATCGCCCGTTCAACGATTTCTTCGCCTCTTCCTCCCAGGCCTCGAAGAACGGCCGCGGAAATTGCAGAGCGATCCTCAGCTCGTCGTCGAAAGTCGGGCCTTTGCCGTTGTGTCCTGCCACAAGACCTCCAGGATGATCGTAACCTGTCGGAGGACCTGTCGTCACCACTGGCCGCTGTGCGTCTGCGCAATGTGGATATGTACAAGGGACAAAGATCGCTATCGCTATCGGCATCGCTATCGCTATCGATGGAAACAGTGGTGGTTGATTTTTTCGATCCCGATCCCGATCCCGATCCCGATTGCGATTGCGATAGCGATGGGACAATCGGACCCGACAACGGTGTAAGTGGGCGACATAATTGCCGCCCCTACATCGTCAATTCGCGGTGGGCGTCTCCTTGTGCGCCGCGATCAGCGCCTCGACCACCGACGGGTCGGCGAGCGTCGTGACATTGCCCATATCGTCATACTCGCCCGCCGCGATGTTGCGCAGGATGCGGCGCATGATCTTTCCCGAACGGGTCTTGGGTAGGGCGTCGACCATAAGGATCTCATCGGGGGTCGCGATCGGCCCGATGACGTGGCGCACCTGTTCCTTGAGGGCGCCGATCAACTGGTTTGGGTCCGTGCCCCGAACATCGTCGTTGAGGAACACGTAGGCGAAGATCCCCTGGCCCTTGATCGGGTGCGGGAAGCCGACCACTGCCGCCTCGGCGACCGATTCGTGCTCGACCAGCGCGCTCTCGACCTCGGCGGTCCCGAGACGGTGACCGGAGACATTGATGACATCGTCGACGCGGCCGGTGATCCAGTAGTAGCCATCGGCGTCCCGGCGGCAGCCGTCGCCGGTGAAGTAGTAGCCCCGGAAGCGTGTGAAGTAGGTTTCGTGGAAGCGCTCGTGGTCTCCCCATACAGTGCGCGCCTGGCCGGGCCAGGTGCGTTCGAGACACAGATTCCCGCTGGCCTCGATATCGGCGATCCTGGCGCCGTTGTCGTCCACCAGGACCGGCTTGATGCCGAAGAAGGGCAGGGTCACCGAGCCCGGTTTGACGGGCGTTGCACCCGGCAGGGGAGTGATCAGAATGCCGCCGGTCTCGGTCTGCCACCAGGTGTCGACGACCGCGCAACGGCCTTCGCCGACGACATCGTGGTACCAGTTCCAGGTATCGGGGTTGATGGGCTCACCCACGGTCCCGAGAACCCGAAGGCTGTCTCGCGAGTATTTGGTAACCCACTCGTCGCCCGAACACACGATGGCGCGGAGAGCGGTCGGAGCGGTGTAGAAGATGTTGACCCCGAGGTCTTCGACCACCTGCCAGTAGCGGCCGGGGTCGGGGTAGGTCGGCAGCGACTCGAACATCACTGTTGTAGCGCCGTTGGCGAGAGGCCCGTAAACGATGTAGGAGTGGCCGGTGATCCAGCCGACGTCGGCGGCGCAGAAGTAGATGTCGCCGGGGTGGTAATCGAAGACCAGCTCGTGGGTCATCGCCGCATAGACCATGTACCCGCCGGTGGTATGGAGCACACCCTTGGGCGTTCCAGTTGAGCCCGATGTGTAGAGGATGAAGAGCGGGTCCTCCGCTCCCATCCACTCGTAGGTGCAGGTGGAGCGTTGCCGGCGACATTCCTCATCGAGCCAGTAGTCTCGGCCCGATTTCATCTCGACCTCGGTATCGGTGCGGCGCGCGACGAGCACGGTTTCCACCATCGCGAGGCCTTCGACCGCGCGATCGACTGTCTCCTTGAGCCTCAGCCGCCGGCCTCCGCGTCTACCCTCGTTGGCGGTCACCACCAGCTTGGCTCCGGCATCGATGATGCGGTCGCGGATGGACTCTGCACTGAATCCACCAAAAACGATCGAGTGAACGGCGCCGATCCGTGCGCAGGCGAGCATGGTGTAGGTAAGCTCTGGAATCATCGGCATGTAGAGACACACCCGGTCGCCGCGGCGGACACCGTGGTAACGGAGGACGTTGGCGACCCGGCTCACCTCGTGTTTGAGCTGACGGTAGGTGATGTGCTCGTACTCGCCCGGCTCGTCTTTGACCCAGATGATGGCGTCCTGATCGCCTCGCTCGTGGAGGTGGCGGTCGACGCAGTTGTAACAGGCGTTGAGGCGGCCGCCGAGATACCAACCGAAGTCCACATTTTCATAGTCGTGGTCGAAGACTGTTTTCCAGGGGTGGAACCAGGTGAGTCGGTCGGCCTGCTGCGCCCAAAAGCTCTCGGGTTCGTCGAGGGACAGGCGGTAGAGTCTTTCGTACTCCTCCATCGACCCGATGTGGGCGCGTTTGGCGATCTCGGGCTTCGGGGGCAAAACCTTGATTGCGTTGTCGGCCATCGTCTCTCCTCTCGCTATGCTGCGGCGTCCAGTTACTCTAACAAACCTCGGATCTGGTCCATTCGAGGGCACCGTTCTTGAGAGAATCAAGTGCCCCGCTTGCTCTTTGGTGAAGTTGACAGAATTCATGTAAATGCTTAAGATTCAAGGTCTTGTGCGTAGCGACACTATTCTCCTCGGAGGAAGAAAAAGACGATGACAGGTGCGGCGAAAAGTGGTCGACAACGACCGGTGCCCCTTATTTCGACAGTCTCTGGAATCCTGGCACTCATCCCTTTGACGGTTGTGTTCATGTCGTCCAGCTCGGATGCAATCCAGGATCCGGCGACGGTGGAACGTCGTGCGTGGGCGATGGGAACGCAAGTCAACATTTCTGTTGAGGCGGTTGACAGGCTGACCGCGGTGGACGCCTCTGAAGCCGCTCTCCGTACGGTGGCCGAGGTCGAGGCTCGCCTCTCGACCTGGGTTCATGATTCCGAGTTGAGCCGGCTCAACAGCGCCGTACCCGACGCGGATTTTCCGATATCCCCGGAGCTGGGGTCCGACCTGCGCGTGGCGATCCACTGGTGGAAGGAAACGCGCGGCGCGTTCGATCCAGGCATCGCGAGTCTGGTCAGTGCGTGGGACGTGCGGGGCAGTGGGCGGCAACCTTCTGGAGTCGAACTGCAGTCGGCGCGGACAGCCGCTGGTCTCGGACATCTCGCTCTCGATCCAGGAGTCGCGCGAATCGATGCGGCCGACTTCGGGATCGACGAAGGCGGGTTCGGCAAGGGCGTCGCCCTTCGGCAGGCTGCGGATGCGGCCCGGTCGGCAGGTGCCGACTGCGTGGTGCTGGACTTCGGTGGTCAGGTCGCGATCGAAGGCGACTGCCGGGAGGTCAGGGTGGATATCGCCGATCCCGACCTCCGCGATGAGCGGATTGCGGTGTTGACTATTCGCTCCGGGTCGGTTGCGACCTCAGGCAATTCTGAACGCGGGATGGTGGTGAACGGCGTGGCCCGGGGACATCTCCTCGACCCGCAGACCGGTTATCCGGCTCCTGATTGGGGTTCGGTGACGGTGGTGGCCTCAGATCCGGCGGCGGCGGACTGCCTGTCGACGGCGCTCTACATCATGGGACCGAAGGCGGGCGGGGAGTGGTTGCTAGGACGGCCGGAGATCGAGGTCGTCTTTGCCGAACGGAGTGGGGAAGGCACGAGGATGACAGCGACGTCCGGCCTGAAGGGCCGGTTGGAAGTTTCCGTTGGGAACCTGACGTACCTGCATCAGGACCAGGCGCAGACAGAAGGGTCTCTCGCAATAAAACACAACCATAGACGTTGAAGTGACGTCTTGCGGAGGAACGATGATTGGACGAATTTTTATGAGAAACGGACTGATTCTCGTTATGATGGGAATCATGTGCTGGTTGGCCATACCGGTCGCGGGCGCGACACCCGACGACGAAAAGCTGCGCGAACTCGAGCGTGAGGTTGCGGAGCTCAGGGCGGCGGTGGAGGAGCTGCGCGCCCTCGGACTCGCCGAGGACCGGCTGACCGAGATCGAGCGGCGCCTCGGGATCCTCGCCGAGGAGATGGAAGACCTCAAGGTGGGCGAGGCGGCGGTGAAGGTGAGCCGCGATCAAACGATCTCCGGGCTCGGCCCAGCCGCTTCCAAGGTCTATCAGAAGGAGCAGGGAGTGTCGGTCGGCGGCTATGGTGAGGCGCTGCTCGAGTTCTTCGACGATTCGCGGGATGACGGCAGCGAAAGCGGGGCGGTTGACCGCTTCGATTTCCTGCGGGCTGTCGTCTACTTCGGCTACAAGTTCTCGGACAGCTGGATCTTCAACTCCGAGATCGAGTTCGAGCACGCCTCGACCTCGGAAGGCGGCTCGGCTTCGGTCGAGTTCGCCTACCTCGACTATCTCTACCGGGATGCTTTCAACCTGCGCACAGGTCTCGTGCTCGTGCCGATGGGCTGGCTCAACGAGCTCCACGAGCCGACGGTCTACCTCGGCGCCGTGCGTCCACGGACCGAGAATCGGATCATTCCCACGACTTGGCGCGAGAACGGTATCGGCGCGTACGGTGCGTTCGGTGGTTTCGACTACCGCACCTATGTGATCAACGGTCTCGACGCTTCGGGCTTTTCGGCCAAAGGCCTGCGTGGTGGTCGCCAGAAGGGGGCCAAGGCAAAGGCCGAGGATTTCGCCTGGGTCGGCCGGCTCGACTACACCGGCGTGCCGGGTCTGACCGCGGGAGTTGCCGGCTACTTCGGCAACTCAGGTCAAGATCTCGAGGATTCCGGCGGCGACTCGATTGCGGTCGGAACCTCGATCCTCGACCTCCACGTGGAGTATCGCTACCGCGGCCTCGAGCTGCGCGGTCTCTGGGCCCGCTCAGAGCTCGACGATGTGGCGCGGCTCAACGAGGCCCTTGGGTACGAAGGCAATCAGTCGGTGGGCGAGACCCTCGAGGGTGGTTACCTGCAGGCCGGCTACGATATGCTGGCGGGGCGTGGCAAGAGCTCTCTGACTCCCTACCTGCGATGGGAGCAGATCAATACCCAGCAAGATGTGCCCGATGGCTGGTCGGCCGACACCGCCAACGACGAGCGGTTGCTGACCCTGGGGCTTGCCTACCAGCCGATCGAACAGCTGATCTTCAAGGCCGAGTACCAGAACATCGACAACGAGGCCGGCACCGGTGTCGATCAGTTCAACCTCTCGATGGGCTACATCTTTTGAAATATGGGTTCATCCGCTGGATTGCGGTGTGCGCGGTACTCCTGGTCGGGGTCACCGTGGGAGCCACCGTCCTGATCACCGTCGAGGAGGCCCTCGAGCTGGCCTTTCCCGGTGCGACCACCACACGGGAGACCCTCTTTCTGAGCAATGACCAGCGGAGTAGGGTTGAAAAGGATAGCGGTGTCGAGGTGTCGAGCTCTCTCGCCACTCGCTATGTGGCGAAGGGGGAGGACGGCGCCGTCCTCGGGTGGGCTTACCTCGACACCCATCGCGTGCGCACCCTGCCGGAGACGTTAATGGTTGTTCTCGGAGCTGAAGGCACGGTGCAGCGGGTGGAGGTCGTGACCTTCCGTGAGCCGCTCGAGTACATGCCTCGAGAAGGGTGGTATGGCCAGTACGAAGGACAGACGTTAGACGACGACCTCGCCCTCAAACGCGATATCCGGCCGGTGACGGGCGCAACTCTCACCGCCCGCGCGACCACCGAGGCGGTGCGTCGGGTGCTGGCCATCCACGCTGTGGCGGTGCAGGAGGAAACGCCGTGAGCCGCGCCCAGTTGCTGTTGGTCCATCTCGCCAACCTGGCGGTCTGCGGGACCGGTCTGGTCTACGCCTGGATGCGATACCTGGTCGAGCCGGCCGACGAGTGGGCGGTGGTCAACCACCCCTGGCAGCCTCACATACAACACCTGCACGTGTTGGCGGCGCCGCTGCTTGTTTTTGCCTTGGGTCTGATCTGGAGCGCCCACGTTCTCGGCAAGCTGGAGAATGGCCGCAAGAACCGGGTCGTCGGGATTGGCCTCACAGCGCTCTTCCTGCCGATGGCGGCGTCGGGCTACCTGCTCCAGGTAGCGGTCGATCCCGTGTGGCGGCGAACCTGGGTCTGGGTCCATGTCGTCAGTTCACTGCTGTGGGTCGCGGCCTTTGTTGTGCATCAGGTGGTGGCTCTTGCGACGAAGAAACGCAATGGGCTGGGCGAGGACAGTCAGTCGCCGGTGGTAACCCCATTCCGGATATCGGCTCCGTCGTCCGATCCTGTCGAACGGTCAGCCGATTCGCCCGAGAACGATGCGTCCGCGGGCTCCACCTCCGATTGAGTAGGTATTTCCTCGGTCATCAGAAGGTTGGACCTCGTTCATTCAGTAGATTCGGTCATCAAGTCGCGGCGTCTTCTGATGAGCCAGGAAATCATTGACAAAACCTCTGGCGGATTTCCTGTAGGGGCGGGATATATCCCGCCCTGTTGAATTGTCAGTGGGGATTTGAAAAAGGGCGGCATTTATGCCGCCCCTACAGCAGGCAAGGAAGGATGGGTGGCCCTCAGGCCCAAGAGCCGACGTTGGGCGAAAAGTCGGGCACGGAGACGGAGACGGATACGGGCAGGGGATAGAATGGACTGGTGAACGGAATTATTCGTAGTATGCGGCCCGAGCAGTGGCTCAAGAACGGTTTCGTGCTCGCGCCGATTGTTTTCTCGGGGCTCATCGGTGATGCCGATGCCTGGCTGCGAACAGCGTTGGCGGTTGTCGCGTTCTGCGCCGCCTCCTCGGCCGTCTACCTGGTCAACGATGTGATCGACCGCGAGGCGGACCGTTCCCATCCGATCAAGAAGAACCGCGCCATCGCTTCGGGAGAGGTCTCGGTGACGACGGCGTTGGTCGTGGCGGTGGTTCTGGTGGCCGCGGCCGCCGCCGTCGCGGTCTGGCTCGGCGGCTGGTTCCCGGCGGTGCTCGCCGCCTACGTTCTCCTGGTGCTGCTGTACTCGGCGTTGCTCAAGCGCGCGGTCTTCCTCGACGTGCTGGTGGTGGCAGCCGGCTTTGTGCTGCGGGTCGTCGGCGGTGCGGTGGCAATCAACGTTCCGGTTTCGGCCTGGATCTTGGTCGTGGCCTACCTGCTCGCCCTCTACCTGGCTTTGGGCAAGCGGCGCTCGGAGCTTGTTCTGCTCGGTGGTGAGGCGGGCAACCACCGGATGGTCCTTGGTCACTACACCCTGCCGATGGTGGACCAGGCGATCAGCGTTGTTCTCGGCGCAACGGTTTTGGCCTACGCGCTTTACACGGTGGCGCCCGACACCGTCGCCAAGGTCGGGTCGGAAGGACTGCTGGCGACCGTGCCGATCGTGCTCTACGGCCTCTTCCGCTACCTCTTTTTGCTCCACCGGCACGAGCTCGGTGGCAGCCCCACCCGCGCCCTCCTCACCGACCGCCCGTTGCTCGTGTGCGTCGTGGTCTGGCTGGCCGTCGCCGCGGCAGTGATCAACGCCTCGCGCTGA
>Ga0255053_10000529_pt1 | contig 21157 bp, 18 predicted proteins | sample JV7_2_22_MG_FD_188635 | JGI IMG/M metagenome (GOLD analysis project Ga0255053, IMG submission 188635) | Seawater microbial communities from Jervis Inlet, British Columbia, Canada - JV7_2_22 | ecosystem: Environmental > Aquatic > Marine > Inlet | place: Canada: British Columbia | collected... | reverse complement strand
AAGGGGCATGCTTTGTATATTATAAATATAATCCAATCATAAAGAATAAATTGTAGGGGCTTGATTCATCAAACCTATTATTGTTCGTAGGAGCTTGATTCATCAAGCCCACCTTATGAAAGTATAATGAAATTATATGGATTTGATTTATCAAATTCATTATTGTTGTAGGAGCTTGAATCATCAAGCCCTAGCTGAAAACATAAAAAGAATGAGGCAAAAATGATGAAAAAGGTCAGCTTAGAGCTTGGAAGCGGCGGCAGGTTGATGAGGGATTTTATCGCCCAACATATTTTGAAAACATTTAAAAATCCTTTTCTGGATGAGCTTTCCGACTCAGCTCATCTCCCTCATCAAATTGCTTTCACGACTGATAGCTATGTGGTCGATCCAATCTTTTTCCCAGGAGGGGACATCGGCACACTGTGCGTTAACGGCACAGTCAATGATCTTATTGTCTCAGGTGCTGAGCCCAAATACATATCCCTCTCCTTGATCTTAGAAGAGGGATTTTCCTGGGAAGATCTGGAAAAAATCCTCATATCAGTCAAGAAAGCAGCTAAAAAAGCTAATGTTGAGATTACCACAGGAGACACCAAAGTCGTCAGGCGCGGCCAGGCCGACAAAATCTATATAAACACCTCAGGCGTGGGAACGATTCAAGCCAAACCCGCTGTCAGTAAAATCCGACCTGGCGATAAAATCATCTTAACAGGCACTCTTGGAGAACACAGCCTTGCAGTGATGCTGGCCAGGGGAGATTTTGGACTGGAATCAAAGGCAAAAAGCGATTGTGCGCCTTTAAACTTTCTCCTTCCTTTCTGGAAAAAAGGTGCTTTGTGGATGAGGGACATCACCCGTGGAGGACTGGCCAGTGTACTCTGTGAACTTGCGGAAAGGATTCCCTATTCTCTCCTGATAGAAGAGGAAAAAATTCCTCTTTCCAGAGCTGTAAGAGGAGCATCAGAGCTTTTGGGAATTGATCCCTTCTATCTTGCTTGTGAAGGAAGGGCTGTGGTCATAGCACCCGGGAAAAGGGCCCGTGATATTCTTGAGGAAATAAAAAAAGATTCCCTTGGCAAAAAGGCGGAGATTATAGGTCATGTAGAGGACAGAGTTGGAAAACCAGGAGAACTTCTTCTCTCAACATCCTCAGGGGGACTAAGATTGCTTGAGCCCCTGACTTCAGAGCTCCTCCCCCGCATTTGTTGATCAAAATAAACAGGGATAGGCCCCGTTTTTTACATTTATTTTAGTCATTTGTATAGGATAAAAGGTGGGCTTGATGAATCAAGCCCCTACAGAAGATTAACTACAAAAGATTAACCACATCCATACAAAAACAAGTCAAATAAATATAAAAGTTAAATCCATTTGAATAATTAAAGGTGGGCTTGATGAATCAAGCCCCTACAGAAGATTAACTACAAAAGATTAACCACATCCATACAAAAACAGGTCAAATAAATATAAAAGTTAAATCCATTTGAATAATTAAAGGTGGGCTTGATGAATCAAGCCCCTACAGAAGGCAAAACCAGGTCCATATAGAAGATTAACTGGTGAAAAAAAGGGCGTAGGCTATATTACTGGCGGCCGATAGAGTAGTATTCAAAACCGAGTTCCCGCACTTCCGAAGGATCATAGATATTTCTCCCGTCAATGATAATGGGATTATCCATCACTTCCTTAATCTTCTTCAAATCCAGCTCTTTAAACTCATCCCATTCTGTAATGATAAGCAAAGCATTGGCCTCTTTTACTGCTTCGTAGGGAGATTTGGCGTAGGAAATTTGCGGCGGCTCTTCAGGAAAGATCTCTCTCATATTCTCCATAGCTTTGGGATCATAAAGACGGAGAAAAGAACCTTCGTCAAGAAGCTTTTTCATAATTTTAACACTCGACGCTTCTCTTATATCATCAGTCTCAGGTTTGAACGCAAGCCCTAACACAGCAATTTTCTTATCTTTCAATATCCAGAGAGCTTTCTTTGTCTTCTCTATGAAAGAATCAATCCTATCCAGGTTGATTCTGTCGGCTTCTCTGAACAGATTCATGTTGACACCTAAATCTTCCCCAATCTTAGTGAGCGCCCTTATGTCCTTGGGGAAACAGGAGCCTCCATAGCCAAGACCCGCTTTCAAAAACTGGCTTCCTATCCGGGGATCAAATCCCATTCCTTTGGCAACCTGATTCACATCGGCATCTGTTTTCTCACAAAGCTCAGCAATAAGGTTGATATAAGAAATTTTCAGGGCCAGATAAGAATTCGATGCGTGCTTGATAAGCTCTGCTGTATCGATGTTAGTCACCAGGATTAGGTCTTTAAATTTCTCGTAAATTTTTACCAGAATATCCCTGGCTTTCTCTGTCTCGACACCAATGATTATCCGGTCTGGATTGAGAAAGTCCGAGACAGCAGAACCTTCTCTCAGGAATTCTGGATTTGAGGCTACGTCAAAATCTACATCTTTCTTCTTACACGATGTTATTGTTTTTTTAATCCACATTGACGTTTTAACCGGTACTGTGCTCTTCTCCACGACAACCTTGTAGTCATTCAGGTTATCAGCTATCTTTCTAGCGACACTTTCAACAAATGTCATGTCAGCGCTTCCATCCTCCTTTTGAGGCGTGTTGACCGAGACAAACAGAACATCAGAGCATTGGATAGCTTTATCTAAATCCGCAGTGAAGCTAAGGTTTCCCTTCTTGAGGTTTGCTTTCAATAACTCTTCAAGGCCAGGCTCATAAATATGAGAAATTCCTCGAGAAGCTTTATCAATCTTGTCTGCAACCACATCAGTTCCGACAACATCATGGCCTAAATCAGCCATGCAAACAGCAGTAACCAGCCCTACATACCCGGTACCTATAACTCCAATTTTCATGGCTTCCTCCTTTTAATTAAGCCACAGAGGCCCCTGAGATAATTTACTCAGTAATCTGTGGCGACCATTTTCACACTCCTGAAAATACCAGCTAAGCTTTGACAACATTATTTTTTTTATTCTTTATGGCGTTTCGGGTATCAACGATTAGGGATGAGTTTCCTGCAATCCATTCAAAGTCATAATCAGAATGCGCAGTGGCAATAATCACGGCATCAAATTTTTTTAGCATTTTTTCTGTCAAGGCTACAGACTTAAGCTCTAAGCCGGGATAGTCTCTATGCCCATAAGATTGAGGCACATAGGGATCATTGTAAGAAACTTTAGCTCCTTTATTCTGGAGGAGGCTTATTATCTTGAGTGCTGGAGACTCTCTCTGATCATCGATATCTTCCTTGTAAGCAATCCCGAGAATCAATATCCTGGCTCCTTGCGTAGACTTTCCTTTCTTGTTTAAGGCTTCAATTGTTTTAGTGACAACATAATAGGGCATAAGGGTATTGATCTCCCCAGCCAGCTCGATAAATTTTGTCGGATGATCGACTTCTTTGGCTTTCCAGGCGAGGTAAAAGGGATCAACCGGGATGCAGTGTCCGCCATAGCCAGGACCAGGTAAAAAAGTCATGAATCCAAAGGGCTTTGTAGAAGCTGCTTCGACTACTTCCCAGATGTCTATTCCCATCCGGTCAAAAATCATCTTCATCTCATTAACCATCGCAATATTGACAGACCGGAAAATATTCTCCATAAGCTTGGTGGCCTCAGCAACTTTTGGCGAGGAGACAGGGACCGTTTTCACTACAATCTGGTCATAAAGAATTTTTGCTACTCGCCTACATCCCGGGGTGACACCCCCGACGACCTTAGGTATTTTTCCAGTCGTATAAACCTTATCTCCTGGATTTTCTCTTTCTGGAGAATAAGCCAGGAAAAAATCCTCTCCCGCTTTTAATCCTCCAGCTTCCAACAGAGGAAGCATCTCCTCCTCCGTTGTCCCTGGATATGTGGTGCTTTCCAAAACTACGAGTTGTCCTTTCCTCAAATGTTTAGAAATAACTTCGGTTGTCGTCAGAACATAAGATAAATCAGGATTTTTATGGGAATCTAAAGGAGTCGGAACACAGATGATAATCACATCCGCCTTGGCGAGAAGTCCAAAATCAGTTGTTGCCTGAAATTTATTCTTCTCCAGAAAAATTTTCAGCTCTTCAGCGGTAAAATGTTTTATATAGCTTTTTGCATGATTTAGCATTTCGACTTTCTTTTCGTCCACGTCAAATCCTAAAACTCCAAATCCTTTGTTTAAAAATGTTTTGACCAGAGGAAGCCCCACATAGCCCAGACCGATGACTCCGATGCGAGCTTCCTTCTTGCTTATTTTGTTTTCCAGACTCAATGCTTCCTTGGACATTTTCTATTTCCTTTCCCTGTACCAGCGGATAGTGTCCTCCAGGCCTTTGCCAAAAGGAACCATGGGTTCATATTTTAACATCTTCCTTGCCTTTGACAGATCTCCAAACGAATCCCTCACATCTCCCGGACGGGGCTCAGCATAGGAGGGTTTGATTTCTTCCTTCAATATTTCGTTCAAATTTGAAGCCAGGGAATTAACTGTTGTTCTCTCACCGCAGGCAATATTGAAAACTTCACCAGAAACGCCCTGAGCTTTTGAGGCCAGGATGTTGGCCTCCACTACGTTAGATACATAGGTAAAATCACGCGTTTGTTCACCATCGCCGAAAATAGTGGGGCTTTCTCCCTTGAGCATCCTAGAAATAAAATTTGGGATCACTGATGCATACTGGGAAGAAGGATCCTGCCGGGGACCGAAGATGTTAAAATACCTGAGACAAACCGTGGCCAGGCCGAAAATCTGGCTGAAGACGCGACAATATTTTTCGCCAGTAAGTTTGCTTATGGCGTAAGGAGATAAAGGATTTCCTAAAGTGCCTTCTTTTTTGGGGAGGTTAGGATCATCGCCGTACACAGAAGAAGAGGAGGCAAAAACAAATCCTTTGACCTTTGCATCCCGAGAAGCAAGGAGAATGTTCAATGTCCCCTTGATATTGATATCGGTTGTTAGAAGTGGATCTTCGATAGAGCGGGGAACAGAAGGCAAAGCCGCCTGATGCAAAACAAAATCCACTCCTTCTAAGGCACGTCTGCAGGCATCATAATCTCTGATATCGCCTTCGACAAGTTCTATCTTATCCAAGAAGGAGGAGATGTTTTCTCTTTTTCCCGTTGAAAAATTATCAATAACCTTGACTGAATATCCCCTTTTGACAAGTTCTTCGGCAATATTTGAACCGATAAAACCAGCGCCACCCGTTACTAAGTATTTATCCATTTTTTTTACTAACAGTTATATTATCTTATATAAAAGATGGATTTGATGAATCAAACCCCTACAATACTAATCATAGTTTATTCTAAATATCCCAAATCATTCAGATTCCGGGTAACCTTTTCGGCGCTCTCTTCCAGAGTTTCCTTATCTGTATCCAGAAGGATTTCCGGGTTCAGGGGCTCCTCATATGGGTCGGAGACACCGGTGAACTCTTTTATCTCTCCCTTGAGTGCTTTTTTGTACATCCCTCTTACATCGCGCTCGATGCAAACTTCCAGAGGGCACTTGACATAAACTTCTATGAAATTTCCGATCTCCTTCCGGGATTGGGCCCTTATCTCACGATAGGGAGAAATAAAAGAAGTGAGCACTGCCACACCATTCCTTGTCAAAAGCTTGGCCACAAACGTCACCCGTCGAATGTTTTCATCCCTATCTTCTTTGGAAAATCCCAAGTCTCGAGTCAGGCCCTCACGGACTATATCGCCATCCAATCTCTCAACCTTTAAGCCTTTCTCTTTCAATATCTCTGCCACCCGATCTGCTACTGCAGATTTACCTGAAGACGGTAATCCTGTAAACCATAAAGTAAAGCCCTTTTGCTCCATCTTATTACCTCTCTCTCCTCTGTCTGTACAATTTTTCATCAACTACTTCTATCATTTTTTCTAAATCCAGATTCCTCTCCTCAAGGAAACGATGTATATCCTCCAGATGCTTTTTAGGGCTGGAAAGAATCTCGTTGTAGTTTACGAATAAAACCTGCATGTCCTCCCTTACCTTGATATCTGCCTTTGTCTTGTTGTTCAACTTGATGAAGGCTTTCTTTGTATCATCCCTTTCCTCATCCTTGGCTCTTATCATTTCCTCCATCGAGTCCAATATCTCCTCTATATTCCTATCCACATAGATTAGTTTGTAGTTGCCAGGAGGGAGGTATTGAAGGCCGTAGGCTATTACCTTTAAAACTTTATCCTCAAAATTGAACACATAATCTGGGTTGTCCTTGAGTTTATCTATGATACTCTCTACCTCCAGGTATCCCTTCGGATTGCTGCGATCTGGTTTCCTCTTTGCGTCTGAAGCCACGGGCAAACTCCCCGCATCCAGAATTTGCATTAACATCGATGTGCCTGATCGAGGCAAGCCAGAGACTATATAAATCTGTTTCATCATTTCTACTCCACGAATGGGTTGTCGTAATCAATGATAATTTTTGCTACTTCCGGCCGCATTAGTTCCGGCGGTGGAATCTTTCCCTGAATCAGCAATTCTCTAATCTTTGTCCCGCTGAAGTTGATGTGCTCTGAAGGCTGGTGGGGGCATGTTTTCTCGTTGACTACAGAATTGCACTTCTTACAAAAAGAAAAGGACTTAAAGAATAAAGGGACAATTCCCAGATCAGGGAATTCTTCGAAAATATCTTGGGCAGCATAAGGTGAATAGTAATTGCCAACACCTGCATGATCACGGCCTATTATAATATGAGTGCAGCCAAAATTTTTCCGGATTATGGCGTGAAAGACAGCTTCTCTCGGACCTGCATACCTCATTTCCATCTGGAGAATGGCTACGACTGCCCGCTCCTTAAGATAATAATGTTTTATGAGCTCGTCATAAGAGGCAAGAATCACTTCGTCTTTGAAATCCCCCTTTTTCTTGCGGCCAATGACCGGATTTACAAAAATTCCATCGGTGAAAGTCAGGGCTGTTTTCTGGACATATTCATGTCCGATATGGGGAGTATTCCTTGTTTGAAAACCTACAACTGTCCTCCAGCCCTTCTCTTTAAAAAGAATCCTTGTCTCGATTGGCTTGAGTTTATAATTATAAAAAGGAGTCTGAGATTCCTGAATTAAATCGATTTTCCCCGCAAGTAGAACATCTTTCATGCCTCTAACCTTAGCTACACCAGGATGAGCCGTGTCTGTTGTCTGGAAAACTTTCTCTGCCATCTCTTCTCTGTTGTATTCATATTTCTCTTCAAGATGGAGAAGAGCTATTGGATCGTTGCTTTCATTGCGCAGAACAACTTCTTGCCCTATCTTCAATTTTTTTGCCACTTCCTTTTCAGCATCAAGGACAATAGGAATGGGCCAGGGAAGGTCGTCGGAAAGCCTCATGTGGGTCAAAACATTCCGGTACTCCCCTTCCCCCATAAAACCTTCGAGAGGGCTGAAATTACCAAAAGCAATGTTTTCCACATCGCTTACTAACTCAAAATTTAATTTAAGAGACGGTAAAACCCTGGCTTTCTCCAGAGCTCTCTCTTTCTCCTCTCCGTGAAGAACTCGCTCCACAAGTTTGCTTCCATGAGGCTGAATCATCTTTCTCTCCTAAGATGAGGCAAGCGGGGTGTTATTTTCCTAGCTACTTGATTATGTGTCATTGCGAGCATAGCATGGCAAGCTCATCAGAATAATTATTATAACAGGCATATCATGGGAATAACAGAGTAAAATCAGTCAATATAACCCAGCGCCTTCAATCTTTTTTTTACTTTTTCTTCGTCCTCTTTAGTCAAGGCTTCCTGTGTCTCCTCCTCTTTCGAAAGGCTTTCTCTCAATACCTTAGCAACGTAGCTTGAGACAGAAGAGATTTCCGAACCTTTTATCTTTCCCTCTATTTTCTTATACAAGGATGTGGGAATAGAAACGTCTGTAAATTCTTTCTCCATCTTTTTTCTCCCTGCTAAACTAAAAGCTGAAGCCCCTTCCGAATCGGGCTTTTATTATTATCTTTTTTGATTTAAGTAAGATATATACAACACCTCACCCATTTTTTCAAGAATTAACGATGGGGTCAGGCCTCCATAACTTCAAAAGTCTGAGTTTTTATTTAACCGTACTCAGGAGCCTAACTTTTTAAATATACCAAAATATTCTAATAATAAAGTTTTCGAAGTTTTGGAGGCCTGACCCCAAGCTTGACAAACTTGACAAATTCCCTCTTTTAATGTTTATAATTTATACAAATGGAAGAAAACCCCTCCCCTGCCCTCTAATAATAATATGGAAAAAATCGAACACCCCTACTTCAGGAAGAATTCTTTTTCGGGAGTTCTGGACAAGAATTTGAAAAAGCTCGAAAAAAGGCTGGGAATCTCTCTCTCTGTCAGGGGTGACTGTCTTTTGATAGATGGTGAACAAGAAAAAGTCGAATTCGTTAAACACTTCTTCAACAAAATGAGAGAGCTAGAGGAAAAAGGATACACTCTTAAAGAAGAAGATTTTCACATCGTGCTTGATCATCTTGAAGAGGACCGCGAACATAAGCTGGAAGACTTTTTTCCAGCAGAAGCCTTGAATCTGTCCCGAAAATCCGTCACTCCCAAAAGCCTCAACCAACAAGAATACATTCAAGCAATCAAAAATCTTGATTTAGTCTTTGGGATAGGACCTGCAGGGACTGGAAAGACTTACTTGGCCATGGCTATGGCTCTTTCCTTCCTCCAGAATAAAACCGTTAACCGCATCATCCTTACTAGGCCCGCCGTTGAAGCGGGCGAAAAATTAGGTTTTCTTCCCGGGGATATGTACCAAAAAATAAACCCCTACCTGCGCCCCCTTTATGACGCTCTCTTTGACTTAGCTGAGTCAGAGCAGGCTAAAAAACTGATTGAGAAAGGTGTCATAGAAATTGCTCCTTTAGCCTTCATGAGAGGAAGAACTCTGAACAGTTCCTTCATCATTCTCGATGAAGCCCAGAACACGACAAAAGAACAGATGAAGATGATCTTAACTCGCGCTGGCCTTGACTCAAAAATGGTTGTTACAGCTGATATCACTCAGATAGACCTGCCTCAGCCCCACAAGTCCGGCGTATTGCATGCCATGCGAATTCTATCTCCCCTAAACGGGATAGCTACTATCCATTTTAACGAAAGAGATATTTTCAGACACCCGTTAGTTCAAAAAATTATAAAAGCCTACCAAAAAGCTGAGGCTAAATCTCGCAAAAAGTAAAAGCAAATGAACCCCATTCCCTTTAAAAACCTTAAGTTCTTTAAGAGGTCTGAGCCCCAAACAATAAAGCAAAAAAACAGCACTTCTCCACCCAAGACAGAAATAAAGCTAACCTATTGGCAAAAACTGATTCAGAGTCCTATTGTTATGCTTTTCATTTTCGTGGCGATTCTCGCCGCCTTTATCTCTTATGTGCCTTCAAAGTCCCTCTCCCTTCCCGCAGAAGGCGAGATCGCACGCTCGGATATCATCGCTCCGGCTAATTTAACCGTCGAAGATGAAGAAACAACTGAAAATAGAAGAAAGGAAGCAGCCGATGCTATCCTGCCTGTTTACACCCAGGATGCGAATGTCTTTTCGGACACAGAAGAGAATATCCGGGAATTTTTCAATTCTGGACGCGAATGGCTCAAGGAATCCGTTACAGTTACAAGGAGAGATGAGTTCCAAAAAGACATTCAAGAGAAATATGATTTTGAAATTCCTTCCAAAGACTTAAGGATTCTGATAAAAAACAAATTTTCAGCAGTTGCTGAGGAAAGCCTCATTAGCCTCCTCGGAAAAATCTATGCGCGAGGCGTCATCCTCTCGAAAAACCTTTTTATCTACGGAGAACAGGAGAGGGGCTTTATTTTTTTAACGGGCCCGGATACTGAAAAAACCTTAAAAATTGAAGAGATAATTGATACAAAAGAAGCCAAAGAAATTCTGGCCGAGGAAATAGGTCAGCTGGGCCTTCATCGAAACGAGACATCCCTGCTTAAAGATCTTGCTAGCTTCTTCCTTTCGGCAAATATCACTTACAATAAAACAGAAACTGAAGCCAGAAAAGAGCAAGCCCGCCAAAGTATAGAGACTATTTTTTACGCTATAAAAAAAGGCAAAGTGATAATCCGCAAAGGAGATGAGGTCAATAAAGAAGCTTTAGATTATATCAATATTATAAACCAAAACTTGCAGGCCAAGCCAGGCTGGATAACCAACTTCTCGGGCACATTTCTTCTTTATGCTCTTCTTTTCCTTGCCCTCTGGTATTACATAAACTCCATCATGAAATTCAGGCGAGCCTTCAAAATTTTCATCATGATGGGTTCAACTCTCATCTTAAGTGTTCTTCTTTATAAACTCTCAATTTTCTTAGCCAACATATTCAGCGCAAGCACCAATATTTCCTTGTTTACCTATACTGAGAGCTACTGGTATGCCTTTCTCTTTCAATTCGGAGTTATTCTCTTTGCCTTTCTTGCAGGGAACCAACTCGCTCTAATTTACACCGTCCTCAACAGCTTGCTGGTAGGCTATCTATTCGAAGAGAATTTCTATCTGATGATCTTTTGCCTTTTAGGAGGCTTAGCAGCGATTTACGGGATAAAATATTACGGAAGACATAAAAGAACATCTGCCTTTAGGGCAGGGATTTTTTTAGTTGCTCCCTTCAATATTATAGTTATTCTCATTATCCATCTTATAAGAGAAATAATGGGCCCTATCGAACTGGTTGCCAGCGAAGTTTCCATGGGTATTTTAGGGGGGATTTTATCCGGCTCCTTAGCCTTTCTTCTTCTCCCAGTATTTGAAAACGTGTTTGAATTCCTAACCCAAACCAAGCTTTTGGAGCTTATGAACACGGACCTCCCGATTTTCAAACAGATGGCTACCGAAGCTCCTGGTTCTTACCAGCATTCTCTGATTGTCGCTTCTTTGGCTGAAAGAGCCGCCGAGAAAATCAAACTAGATCCCATGCTGGTCAAGGCCGGTGCTCTCTACCACGATATAGGGAAAATCAAAAGACCGGAATACTTCATCGAGAACAGAATCGAAAATCCTGATATGCATAGAGATCTCAAGCCGAGCATGAGCTCTCTTGTCATTATTAACCATGTCAGGGAAGGGGTGGAGCTCGCAAAAAAACTAAAACTTCCAGAAAAAATAAGTGAAATAATAGCCCAACATCACGGAAGATCACTGATGAGATTCTTCTTCCAGAAGGCAAAAGAAAAATATGATCCCGAAATGCAAAAAATAGGAGAAGAAAGCTACAGGTACGCGGGGCCTATTCCTAAAAGCAAGGAAGCTGCTCTGATTATGCTCTCCGACTCCGTGGAGGCAGCAGCTCGAAGTTTGAAAACACCCTCGCTTCCAAGCCTGAGAAAACTGATTACTGAAGTCTTCAACAATTACATTCAGGACGGGCAGCTCGATGACTGTTATTTTTCCTTTAAAGAGCTGCAGGCAGTTGCCTCGATTTTTCTCTCCACTCTTTATTCAATCTATCATCCGCGAGTCGAATACCCTGGCTTTGATTTTGATATGGAAAAAAAGAACGAAAAAAACAAAAAAACTGATGATAGAAATTATAAATCAACAACATAGATACTGGATCGCTCTAAAGAAATTTAAGGATTTGCTTAAAAAATTAGTCGAACACAGCAAACTAAAAGATCCGGAGGTAACTCTTGTCTTTGTGGATACAAAAACAATAAAAGGACTAAATCACAGGTTCCTGAAGATAAACGCGCCGACTGATGTCCTAAGCTTTCCTCTTGGGGAAAAAAGTGCAGACGGAAAATTCTATCTTGGTGACATTGTAATATCTGTTCCCCAGGCCTTCAAGCAATGTTTCTCACAAAAACACGGCCTGGAAAGAGAGCTGGAGCTTTTAACCGTCCATGGCTTTCTTCATCTTATCGGATTTGAGCACTCTAAAGGATTTGAAGAAGAGGAAAAGAAAATCCACAAGCTTGTATTAGAAGGATAAAATGGAAATAGAATATTTTGAATGGGTAGGCTTCTTTTTTAGCTTTTTGGCTGCATTTATCTTTTCTCTCTTTCATCTATCATTAGGTTCTTTTTCAAAAATCTCTCTCAGTCGATTCCTTGAAGACAAAGAAAAGCAGTATCGCCTCAAAATCCTCAACATCTATGATGAGATCAAAATAGCAGTCGAGTTTATGAGAATTCTTTTCATCATCGCTTTTCTAATTTACCTTTATATCATTTTTCCTCATTTAATGTTCTGGCCGCTCTGGCTGTTTCTAATTTCTCTGGCTATTTACTTCATTTTCTTTGATCTTGTGCCCCGTCTTCTTAACTCTTTAAGCAGCAAAAGAATCCTTGGCTTTTTCCTCCCATCCTATAAACTCGCCTATTTGATTGCCTCTCCAATCTTGCTCATAAAAAAAATAAAGCCCTCAGATGAAGAGAAGGATGAATTACGTGAGGCTTCAGACGAAGAGATTCAGGCATTTATCGATGAAGCCAAGGAAGAAGGCATCATCGAGAAAGAAGAAGGTGTCCTCCTGAAAAGCGTGGTCGAATTCGGCGACACTGTAGTCAGGGAAATCATGACCCCCAGGGTGGATATTGCTTGTATACCTAAAGATTCAACCATACAAAAGCTCAGAGACTTGGTTATACAGGTAAAGCATTCTCGCATCCCTGTCTACAAGGATAATATAGACAACATTGAAGGAATGGTGATTGCCAAAGATCTACTCGAGCTGGCAGATGATAAACTCAAGAACAATCCCATAGAACCGCTCATTCGGGAAGCTTATTTTGTTGTTGAATCCATGAAGGTAGCAGAACTCCTTAAGGAACTCCAGAAAAGAAAACAAAAATTGGCCGTAGTCGTTGACGAACACGGAGGTGTGTCAGGTTTAGTCACGATGGAAGACCTTGTTGAAGAGATTGTTGGAGAAATCCGGGATGAATATGACATAGATAAAGCCCGGATTGTAGAAAAAGGTCCTTTCGATTATGTTGTCTCGGGAGATGCAGAAGTGGAAGAAATCGAGGAGCTATTTGATTTAGAATTTGCTGAAGAGGACTATCTCACAGTTGGAGGATTGATTACACATCATTTAGAAAGACTCCCGGAACAGGGCGAAAAATTACAGATTAAAGGATTATCCCTGGAAGTTCTAGAAGTAGACCAGAAGAGGATAAAAAAACTGAGGATAAAAAAACAAACCGATTAGTTGCTTGTACGGTTTTGGTTTATCTTGTGTAGGGGCTTGATTTTTATGGAGATAAAAGGATTGTAGGGGCTTGATTTATCAAGCCCACCTTTTGATTATTTGTAGGGGCTTGATTTATCAAGCCCACCTTTTTTTTATAATGATTTTATTAATTAAATCCGCATTTTTAAATGTTTGTAGGGGCTTGATTTTTATGGAGATAAAAGGATTGTAGGGGTTTGATTCATCAAACCCACATTTTGATTATTTGTAGGGGCTTGATTTATCAAGCCCACCTTTTTTACAATAATTTAATTTATAAAAAACAACATTATTGAAACAAAAACATAAAGCGATAAATACATGGCAAAAATGAAAGTTGGATATGTGGCCTTAATCGGACGGCCTAATGTAGGTAAATCCACCCTTCTAAATAAAATGTTGGGGCAAAAAGTAGCGATCACTTCCGATAAACCCCAGACAACAAGAATCAGCATCCTTGGCATCAGAACAACTCAAAAAGGACAGATTATCTTTGTCGACAATCCCGGCATCCATAAGCCTTTGCATAATTTGAATAAGAGAATGATGAGCTTTGTTTATTCTGCTCTGGAGACTTCCAACCTTGTCAATCTGCTTATCGACGCCACTTTGAAATTTGGTCACGGAGACGAGTTTGTCTTAGAAACATTGAAAAATATTTCCACTCCCATATTTTTACTCATTAATAAAGTAGATATCGTTAAAAAAGAAAAGATCCTTCTTCTCATCGACAAATACAAAGACTTACTAAATTTTAAAGAAATCATTCCCATTTCTGCACTCAAAGGAACTAACCTAGATATCCTCGAGGATTTAACCTACGATAATTTGCCAGAAGCTCAAAAAATTTTCTCAGATGATGAAATATCAGACCAATCTCAGAGATTTCTCTTTTCAGAAATTGTTCGAGAAAAAGTCCTCAGCCATGTCAAGCAAGAACTTCCTTTTGTAACAGCTGTCTATATGGACAAGTTAGAAGATGAAATAAAAGATTCATCTCCTAAGGCACTCCCAGGGAAGAAGAAACAAGTACAATACATCAATGCCACTATCTTTGTCGAAAAAGAAACCCATCGGAGAATCGTTATCGGCAAACAAGGACGGCTGATAAAAACAATCGGTACCCAAGCTCGCCAAGAGCTGGAGCACATTCTTGGTACACGTGTTTATCTTGATTTGTGGGTAAAGGTCAAGGAAAAATGGCGCGACTCACCAGATGTCCTGGATTTAATCGAAAGCCAGAAATAGGAAACGGGGCGTCTCCATTATTTTCTTATTCCATTATTTTTCAGTTTCCAATTTGTAATTGACAAGAACCGTCATTGATGCGAAAATTTTATTCCCCTTTTTATGGTGAGCGTAGCTCAACTGGTTAGAGCACTGGATTGTGGATCCAGAGGTTGGGGGTTCGAGACCCCTCGCTCACCCTTACCCATTTTTCTCCTTGCAAACCCCTCAAATTTCCCTATATAAACTTCTTCCCTTTTTAATATTATGGGAAAATGAAAATTAGGGATTAAGTGAAATTACTGACTCTTCAACCCAGCCAGCCTTTTCTTCGCATCCTCAACCTCAGCAATACTAGGGTCAGCGTCTTTCCAGAAGTTCGTTTCATCAACACTTGACTAGCCCAAATCTATTTATTACCATTTAGCAAATAAATCCCATCTGGTTTTGATGGAGTGCCTCTGTATGAAGATTAAATCATTATTATTAGTGAAATTTATAATTCTTTTTTCGGGATTCAGTATTTCAGCACAAACAGTTTCGAATTCAGACAACGGGAATTGGCCTAGTTATCGTGGTCAGAATGCAAGCGGTATATCATTGGATTCTTCTACGCCCTTGACTTGGGATGTTGAAAACGGGACCAATATCAAATGGAAGAGAGATATCCCCGGATTAAGTCATTCAAGTCCCATTATCTGGGATGATAAACTTTTTATCACAGCTGCAGTCAGTACAGAGAAAAATTCCGAACTCAAAATCGGACGAAAAATAGGTAGTGAACCGGTTCTCAATGAACCGGTGCATGAGTGGAAATTAATCTGTTTAAATAAAAACACCGGGAAAATTATCTGGGAGCAAACTGCGCATAAAGGCGTTCCTAAACAAAAAAGACACCCAAAATCGACACATGCAAATTCATCGCCTGCTACAGATGGTAAATATGTCGTAGCATTTTTTGCTTCGGAAGGTTTATATTGTTACGATATGTCAGGAAAATTAGTCTGGGAAAAGGACTTCGGTATTCTCGCTTCCGGACCTTATGATGGGCGTACTTTTGAATGGGGATTTGCCAGCTCACCCATTATACACAATGGAGTGGTTATACTGCAGTGTGATGTTGTGAACGACTCGTTTCTAGCGGCATTTGATGTAAAAACCGGCAGAGAATTATGGCTGACTGCTCGCGAAGATGTTCCAGCATGGAGTACTCCGACTATTTATTATAACAATAATATTCCTCATATTGCTGTTAACGGTTTTAGACATATAGGTGGGTATGATTTCGAAACCGGAAAAGAGGTCTGGAAATTAACAGGCGGAGGCGATATCCCAGTTCCCACCCCTATTATCGCACATCGATTGATTTTTATAAATAATGCCCACGGAAGGATGTCTCCTATTTACGCAATTAAAACCAGTGCTGAAGGTGATATATCTTTAAACAAGGGAGAACTTTCCAATGATTATGTAGTGTGGAGCATTAACCGTGGCGCTTCTTATTTGACCTCTTCGATTGTATATGGAGATCTTTTTTATAATTGCAGAGATAACGGTTATCTCACCTGTTTTAATGCAGTAACAGGCGAGCAGCTGTATCGGGAAAGACTCGGGAAACCGGGATCTGGTTTCACTGCTTCACCGGTTGCTTCAAATGGAAAACTCTACTTCACAGATGAAAAGGGTGGTGTGTTTGTTGTTAAACCCGGTAAAGAGTTTAAACTTCTTGCAGAGAATTCAATGAAGGATATTTGTATGGCTACACCGGCAATATCTGAAAATATTCTTTTCTACAGAACTCATCATTTTTTGATCGCAATTTCAGAAAAGGATTCCAAATCCGAAGACCTCTGGCGGATAGAAAAACGGCGTTAAATAATTTAATTTCACGCCATATTGTTCATATGTAAAATGTGTACACTCGGCGGTTAAACCCTTGATGCCAAACGTTATGTGACTTAAAAATAAATTATTGGGAGAACTAAATGAAAACAACGCTGCTACTAATGCTGGCCACCATGTTGATTCTTACACCACAAGAAACTCTTGCTTCTGATCTCACGTCACTTTCTCCTGGAAAGAATGAAATCCAGATCGAACACGATGGTCGATCCAGGAGACTAATCGTTACTACGCCGAAGACGTTTGATCGCCAAGGCGTCTATCCAATCCTATTTTGCTTCCATGGCGCAGGAGGGAAAGCTGACGGCCCGAGTAAAAGGTGGAGTCCACACGTTGATAAGCATGGCCTAATTGTCATCAGCGCAGAAGCGGTTCAACCTTTCGCAAAATGGAACTTCATGGATGATTTTCACGCTGTGAATCATGATGATATCGGATTTATTTCTAACGTGGTTGAACTCTTGGTTGGGCAGAAGATCGCCGATCATAAAGCCATTTATGCGACCGGGCATTCTAGTGGGGGGCTGTTTTGCTATCGGCTAGCTAAAGAAACCGCCCTGTTCGCTGCAGTGTCTCCTATGAGCTGTGGCATGGCGAAGGGAGCGCATGATCCAGACGAAAAGACAAAATCCATTTCGATCATGCAAGTTATTGGCGATCAAGACAAGAGCTTCAATGGATCATCCAATGCGAAAGTGACCATGTATTCGGCGAGGGAGCGTATCGATGTCTGGCGTACGTTTAACCGATGCCGTCCCGTCCCTGTCGTTGTGGAAAAAGGGGAAGAGGTCGTTTTGTACACATATGCCAACGCGGACGGCGTAGAAGTGGCCTTTTGCAAAGTCAAAGACCAAGGGCATCTCATCAGAAGGGATCTCCGGGATAGTGTGGATTCTATTGCAATAGATTTTCTACTAAAGCATAAAAAAATGTAGAAACGTACTAGCTAAGCAGGGCAATCGCATTTTAAATCGCTGCAGAACTAAGGATTAACTGGTCGAGTCGGTATGGTGCCAAGCAGTATTGGGGCACGCTCCAGTGAATCGCCAGGTTCACATGGGCGTGGGTTTGCATCATTCCAGCGCGTCGATCCAACGCAGAATAGACCTATCCCCGTGTTCTAAATATGTTCTAAATTGGACTGAAAATAGCTGAAACTTGGGTAAAAAGGCTGAATAGTTTATGCAAGCTGAGACAATAATTGTACTTGGAAAGCCACGCTGACTTGTTTTAAGAAAGTTCTAAGATCGTGAACGCACTCACCCATACAAATTTTTCTCCTTACAAATCCCTCAAATTTCCCTATATAAACTTCTTCCCTTTTTAATATTCTGGAAAAATGAAAATTAGGGATTAAGTGAAATTACTGACTCTTCAGCCCAGCAAGCCTCCTCTTCGCATCCTCAACCTCATAAATAAGGAACTAAGATTTCTGCGGGTTTCCTGAATAAAATTATTGATCTTCTTTAACTAGGTATTATTCCTCTTTTTCTGGCTCAGATTCTGGCTTAGGTTCTGGCTCAGGTTCTGGCTTAGGTTCTTGCTCAGGTTCTGGCTTAGGTTCTTGCTCAGATTCTGGCTTAGGTTCTTGCTCAGATTCTGGCTTAGGTTCTTGCTCAGATTCTGGCTTAGGCTCTGGCTTAGGCCAAGGATGAGGTCTTTCACCTTTTTCTAGTATCTCGAGATTAAATCTCTTTTTCAGTTTCATCCCAGCAGCTCCTAGAATAATTCTCATAGCCTGTGCAGTTCTTCCCTGTTTTCCAATAACCTTGCCTATATCTTCTTGAGCAACCTTTAATTCAATGATCGAGCTCTGTTCCCCGTCTAATTGGGAAACCTGCACATTGTCCGGATTGTCCACTAATGCTTTGGCAATCATTTCAATAAGTTCTTTCACCGTAACCTCCTTTAGTTGTATATATTATCAAATATTCTATTTTTCTTCATTGTTTTATTTTCAATTTAATTCTATTAGCGTCAACCTTATAAGAATCACACAAACTATCAATTTGTGAGGGATGTGTCAAATCAAATATAGACCTCTCCCCTTGTCACCAAATTGTCACTGATTTTGCCATCAACCTTACTGCTTAATAGTTCCACGGCTGACCTTTTCCTGTCATCTGTTGAGTGAGTGTACCGTTGAGTGATAGTGATTGAGTGGTGTCCAAGAAGGTCTCGCACAGTCTCAATATCTGCTCCCTTTTCTAATAGACGGCTTGCGAACGTATGTCTCAGGTCGTGAAACCTCAGTCCTTTAATCTTTGCTCTCCCGCACGCTCCTTTGAATCCTGTCTTCATGTCGATGTACTGCTCTCCTGTTCTCGGATTGGTGAACACATAGGAATTCTCACCGCTCACGCTCTTCAGTCTGCACAGCTCATTAAACAATGCCTCGTTTATTGGTATGTACCGAACTCTCCCGCTTTTCGTTTTTTCGACCTTGATTCTCCTTCTGTTGAAATCAATCTGATCCCACTGGAGGTTGAGAATCTCCGCTCTTCTCATGCCCGTGTTGAGTGCCACCGCGATTATTAAGAGGATAAAACATGACCTGGATTATTCATAAATAGCGGCTTTCCCTGTGAATATATCTTTTTTCTCGATTTCTCTACATTTGACTGGGTCCAAAACCAACATTAAAATCTTCTGTAGAAAAAACCAAGAAAATCACCCCTGAATTCATCCCAAAAGGCGATTGATGTCTGTAGTAAAAATTGGCCATGATATCTGTTACATTGCATCAATTCATCGATTTTTTCTTTTTTTTAAGTGCCCTGTTATTCATTATGAACGATTGAAAGCGTTCTGAAGCGGAAATTGGATAATAATATGAAGAGGTTACGAACGGTTCAAAAACGAAATTCCTACATACTAATAAAAATTATATATGTTCTTTTTTGATATAAAAGAATTAATATTTGTGCAAGTGAATTTTAAAAATAATCAGCAAATCGCACCTATTTTCATGGAAAACTTTAAGTTTTTTGATTAAATGTAGCATATTTAAATTGAGGATTATAATTTTTCCTATAAGTAGCCAGTGTTAAAGCTTTCAAGATTTAGGATAGTGTAAGATGAAGAAAACTCTATTTAGGTTATGCTTAATTACTATAGTGATATTTGGGGTAACTCTATTTATAGGATGTGATTCAAGTGATATCACAGACACTGCAGACACCACAGATATTACTGCTCCTACCGTTGGTTCCGTATCTCCAATCCATGGAGCAACTTCGGTTCCCATCACAAACACAGTTAGTGCAATTTTTTCTGAAGCAATGGATGATTCAACTATTACCACCTCAACCTTTACTCTTTTTGATGGTCCAACTTCAATTACAGGAACCGTAACTTATGAGGCGGCATCAAAAACTGCTATCTTTACTCCTGCCTCAAATTTATCTAACAGCACAACCTATACTGCAACTCTGGCATCTACAATTGCCGATGTAAACGGGAACACACTGGCCTCAGCCGAAACATGGTTATTTACTACGACTGACGACTCATCTGATGATGATACTGATACACGAATAAACTGGATATATGAAACTGGTAGTGCTATTTATTACTCATCACCTGCAATTGGTGACAGTGGAACAATTTATATTGGCACAGGTTATTGGCTGAATTATTCTGGAGAAAGAACAGGACGGGGTCTTTATGCCATCAATACAGATGGAACCTTAAAGTGGTATTACGCAATTAATTCAGAGGTATTTGCTCCAGTCGTTGGCCCGGACGAAACCATCTATGTACAGGATTATAATAACAATCTTTATGCGATTAATTCTGACGGAGCCCTGAATTGGAAGTATGAGACTTCGGTTCAGAATTCTAACGTGGGTTGCTCCACTCCGGCCATTGCTTCAGACGGAACCATCTACATGGCTGGATACAACCAGACACTCTATGCAATAAATTCAAATGGGACCCTGAAGTGGGAATACACACCCATGAGCGGTGGAGCTGTGCTGCGCACTTCTCCAGCGATTGGAGCAGATGGAACTATTTATCTGCCAATGGGCTATACACTTTATGCAATCAATCCCCAGGGAACGTTAAAATGGAGCTGCACCCTGAATGGTGCCTCGGATACATTTTCATCTCCAGCTATTGATTCCGATGGAACAATTTACCTGGGCGGAGAAGCCGGTATTCCTAACGAACGCGGTTATATTTATGCGATCTATTCTGATGGAACTGTAAAATGGAACTATGAAGTAACCGGTGCGAGAACCGTACGTTCTTCTCCCGCCATAGATGTTGACGGGACAATATATATTAGCACCAAGGCAGGCGATGAAAATGCTGAGCTCCTGGCTTTTAATCCTGATGGAACCTTAAAATGGTCATATGAGGTCACTCAATCCGATAATGATATATACGTTTCTCCTACCATCGGAGCAGATGGAACAATTTACATTGGACATGAATGGGCGACTTTCCTGGCTCTTAATTCTGATGGAACCTTAAAATGGGAATACGTTGATACTGAAAATGGGGCCTTTAACTGGTCCTCACCTGCCATTGCGTCGGATGGAACAATTTATATCGGAAATACTTACAACGGACGCCTTTTTGCCTTTAATTCAGCCAGCCTGGGACTGATCGATTCCGCCTGGCCGAAGTTTCATCAAAATAATAAAAATACGGGAAGGCGTTAGCCCATCCATAAGCACTAATTAAATCTCACTCTTTATTTTTTCAGCAATGGTTATGACCTGCCCTCATTTATCTTAATCAGACAGAGCAAAAAATAACACACGCAAATACGTCACAAAAAATGCCTAAACCTGTTTAATTATGATAAATGAG
>Ga0255053_10000528_pt1 | contig 21160 bp, 17 predicted proteins | sample JV7_2_22_MG_FD_188635 | JGI IMG/M metagenome (GOLD analysis project Ga0255053, IMG submission 188635) | Seawater microbial communities from Jervis Inlet, British Columbia, Canada - JV7_2_22 | ecosystem: Environmental > Aquatic > Marine > Inlet | place: Canada: British Columbia | collected... | reverse complement strand
AGCCAAGGCCGCCGAAGCGCCGGCTGAGAAAGCCAAGGCCGCCGAAGCGCCGGCTGAGAAAGCCAAGGCCGCCGAAGCGCCGGCTGAGAAAGCCAAGGCCGCCGAAGCGCCGGCTGAGAAAGCCAAGGCCGCCGAAGCGCCGGCTGAGAAAGCCAAGTCCGCGGAGCCGAAAGCTGACGCGGAAGCCGCTAAGAAGCCCGCAAAGAAGGTAGCCAAGAAAGCCGCTAAACCGGCGGCTCACAAAGCCGCCAAGAAGACGGCAAAGAAGGCCGCCAAGAAGACAGCGAAGAAGGCCGCCGGTAAGGCGGCCCACAAGGTAGCCAAGAAAGCCGCCAAGAAAACGGCAAAGAAGGCTGCCGAAAAGGCGGCGCCCAAGGCTGCTGACAAAGACTAAGAGGTAAGAGAGATGTCGATTTCAGCATCGATGGTCAAGGAACTGCGCGAGCGCACCGGCGCCGGCATGATGGAGTGCAAGAAAGCGCTCGTCGAGACGGATGGCGATCTGGACGCGGCTGCGGAAGTATTGCGCAAGTCAGGCCAGGCCAAGGCTGACAAGAAGTCCAGTCGCGTGGCGGCAGACGGTCGTGTCGTTATCGCACAAGATGGCAACAAAGCGGTTATCGTCGAGATCAATTCCGAGACCGACTTTGTCGCTAAGGATGAGAACTTTGTCGCGTTTACCGACGCCGTCGCGGCGGCGGCGCTTACGTCGGGCACAACTGACGTGGAGGCGTTTTCGAGTGAAAATCTTGCGGATGGCCGCAGCGTCGAAGAAGCACGCACAGAACTGATCGCCAAGATCGGTGAGAACATCGGCGTACGTCGCATCGAAACGGTAGCATCGGACGGAGTACTCGCCAGCTACTCGCATGGCGCGCGCATTGGCACAGTGGTCGCCCTGAACGGTGGAGATGAGTCACTGGCACGCGATGTGGCCATGCATGTGGCGGCGATGAATCCACTGTATGTGGATGAAACGCAGGTTCCGGCCGAGACACTCGAGCGCGAACATCGCATCGAGACGGAGAAAGCGCAGGACTCAGGCAAGCCGCCCGAGATCATCGAAAAGATGGTAACGGGCCGCATCAACAAGTTTCTCAAGGAAATTACGCTGCTGGGTCAGCCGTTCGTCAAGGACGACAGCATGACGGTCGGCAAACTACTGGCAGGCGCCGACGCCAGTGTTGCGGCTTGCGTGCGTTTCGAAGTGGGCGAAGGTATCGAAAAAAAGGAAGACAACTTCGCCGAAGAGGTTATGGCGCAGGTTAAAGGCGCTGGTTGAGGATGGTCACTTAACTCTTTGATTTTTAGAGACTACCCGAAACGAATAGGCTAAAATCAAGCGCCGTCATTTTGGCAGGAATAGATAAGGTCCATTCATGAGTGACTCCCCGGTTCAATATCGTCGCGTTCTGCTGAAACTCAGCGGTGAGGCGTTAATGGGTGAACTGGATTACGGCATCGAGCCGGCGGTCATTCAGCGTATGGCGGCGGAGATCGCGACGGCCAAAGAGCGGGGCGTCGAAATCGCCATTGTTATCGGCGGCGGCAATATCTTCCGTGGTGCCGGACTGGCACGAGCCGGTATGGATCGTGTGACCGGCGACTACATGGGCATGCTGGCGACCGTCATGAACGCCCTGGCGATCCAGGATGCACTCGAGTCTCACGGTGTGTTTGCGCGCGTTATGTCGGCACTGCAGATTCATGAAGTCTGCGAAGATTACATTCGCCGGCGTGCCGTCAGGCATCTGGAAAAAGGCCGCGTCGTCATATTGGCCGCAGGTACTGGCAATCCGTTCTTTACGACCGATACTGCAGCGAGCCTGCGTGCCATCGAAATTGGCGCGGACGTGTTACTCAAGGCAACCAAGGTTGACGGTGTTTACGATGCTGATCCGGTCTGCAATCCCAATGCAAAGCGCTACGACACGGTTTCGTTCGACAAATTGCTCGCCGACAAGCTGTCCGTCATGGACGCTACGGCAGTTGTCATGTGCCGTGACAATGACCTGCCGTTGCGGGTATTCGATCTGACACGCGCCAATGCATTGGTGCAGGCAATGTCGGGCGACGATATCGGCACTCTGGTAACGGCCTGATCACTCAGGAGGGATAGCAACGTGTTAAATGAAATCAAGAAAGACGCAGGCGAACGCATGAGCAAGAGCGTCGCGTCCCTGAACCAGGACCTGACGAAGATTCGTACCGGTCGTGCGCACACGAGCTTGCTCGATCACATTACGGTCGAGTACTACGGTTCCCAGGTGCCGCTGAACCAGGTGTCGAATGTCAATGTTGAGGATTCCCGAACATTGACCGTAACGCCCTGGGAAAAGGAAATGGTGCAGGTTATCGAGAAAGCCATTATGGGCTCGGATCTTGGCCTGAATCCGGCGTCTGCCGGTACGGTTATCCGTGTGCCACTGCCACCGCTCACCGAGGAACGGCGCAAGGACATGATACGCGTCGTACGCAACGAAGCAGAGGGTGGGCGCATCGCGGTGCGCAACATCCGGCGCGACGCAATTCACGACGTAAAGGAGCTGCTCAAGGAAAAGATGATCGGCGAAGACGACGAACATCGCGCCGAAGATGAGATCCAGGTAATCACTGACAAATACATCGCGCAGATCGATGCGTTGCTCGCTGACAAGGAGAGCGAGCTGATAGAAATCTAGACAAGACCCGAACCGGTTTCTTGTCTAATTCAATGGCTGCCAACGACAACATCCCTACCCATATTGCCGTCATCATGGATGGCAATGGTCGCTGGGCCAGGAGGCGCGCGCTGCCGCGGCACGCGGGACATCGTTCAGGCGTAGCATCGGTGCGTCGCACGGTCGAACTCGCGGCTGAGCGAGGGGTGAAATATCTCACCTTGTTCGCGTTCAGCAGTGAGAACTGGTCGCGGCCACGCGAGGAAGTCAGCAAACTGATGAGTCTTTTTGTTGAGGCGCTGCAACGAGAAGTCGATGAGCTGCATCGTAATAATGTAAGACTCGAATTTATCGGTGCGCGTGCGCAGCTGCAGGTGGGACTGATTGAGAAGATTTCGGCCGCTGAAGAGCAGACGGCTGCCAATACGGGACTGCACTTGATGGTCGCCGTGGCCTACGGCGGCCGCTGGGACATAACGCAAGCGGCGCGAGAGTTGGCGCGCAAGGCATCCGCGGGGGAACTCGAGTTACAAGACATCGACGACAGGGCCGTCGCGGCTGAGCTTCAGCTCGGCGATATACCGGACCCGGATTTGTTGATTCGGACGGGTGGAGAGCAACGCATCAGCAACTTTTTGCTCTGGAACCTCGCTTATGCGGAACTGTACTTCTGCGACACGCTTTGGCCTGACTTCGGTGACGAAGATTTTGATGAAGCACTTGCATTCTATGCCGTGCGGCAACGCAGGTACGGACATACTGGCGAACAGGTAGAGGCTGTCAGCTGATGAAACAACGGATCATTACTGCCGTCATCGCATTGCTCGCGCTGTTGCTGGTCTTGTTTTACCTGCCCGAAGAAGTGGCGCTGGTCGTCATCGTAGCCGTGATGTTGGGCGGTGCCTGGGAATGGTCGGCGTTTCTCGGCACTCCTGGAACCGTCACTCGAGTCGTCTATGTCGTCATCGTCGGTGCCCTGATTGCTGCGGCCATGCTTCTCGACGTCAATGCAGCGCTTGTTTTTCAAGTGTCCCTGGCCTGGTGGATTGCTGCTTTGGTCTGGACATTTTTCTTTCCGACTCCGATTCCTGTCATCGTGCGCTGGCTTTCCGGTGCCCTGGTGCTCGTGCCGCTGTACCTGGCGCTTACTGTTCTGTACAGCACGGCTCCCGAACTGCTGCTGTTCGCGTTGCTTATCGTCTGGGTCGCGGATACCGGGGCCTATTTCGCCGGCAAGACGATGGGACGTGTGAAACTGGCGCCTGATATCAGCCCGGGCAAGACCTGGGAGGGCGTCATCGGTGGCCTTGTGGCGGTCGTTCTGCTGACCTTGCTGAGAACGACCTGGGCCGTCACTGATCTCGCGATTTTCATTCCTTTTTGCCTCGCGGTAGCTTGTCTGTCAATCGTCGGAGATTTGACGGTCAGCATGTTCAAGCGCACAGCGGGCCTCAAGGACAGCGGCAGCCTGTTTCCAGGGCATGGCGGCGTTCTCGATCGCATAGACAGTGTGGCCGCCGCGGCGCCGTTATTCGCGCTGGGCCTGGGCTGGGCGGGGCTAAGCTGATGGTGCGTTCATTGTGCATTCATCTTTGTGCGAACAGACTACGGGGAACTGTGTTCGGCACCTTGGGTCAACAGTACGCTAAGGGCCGACCAATAGTGGAGCAAAGCTAAAGTGGGTGAGTTTCTGACCAATTTGCTGGCGTTCGTTGTGGCTATCAGCGTGCTGGTGGCGATCCACGAGTATGGCCATTACATTGTGGGCCGTTGGACCGGCATGAAGGTCCTGCGGTTCTCGGTGGGTTTTGGCCGTCCCATCTGGACCTGGGTGCGTGGTGCTGACAAGACCGAGTACTGCATATCCGCCATACCGCTCGGTGGCTATGTGCGTTTTCTCGATGGGCGCGAAGGGCCGGTCGAACCCGAAGATGAGGGTCGCGCCTTTAATCATCGCCCGATACCGGCGCGTATCGCGGTATTGCTGGCCGGACCGCTCTTCAATTTCCTGTTTGCGATTGTGGCCTACTGGCTGATTTCGATGGACGGCGTGCCGGCATTGCGGCCGGCCATCGGCGAGGTTGAGCCACAGTCGTATGCCGCTGAGGCCGGGCTCGAGACGGGCGACCAGATCGTCGCCGTCGGTGACACCGAAACGGACAGCTGGCAACGGGCGTTGATGGCGATGTTCGACAACATGGTCGCCGACGGTCGTATCCCGATGACACTTGAAGATATGCGTGGGCATCGCCGCGAAGCCATCATAGTAGTGGGCGAAGACTCAGCAAGGCTTACCGAGCCCGGGCTGCTGTTCGATGGCATAGGTTTTCAGCCAGGTGCACCACCGGTCGTGGTTGATGATCCGGTCGAGAATGGTGCCGCGGCCGATGCAGGCATACGAAAAGGTGATCGCATCGTGTCCTTGAATCGCGATCCGATCATGGGATTTGGTGACCTCGTTACCGCAGTTGTCGAGCGTCCGGATGAACGTGTCGAGATCGGCGTCATCCGCAATGGGCGCCTGCAAACCGTCAGCGTGGTGATCGGGTCACGAGAACTCGACGGTGAGCGCACCGGTTTCCTGGGTGTCCGTGCGCTACTTGACGAGCTGGGCCCGGTTGAAGCCGTTCCGAACGCAATCCAGGACACCTGGTCGCAAACAATGTTCACGCTGCGCATGCTCGGCAGAATGGTGACAGGTGATGTGTCGATCAAGAACATCAGCGGACCGATCAATATTGCGCAATTCGCGGGTGACTCGGCGCAACGAGGGCTGCGCTACTTTCTGGGCTTTCTTGCAATGATCAGCATCAGCCTGGGTGTACTCAACTTGCTCCCGGTCCCGGTACTGGACGGTGGTCAGATCGTATTTCAGTCAATCGAAGCGGTAAAAGGAAGCCCGCTATCGGAGCGCTCGCAGATTCTTGGCCAGCAATTCGGCATACTCGCGCTCATCCTGCTGATGAGTTTTGCCTTCTATAACGATATCGCGAGAATAATCGGTTGAGGGCCCGCAACAACAAAATGATCAAACGTCTTAAACTCATCGCATTGTGTCTGCTGTTGCCGATATCGGCGCTGGCACAGAGTGATTTTGTGGTGCGCGATATGCGCGTCGAGGGATTGCAGCGTATCTCTGAAGGTACGGTATTCAATTACCTGCCGATCAACATTGGCGATCAGATCGACAAGATTCGGGTGCAGGAGGCCATCAAGGCGCTTTATGCCCAGGGTCTGTTTGACGATATCGAAATCCGGCGCGACGGCGATACGCTGATTGTCGCCGTTCACGAACGCCCATCGATCGAGAGTTTCGTGATCGACGGCAACAAAGATATCAAGACTGAGGACCTGACGGAGTCACTGCGCGGCGTCGGTCTGGCCAAGGGTCGGACGTTCGATCAGTCCGTCCTCGATGAAGTCGCCGGTTTCCTGCGCGAACAGTACTATGATCGTGGTAAGTACGGTGTTTCCGTCGCCACATCGGTCATCGATACGCCCAACAATACGGTCCGCATTCGCATTGATGTGATAGAAGGTGACCGTGCCAAGATCCGACAGGTGAACATCGTCGGCAATAATTCATTCGACGAGGACGATATTCGCTCCGACTTCGAACTCGATACGGCGAACTGGTTGTCATGGATCCGACAAGACGATCGCTATTCGAAAGAGGCGCTGCAAGGCGACCTGGAATCATTGCGGTCGTTCTACATGGACAGGGGTTACGCGGATTTTCGTGTTGAATCGACGCAGGTAGCCATATCTCCAAACAAGAAAGATATTTTCGTCACCATAGGCGTTCACGAGGGTGATCTGTACACGGTGTCGGACATCAAGATTGTGGGCGACATGGTTGTCCCCGAAGAGTTGTTGCGCGCAATGGTCCTGGTGCAGCCCGGATCGATCTTTAATCTGCAAGCGCTTACGCAGTCTGCCGAGTTCATGTCGTACCGGCTCGGCGAGCAAGGCTATGCGAACGCTGAAATCGAACCTGTACCGGAGCTCAACCACGAGACCAAGGAAACGGAAGTGACTTTTTACGTCGACCCGAAGAGCCGGGTCTACGTGAGGCGGATCAATTTCAACGGTGTCAGTGAGGTCGACGACGAGGTTCTGCGGCGTGAAATGCGTCAGATGGAAAGTTCCTATCTGTCAAACCAGCTGGTTGAACGTTCCAAGGTGCTGCTGCAGCGGCTGCCGTACGTCGAGAAGGTCGACGTACAAAACACACCGGTGCCAGGCGTTGCGGATATGGTCGACATCGATTTCAATATCGAGTATCGAATGCCTGGACAATTCAGTGGTGGTATCGGCTATTCCGAGTCACAGAAACTGATGCTCAACGGCAGCATCGTGCACACCAACTTTCTGGGTACAGGCAATCGTGTCGCACTCAACGCGACTTCCGGCAAGTTCCAGAAATTCTACAGCCTGTCTCATACTGATCCCTATCGCACAATGGACGGCGTGAGTCGCACGATTTCGGTCAACTATCGAAACACCACCCAATTCACGTCGGCATCGTCTGATTTTTCGACGACGAGTGGCGGGCTGACGGCCGACTACGGCTACCCGATTTCAGAGTACCAGCGCATATCACTCGGATTGTCGTACCAGCGTTCCGAGCTGCTGGCATCGACGAACAGTACGCAGCAGGCGCAGGACTGGGTCCTGAATAATGGTAATCCGTTCGTCGAGGACGTCGGTAATGGCGCCTTTTTCTTCGGCACCAAGTTCGATACGGTCGAGTTGATTACCGGCTGGTCATATGACAGTCGAAACAGGGCACTGTTTGCCAACCGTGGAACCCGCCAGCAACTGGTGCTCGCCGTTGCCGTGCCGGGCAGCGATGTCGAGTACTACCAGGCGCGTTACAACTTTACGAAGTACATCCCGATATTCGGCAGGTGGGTAGGGCGCATCAATGCGGAACTCGGTATCACCGAGGCGATGGGTGAGACCACTGCGGCGCCACCGTTCAAGCAGTTTCATGGGGGCGGCCCGTCATCAGTGCGAGGATTCAAGGAATCGTATCTTGGCCCCCGCGACAGCTTTGGGCGCCCATACGGCGGAAACGTGTTGGTTGCCAGTCAGCTAGAGCTTATACTCCCGCTGCCGGATAAATGGGCCAGCCAGGCGCGTGCCAGTTTGTTTTATGACATTGGTAATGTGTTCAATACGGGTGAAGTCGAATTCACCGACAAGCTCGGATCACCTGTCGAGTACAAGCCGAGTTTTGACGAACTGCGTGCGTCGGTCGGTATTGGCGTACAATGGCTCGCGCCGCTCGGATTGTTCCGGTTCAGTTATGCGTACCCGCTGAATGAGTACAGGGGGAACGACAGGTTTTACGGAGACGAAATCGAACGATTCCAGTTCTCCATTGGTCAAGCATTTTGAGGAATGGATAGATATATGAGTGTTGTCAAGAAGAATTTTTACCGGCTCGCTTTTGCTGTCGCATTAGCTGCTGCGTTCGCACTACCTGCCAGTGCACAGGAAACGAAAATCGGCGTCGTTAATATTCAGGCGCTGATGTCGAATTCGCCACAGACGAAATCCGCAATGGATGCTTTGCAGGAAGAGTTTGCACCGCGTCAGCGCGAGATTCTCGCCAAGCAAAAGGACTATGAGGATCAGGCCACTAAATTCCAGAAGGATGCGGCTGTTCTCGGCGAGACCGAGCGCCGCAATGCAGAGAGGAGCCTTCGCGATTTACAGCGCGAGCTAACACGCCTGCAGAACGAGTTTCAGGAAGATCTCAACCTGCGCCAGAACGAAGAACTCGGTCTGTTGCAGCAGGCGCTGCTCAAGGAGATCCAGGAATACGCGACTCGCGAAAGCTATGACTTGATCGTAGGCGACGGAGTTCTGTACGCGAGCGGCGCGGTGAATATCACCGAAGCAGTGTTGCGCGCGGTCGAAGCGAACTTCCAGGCAACCAGCGCCGCTCAGTAGATCGGGCCTCTTGTGCCGATCAGTCTCGGAGAACTGGCAAAACGATTCGATTGCGAACTAATCGGTGACCCTGATGTTCGCATCGAATCGGTCGGGTCGTTGTCAAACGCCGGCCCTGCAGATCTGAGCTTCCTTGCTGGATCCGCATTCAAAAAGCAGCTGTCTTCGACGAAGGCGGCTGCTGTTATTTTGCGGGTCGACGATGCTGACGATGCTCCGTCGGCCGCGATCATCAATGACAATCCCTATGCCTGCTATGCACGTATGGCGGCCGTTGTTTGTCCGCCGGCTGCCTACGAACCCGGTATTCACGCGTCGGCTGCCGTCGCGCAGAGCGCGAGCGTGGCGGCTAGTGCCCATATTGCCGCGAACGCGGTAGTGCAAGACAACACGGTCATCGGCGAGAAAACCTACATCGGCCCGGGGGCGGTCGTGGGCCCGGACTGTATCGTCGGCAGCGACTGCCGGGTGCTGGCGAATGCCACGCTGGTGCGAAGTGTAAAAACAGGTGATCGCTGTATCTTCCATTCCGGGTCTGTGATTGGCTCGGACGGATTTGGCAATGCGACGACCCCGGAAGGCTGGGTCAAGGTCCCGCAGGTGGGAGGCGTTCGAATCGGAAACGACGTCGAGATCGGCGCCAGTACATCCGTCGATTGCGGCGCCATCGACGATACAGTCATCGACAATGGTGTCCGGATCGACAACCAGATTCAGATCGGCCACAACGTGCATCTCGGCGAGCACACGGCGATCGCGGCATCTGCGGCTGTTGCCGGCAGCACTAGAATCGGCAAGCGGTGTCTGCTTGCCGGTCTGGTCGGCGTTGCTGGTCACATCGAGATCTGCGATGACGTGACGATTCTGGGTAAGGGTATGGTGAGCAAGAACATCACCGAGCCCGGCGCCTATGCGTCAAATTTTCCGGTCGAAGACGCTCGGAAGTGGAATCGTCGAGTCGCATCGTTTCGACGGCTCGATAAATTGCTTGGGCGCGTCAGCGACCTGGAAAAGAAGGACAGATGAGCGATTACGTTTTCCCTCTGGGTGTGGAAGCGATCAAAGAGCTTTTGCCGCATCGTGAGCCGTTCCTGATGATTGACGAAGTACTCGAGTGCACACCGTATGAAAGTGTTGTAGCGATCAAAAACGTATTGGCCGATGAGCCGCACTTGGCAGGGCATTTTCCAGGCAACCCGGTGATGCCAGGAGTATTGATCGTTGAAGCGATGGCCCAGGCCGGCGGTGTGTTATCGCACATCAGCAACAGTGATCTCGAACCGAAGCCCCTGTACATGCTGGCACGAGTGGAGAACGCGCGGTTCCGGCGGCCGGTTGTTCCGGGCGAGCGACTCGAGCTTCGCGTCGTGGCGGACAAGGTCAAGCGAGGCATGTGGTGGTATCGCTGCGAGGCGAGCGTTGCGGCGCAGATTGTCGCATCAGCGACTATTATTTGCGCACCGGGTGGAGATTAATAGTGATTCATTCCTCAGCAATTGTTTCGGATAAGGCGAGTATTGCCGACGATGTCGAGATTGGACCCTATTCAATTATCGGCGACGGTGTCGAGATCGACAGTGGCACGCGCATCGACAGCCATGTCGTCATCAACGGCCCAACTGTCATTGGTCGCGACAATCACATCTACCAGTTTGCATCGGTCGGCGACGACCCGCAGGACAAGAAATATGCCGATGAGCCGACCACGTTGCTGATCGGCGACCGCAATACAATTCGCGAATTCTGCACGGTCAGTCGCGGCACCACGCAGGACAAAGGCGAGACTATCATTGGCGACGACAACTGGATCATGGCGTATGTGCATATCGCGCACGACTGTGTCATCGGCGATAAGACGATCATGGCGAATAACGCCACGCTGGCCGGTCATGTGCACGTTGGTGATTGGGCAATATTCGCCGGGTTCTCGGGCGTTCACCAGTTTTGTCATATTGGCGCGCATTCATTCCTTGGCATGTATTCGGGTGTAAATCGTGATGTGCCGGCGTACACGATGGTGGCAGGGACGCCGGGTGTACCGCGAGGAATCAACAGTGAAGGCCTCAAGCGGCGTGACTTCAGCACAGATCAGATTCGAAATATCAAAGAGGCCTATCGGCTAGTCTATCGCAAGGGATTGAAGCTCAATGAGGCGATAGACGAGATCTCCGAGCGTTGCAAGACGCAGCCCGAGCTGCAGTTATTTCTAGACTCCCTGCGATCTTCGGATCGTGGCTTGGTTCGCTAGTCGACCGGTCGTGAAAGTTGGATTAATTGCTGGCGAAGCTTCCGGCGACTTGCTTGGCGCCGGGCTGATTCGCGCAATCAGAGAACGCATTCCCGACGCCACTTTCGAAGGTGTCGCCGGTCAGGCGATGATCGAAGAGGGCTGCGATACCTGGGCTGATGCTGACGAGTTGGCTGTCTTCGGTCTGCTCGAACCGCTGACTCACATTCCGCGTTTGCTGCGCCTGCGCCGGTCGCTGGCAAAACGCTGGATCTTATCGCCACCGGACGTTTTTGTCGGAATTGACGCGCCGGACTTCAACCTGGGCCTCGAGAAGAAGTTGCGCAAGGCGGGCATCCGCACGGCGCACTACGTCAGTCCATCGGTTTGGGTCTGGCGTGCAGGCCGTATTGAGACAGTGCGCAAGGCGGCAGATCGTGTGCTTTGCATTTTGCCGTTTGAGAAGCAGATCTACGACGATAAGGGCATTGACGCCGTTTTCGTCGGGCACCCGAAGGCGACGACTTTGCCGACCGACATTGATATCCATTCGGTGCGTGAACTGCTGGATATTGAGAGCGGGCCGGTCGTCGCGATGTTGCCAGGTAGCCGTATGGGTGAGGTATCACGCATTGGTCCGGTGTTAGTCTGTGCGTGTGCCATGCTGGCCGGGCAGCACAAGGACCTGCACTTCGTGACACCGGTCGCGAGTTCGAATCTTCGCTCGCTCATCGAAGCGCAGATATCCGAAGCTGGAATCGCGGATCGATTTCGTCTCATCGATGGCGACTCGATCGAAGCGATGTCTGCCGCGGACGTCGTCATGCTTGCTTCGGGTACGGCTGCGCTGGAGTCCGCGTTACTAGGAAAGCCGACAGTGGCTGCATACGCCATCGGCAGGTTATCTGGTGTAATCGCCCGTTTGATTGGCCTGAACAACAAATACTTCACGATCCCGAATCTGATCGTCGACGAGCCGTTGATCCCGGAGTTCATCCAGGAGGACATGAAGGCAGAATCGCTGGCTCAATCTGTCTGGGAATTGCTCGAGGATCCAGCGCGGCGCGAAGAGATCAGCCGTCGATTTGCTACACTGCGCGAAGAACTGGCGCTCGGCGCGGATGAACGCGCCGCAGATGCCGTAATAGAGCTCGCACAATAGCAAGCAAGACGGTCCCCGCAATGCAGCAAGCACAGCTATTCCGGTTCAACGGCCCTGTTGCCGGTGTCGATGAAGCCGGTCGCGGCCCCCTGGCCGGGCCTGTAGTCGCCGCCGCGGTGATTCTTCACCCTGAGCGGCGTATTGCAGGTTTGGATGATTCCAAGAAGTTGGCGGCGAGTCGACGAGAAGAACTGGCCGCGATGATCAAGAGCCGCGCGCTTTCATGGTCTGTCGCCTGGTCCGACGCTGCGGAAATCGATGCCGTGAACATCCTTGCCGCGACAATGATGGCAATGCGGCGCGCCATTCTGGGTCTGTCTGTATTTCCGGCTGCCGTGCAGGTTGATGGCAACCGGCTGCCGAACCTGCAGTTCGACCGGCGTTTTGTCGAGGGTGAGGCGATCATCGGGGGCGACGGCCGTGTTGCAGCCATCAGCGCTGCCTCGATCATTGCCAAAACGACACGAGATCGATTCATGGAGCGTATGGACGGACTCTATCCAGGCTACGAGTTTGCCCGTCACAAAGGCTACGGAACTGAAATTCATCGCGAGCGGCTTCGCGAGCACGGGCCCTGTGAGCTGCATCGTCGTAGTTTCGCGCCGGTGAGGTTGGCTGGATGAACTCCAAGCCGTTCGTGCACCTGCACGTTCATACCGAGTACTCACTCGTCGACAGCACGGTTCGAATCGCGGCGATGATGCAGCGCTGTGCTGATGACGGCATGCCCGCAGTTGCATTGACGGACCAGAACAACCTTTTCGGCATGGTCAAGTTCTACAAGAAAGCACGGGCCGCCGGCGTTAAGCCGATTATCGGTGTTGATCTGCGCATTGCTAACGAAGATGACGCCTCGCGACCATTGCACCTGGTTCTCCTGTGCCAGAACTCGACGGGTTATCGAAACCTGTCACAACTGCTGACACGGGCATTCCTGGACGGGCAGTACCGTGGTGTGCCACTGGTGCAAAGAGACTGGCTGACCACAGAGAGCTGTGACGGTCTGATCGCCCTATCTGGTGGACTTCATGGTGACGTCGGACATGCGCTTCATAATGGTCATTACGATCTGGCCCAGTCCTTGCTCGATGGCTGGCAGGAAGCCTTCGGCAACCGGTATTACCTGGAGCTGATTCGCACCGGCCGGCCCGGCGAGGAAGATTGTCTGCAGGCGAGTCTTACACTCGCCAGTGATACGCGAACACCGGTGGTCGCGAGCAACGATGTTCGCTTCCTGAACCGTGAAGACTTCAACGCGCACGAGGCGCGGGTTTGCATTCAGGAGGGCCGTGGGCTTGCCGATCCCGAACGACCCCACGACTACAGTGACGATCAGTTCTTGCGTAGCTCGGCAGAAATGGCAGAGCTTTTTGCCGATGTCCCGGAGGCGCTCGAGAATGCCTGGGAGATCGCGAGGCGATGCACGCTGGATCTCAGGCTTGGAGAAAGCGTATTGCCGGCGTTTCCGGTGCCGGAAGGAGAGACGGAAGCCGGATACCTGGAGGCCGAGGCAAGGCTCGGCCTCGACGAGCAGTTGCGGCAGATCTTCGACACCCGCGAGATTCCCGACAATGAGCGCGATGCAACCAGCGCCCCATACTTCGAACGTCTCAGGACCGAGATCGATGTCATCAGTGGCATGGGATTCCCGGGTTACTTTCTGATCGTTGCCGATTTCATTCGCTGGGCACGTGAGAATGCCATTCCCGTGGGGCCGGGTCGTGGCTCGGGTGCCGGATCGCTCGTGGCCTGGGTACTGGGCATAACGGATCTTGATCCTCTCGAGCACGATCTGCTGTTCGAGCGATTCCTGAATCCCGAACGTGTGTCCATGCCGGATTTTGATATCGACTTCTGCATGGAAGGGCGGGATCGCGTCATTGAGTACGTTGCGGAACGCTACGGTCGTGATCGCGTGGCGCAGATCATTACGTTTGGCACGATGGCCGCCAAGGCAGTTATCCGCGATACCGGTCGCGTGCTCGGTCAACCCTATGGCTTCGTCGACCGTATTGCGAAACAGGTGCCATTCGAGATCGGCATGACTCTCGACAAGGCACTGGAGCAATCTGATGAGCTGGCGACGATGTACCACGATGATGATGAGGTCGCCGCGATCATCGATCTGGCGAGATCGCTTGAAGGCCTGGCGCGCAATGCCGGCAAGCACGCAGGTGGTGTAGTCATCGCGCCAACGGCATTGACCGATTTCACGCCACTCTACTGCGAAGATGGCGGCACACATATCATTACACAACTCGACAAGGACGACGTCGAAGCCGTCGGACTCGTGAAGTTCGACTTTCTCGGACTCAAGACGCTGACGATCATCGACTGGGCGGAAAAGATCGTCAACGAAGCGAACCCGGATGGAGATTTCCACGTAAGTCGAATACCGGACGGCGATGAGAAAACATTCGAGTTACTGCGCAGCACCCAGACGGCCGCTGTGTTCCAGCTTGAGTCGAGTGGCATGCGCGACCTCATCAAACGTATGCGCCCTGACCGGTTCGATGATCTCGTCGCACTCGTTGCCCTGTTCCGGCCCGGGCCGTTGCAGTCTGGCATGGTCGACGACTTCATCGCCCATCGGCATGCGGTCAACAAGGACGATATCGACTATCTGCACCCTGACCTGAAGTCGACTCTCGAGGAGACCTACGGCGTCATCCTTTACCAGGAGCAGGTCATGCAGATCGCCCAGATACTGGCGGGGTACACGCTCGGTGGTGCAGACTTGTTGCGCCGCGCGATGGGCAAGAAAAAGCCCGAAGAGATGGCCAAGCAACGCGAGATCTTCATTTCAGGCGCGACCGAGCGCGGCGTCGCGCAACAAACTGCGACGCGGATCTTCGACTTGATGGAAAAGTTCGCCGGTTACGGCTTCAACAAATCACACTCGGCAGCTTACGCGGTGCTGGCGTATCAGACCGCCTACCTCAAGGCGCATTACCCGGCCGCGTTCATGGCCGCTGTGATGACGGCGGATCTCGACAATACTGACCGTCTCGTCACGCTCAAGGATGATTGCCGCAAACAGGACCTGAAGCTGGTCGCACCTGACATCAACAGTTCGACCTATGCGTTTTCGGTCGCGGACGATCAGGCCATTCTGTACGGACTTGGCGCGATCAAGGGTGTCGGACGTGCAGTCGTCGACGCGGTTATTGCCGAGCGCGAGGCCAACGGCGGTTTTTCTGACCTGACGGAATTCTGCCGGCGTGTGGATCACGACAGGATGAACCGGCGTGCGCTCGAAGCGATGATCAAGGCCGGGGCGATGGGAGACTTCGGCCTGTCCAGGCGCGCCCTTGCTGAACAGGTACCGGAAGCGCTGGCGAATGCCGATCAGGCGGCGAGGGCAGCGGCGGCTGGCCAGAACGATTTGTTCGGTCTGGATAAGAAAGAGACAGCGTCTGACGCGACGCTCCAGGTTGATCGTCCCGAGTGGCCCGAACAGGAGTTCCTGCGCAACGAGAAGGAGTCGCTCGGGCTATATCTCACGGGCCATCCGTTCCACGCGGTACGGCCGGATGCCATGGCATTCGCCGATGGCAAGCTCGCCGACCTGATGGCCGAACCGGCGCCGCAATCCAGCAGGGGCGAACGCAACTACGCCCAAGCTGCTCGGGAGGTGACGGTGGCAGGTCTGGTCGCTGATATTCGCAAGCGCGGCAATCGCGTCAGCGTCACACTCGACGACGACAGCGCGCGCATGGAGATCAGCCTGTTCAGTGAGGCTTTTCAGGAATTTCGCCACCTGTTGGTTAAAGATGAGATCGTCGTCGTGAGCGGTGGTCTGCGCTATGACGATTTCCTGTCGAACTGGACCGTCAATGCCAAGCAGGTTACGCCAATTGATCGTGTCATCGAGAGTCGGGCCAGGAGCATGGTGCTGAGCCTGGCGCCGAATGGGCAAGGTGAGGCGTTGTTGGTCAAGCTGCACGATGCCCTGTTGCCGCATCGCGAAGGCAGTTGCGATGTGTCCGTGCAATACATCGGCGAATCGGCTTCAGCCCGGCTGAGGCTGGGACCCGAATGGAGCGTACGGCCGAGCCGTGAGTTGCGCGACAAACTATCCAATTTGCTGGGCAGCAAAAATGTCCGAATGCTCTACACACCCACGCGCGAAATCATGTAAATTCGATAGTGCGCCACGAGAATTTCGTGGCGTTTTGGGTATTGTAGACAAGTAAATACTGGTACTGTTGGAGCCCGCCATGCGGGCGATTGACCAGGAAGAAAATGGACTTAAAATTCCTTGATTTTGAACAACCTATCGCGGAACTCGAAGCTAAAATCGAGGAATTGCGATTCGTCGGTGATGATTCCGAGATCAATATCAACGAAGAGGTTGCGCGCCTTCGCGACAAGAGCCAAGCGCTGACGAAGAGCATTTTTGCCAAGCTCAGTTCCTGGCAAATCACGCAGGTGGCGCGCCACCCGATGCGCCCGTATACACAGGATTACCTGGAACTGATCGCACCGGATTTCCAGGAACTGCACGGCGATCGCATGTACGCAGATGATCCGGCAATCATTGGCGGCATCGGCCGCCTCGACGGGCGTGCTGTCATGTTCATCGGCCACCAGAAAGGCCGCGATACCAAGGAGCGGGTGCGTCGCAACTATGGCATGCCGAAACCGGAAGGTTATCGAAAGGCTCAGCGCCTTATGCGCATGGCCGAAAAATTCTCCCTGCCCATCGTCACCTTGATCGATACGCCGGGCGCTTACCCGGGCGTTGGAGCAGAGGAGCGCGGCCAGAGTGAGGCGATTGCCTACAGTTTGTACCTGATGGCCGGCCTCAAAACGCCGATCATCAGCGTTGTCATCGGTGAAGGCGGATCCGGCGGGGCACTTGCCATCGGCGTCGGCGACCGCTTGCTGATGCTGCAGTACGGAATCTACTCGGTAATTTCGCCCGAGGGATGCGCCTCGATTCTATGGAAGAGTGCCGAGAAAGCGGAGGACGCGGCAGAAGCCATGCGCATTACGGCGCAGAATCTCAGTGAGTTTGGCCTGGTCGACGAAGTACTTCCGGAGCCGCTGGGCGGGGCGCACCGCAATCCGCAGGAAACAGCCGAAGTCCTCCGTAATGCACTGCTCAAGAATCTTGAGGAACTGGACCAGTTGTCGGCCGATCAGCTGCTCGAAAACCGCCAGCGGCGACTCGCCAGCTTCGGGCAGTTCAAAGAGGCGTGAGCTTCGACCGCAAAAGCCTGCTTCGTAAGCTCTCCAGGCTTGCGGATCTGGCGGGCCAGCCATCGCGCCTCGTCGTCGGATTCAGTGGCGGCCTCGATTCGACCGTCCTGTTGCACGCATTGGCAAGCACACAAGAGGGGGATGCGCCGTCATTGCTGGCCGTCTACGTCGACCATGGTCTGCACGACGATTCAGTGAAGTGGGGTGAGCACTGCGAGTCGATTGCGCAACAAATGGGCGTCGAGTTCCAGAGCCTCGTTGTACGAGTTAACAAAGATTCCGGGCAGGGTGTGGAGGGAGCCGCTCGGGTTGCCCGGTATGACGCGCTTCGTGACGTGGTGCGCGGCGGGGACTGGTTGTTATCGGCCCATCACAGGGATGACCAGGCCGAAACGTTGATTCTGAACCTGTTGCGCGGCAGCGGTCCGGCGGGGCTCGCCGGCATAGGGGAAGTGCAGCCTTTTTCTGACGGCTGGCTGGTGCGGCCGTTACTCTCCTACTCTCGGAACGAGCTGCGTAATTACGCGACAGTGCACGAATTGATTTGGATTGACGATCCGTCAAACGAAGACCGCCGCTTCGATCGCAACTACCTGCGCCATGAGGTATTGCCGAAACTGGAACAACGGTGGCCAGAGGCTTCGAGTCGTTTGCGGCAAAGCGCGTTGCTCGCGGGTGAAGCGGCGAGTCTGCTCGACCAGATGGCCGATACCGATCTGCAGACTCTCGGTGAGCGGCCTGATCGACTGTCGCTGGCCGGCTTGTGCGCGCTGCCATCTGCGCGGCAACGCAACCTTCTGCGCTATGTCGTTCGTGAGCTGGGCTTGCCAGCGCCATCATCCGGGCAACTGATGAGCATTGTCACCGACCTGATTCCAGCCCGTGACGACGCGCAGCCGATCGTGCAATGGTCCGGCGCCGAGATTCGACGCTATCGTGACTGGGTTTACGTGTTGCCCGGCATGGCCGGGAGCGTGGACTTGTCCCCGCTACAGATGACCGGGGACACATTGGAACTCGGCCACGGCATGGGCGAGTTGCGGCTGGAGCCAGGTGCTGGAACCGGTCTTGCCGAGAACATCATCGCCGCCGGCCTGGAGGTTTGTTTTCGGCAAGGTGGCGAAGAAATTAAGATTGCAAAACAATCACATACCAAGAAACTGAAGAAACTACTTCAAGAAGAGGGGGTGGTTCCCTGGATGCGCGAACGCCTGCCACTGCTGTATTCGGACGGCGAACTCGTGGCTGTAGCGGATTTGTGGATCGCATCCGCGGCTGCCAGCGAGCCGGGGACGGCGGTGCATTGGAAGAATCGACCGCCATTGAAATAAGGGGACAGTGACCCGTATTTCATTGTGTCCACTGGGGTGTTCTGTTAACGTTTAAAACCGTCTTTATTCCAACGACGGCGCGTATTTCCAAGGGTTGGAGAAAAGCACTAAACCTTAGATTGAGGTGCTTTTGATCCAGCCCTTTGTTGTTTCCGCCGGCCACAGGCCTGTCTATGACATCGTATGTTTTTATCACCGGCGGCGTAGTCTCATCGCTTGGCAAAGGGATCACCTCAGCGTGCCTGGGGGCAATCCTCGAGGCGCGCGGCTTAAGCATCAGCATGATCAAGCTGGATCCGTACATCAACGTTGATCCCGGGACCATGAGCCCGTTCCAGCATGGCGAGGTATTCGTTACCCACGACGGCACCGAAACCGATCTCGACCTCGGGCACTACGAGCGCTTTGTTCGTACGGTCAAAGGCGGGCGTCACAGCAATTACACGACGGGCCGCATCTACGAGAGCGTTATCGGCAAGGAACGCCGCGGCGACTACCTGGGTGCGACCGTGCAGGTCATTCCGCACATCACTGACGAGATCAGACAATGCGTCAAGAAAGGCGCTGGCGATGCCGATGTTTGTCTCGTGGAGATTGGTGGCACCGTGGGTGACATCGAATCGCTGCCGTTTATTGAAGCGATTCGCCAGATGGGCATCGAACTGGGACATGATCGCGTCGTCTACGTGCACCTGACGCTGGTGCCGTTCATTCCCACGTCATCGGAAATCAAGACCAAGCCGACGCAGCACTCGGTCAAAGAGCTACGCTCGATTGGTATCCAACCGGACATTCTCGTGTGCCGTTCCGAAAACCCACTGCCCATGGAGCAACGCAAGAAAATAGCGTTGTTTACTAATGTGCAGGAAAAAGCGGTTATTTCGGCCTACGACGCGGATGACCTCTACAAGATTCCGGCGATGATGCACGAGCAAGGGCTCGATGAAATCGTCGCCACGCAGCTCGGCCTCGATTTACCGCCGGCGGACCTTAGCGAATGGGACGCTATCGTCGAGGCGAAGCAGAATCCGACCTGTGAAGTCGACGTCGCAATGGTCGGCAAGTACATGGATCTCAAGGACTCCTATATCTCGCTCGTTGAAGCACTGCAGCATGGCGGCATTCACACGCACACACGCGTGAACATTCACTTCATCGAGTCGAAAGACATTGAGGACGACGGCATTGACCGCCTGCGCAATATGGACGGTATTGTCGTGCCAGGCGGATTTGGTGATCGAGGTATTGAAGGCAAAATCGAAACCGTGCGTTTCGCCCGCGAAAACGGCATTCCCTATCTCGGAATCTGCCTGGGCATGCAAGTGGCGGTCATCGAGGCGGCACGCAACCTGGCGGGCCTCGATGGTGCTATGAGCACGGAATTCAACAAGGGCACGCCGCATCCGGTGGTGGCGTTGATTACGGAATGGCAGACCGGGGCGGGTGACGTTGAGGAGCGCGACGAGGAGTCCGAATTGGGCGGCACGATGCGCCTGGGTGCGCAGCAGGTCACGCTCAAGGAAGGATCACTCGGCGCGATCAGTTACGGCTCGACGCAGATCGAGGAACGCCACCGGCACCGTTACGAGGTCAATAACAATTATCGAGAGAGGCTAGGGAAAGCCGGCGTCGTTTTCTCCGGACTTTCTGTGGACGACCTGGTTGAGATGATCGAAATCCCCGATCACCCATGGTTCCTCGCGAGCCAGTTCCACCCCGAGTTCACTTCTAATCCCAGGGATGGTCACCCACTATTCAAGGGCTTTATCAGCGCTGTGCGCAAGCATCGTGAAGGGGAGCTGCCGAAGGTTGCCGAAGCATGAAATTATGCGGATTCGAGGCTGGTAATGACCAGCCTATCTTCCTGATCGCCGGTACCTGTGTCGTCGAGAGCGAGCAGATGACGCTCGATACTGCGGGAACTCTGAAAGAGATTTGTGCCGGATTGGGCGTATCGTTTATTTACAAGTCGTCGTTCGACAAGGCCAATCGCAGTTCTTCTGGCAGTTTTCGCGGGCCGGGTATGGAGGAGGGTCTGCGTATCCTCGGTGAGGTGAAGCAACAGCTCGACCTCCCGGTGCTGACAGACGTTCACGAAGACACTCCGATGGATGAAGTGGCTGACGTCGTCGATGTCCTGCAGACACCGGCATTTTTGTGCCGCCAAACGAACTTCATCCTGCGCGCCGCAGGTGCCGGCAAGCCCGTCAACATCAAGAAAGGCCAGTTTCTGTCACCCTGGGAAATGCAGAACGTGGTCGACAAGGCCAAGTCGACAGGCAATAACGATATCATGGTCTGCGAACGCGGTTTCTCGTTCGGCTACAACAATCTCGTCTCCGACATGCGCAGCCTGGCCGTCATGCGCGGCACAGGATGCCCGGTGGTGTTCGATGCCACGCACTCAGTGCAACTGCCGGGCGGCAAAGGATCTGCATCGGGCGGCCAGCGGGAATTTATCCCGGTTCTTGCCCGGGCAGCGACCGCCGCCGGCATTGCCGGCCTGTTTATGGAGACGCACCCCAACCCGGCCGAAGCGCTAAGCGACGGTCCGAATGCCTGGCCACTTGGCCAGATGCAAGCCCTCCTCGAAACGCTCGTCGCCATCGATGAG
>Ga0255053_10000525_pt1 | contig 21232 bp, 14 predicted proteins | sample JV7_2_22_MG_FD_188635 | JGI IMG/M metagenome (GOLD analysis project Ga0255053, IMG submission 188635) | Seawater microbial communities from Jervis Inlet, British Columbia, Canada - JV7_2_22 | ecosystem: Environmental > Aquatic > Marine > Inlet | place: Canada: British Columbia | collected... | reverse complement strand
TGTGGTTGGAACGCTGGTGAACGGGTGCGTCACGCGACGTGCGAAGTCCTATGTAGGGGAGGGGTTTACCCCCTCCCTCCTCGCTCCTCAGGGACTCACCACCTGAGCGAAGGAGATACCCGTGTTGTAACTTTATGGTTCTCAATGACTTCGATGTGGTAGGGCGTGGACTTTTAATCCGGTGGTCCCGGTTTCGAGTCCCAGGCGGACAACCAAGCTTCGTTCAGAACTGCATTCTGAACTACGCCCGGGCAAGCCACCTTCTGCCAACGCAGTTCTGAACGAAGACTGCGCGTACGGGCGTAGCTGAAAGCGAAGCTCCATCACGGCGTAGTGCGAAGCATGAAGCCGGACCGCCCCTTCAATGCATCAATGCAAAACGTGGCACCCTGGAATGGTGCAATGGTGAACGTGGCACCCATCCATCGTGGACCACGTCGCGTCGCTGGCGAAGGAACCACCGATCCAACCGGGTACGCCGGACCCCTACAAGCCGCCTCAAGGCCAGTGACTGACCGCGGGACAGACGCGATCGTTACGGACTGGTCCGCTATAATCTCCTCCAATTCCGATCTGAAGGAATACCCAGCGTGGGTGCGCGGTTCGGTTGAAGCAACCGATACAACTGGGCGTGCCGAATTGAAAGTCTGATCCGATTGCAGAAAAGGGGAGTCCGATGAAATCGAAAACCTCAATGATGGTCCTTCTCAGCGTCACTGTGCTGGCCGTGGCGGTCGGCTACGTGTTGGGCATCTCAACGGAGATGGACGCGGAGGCGGCCGGCTCGACCGAGGATATCTCGCCGGTCAAGGCGCGTGAGCGGGACGTCTACGTGCCGAACAGCGAGGACCTCGCCCCCAACGAGATGCGCGTCATCGCCTGCGGCACCGGTATGCCGACGACGCGGGCCTCGCAGGCCGCGGCGTGCTTCCTCGTGGAGCTGGGCAACGGCGACAAGTTCCTGTTCGATATCGGTTCGGGCTCGGCTGAGCGCATCTCGTCGCTACAGATCCCGTACGACTATCTCGACAAGGTCTTCATCGGCCATCTGCACGGTGATCATTTCGGCGCCCTCGGGGAGCTGTTCATCGGCGGGGCCCTCATGGGACGCCACGTCCCGCTGCGAATCTGGGGGCCCAGCGGTGCGGTGCCGGAATTGGGCACCAAGCGTGCCGTCGAGGCGATGGAGGAGATGTACGCCTGGGATCTGGCCGGCCGCGCAGGGATGATTGACTTTCGCGGCTTCCAGGTCGAGGTCACGGAGTTCGATTACACCGCCGTGAATCGGGTCGTCTACGAGGCAAACGGCGTCACGATCCGGTCCTGGCCCGCGATTCATGCGATCGACGGCCCCGTGAGCTTCAGCCTCGAGTGGAACGGCCTGAAGTTCGTCTTTTCCAGCGACACCTACCCGAACAAGTGGTTTGACAAGTACGCACGGGACGCCGACATTGCGATCCATGAGTGCTTCATCGCGGTGCCCGCCCTGGTGAAGAAGATGGGATTCACGCCGGAGAGCGCGCTGCAAGTGGGGACGCAGATTCACACGGCGCCCGAGGCCTTCGGCAAGGTGATGACCTCGATCGAGCCGCGCATGGCGGTCGCCTACCATTTCTTCAAGGACTTCGACACGACTCCGGATATCTACGAGCGCATTCGGAGGACCTACGACGGGCCCCTGAGCCTGGCCGAGGACTTCATGGTCTGGAACATCACCAAGGACGAGATCCGCGTCCGTATGGCGGTCGTCGAAGAGCACACCTGGGCGCCGCCCCTCGCGACGCCGGCGAATCCGCCCGACATGTCCGACCGCGATGCGCTCAGCGAACGGCTGGGGTGGGAGGTCGGGTATTCGGAGTTCATCGCCAATGGAACCTGGGACGTCGATGATGTCCTGCGGCCGATTTACGAGGAGGCGAGCCAGATCGTGGGCCGGGAGTTCGAGTACCCGGAGAACTAGCTGATAGCGGCTCGTCTGGGGAACTGAGACGCCCGCGAAGCGAAACCCCGAGTGTGGGGTCGTAGGCGGTCCTCCGTCCATGGGACACTCATGGGAAACTTGCGTCCAACACCGGGCAAATCCCGACAATAAGTACCAACAACTGAGGGCTTCCCGAGGCCCTGTCATCACGGTCGTTGAGTTGTTGCAGCGTGTTGTCGAGTGTTGAGCGTTGTTGTTTATATTATTGAAATAAAAGGACTTAAATCCGCTGGGTGTAAACCCGTGAGAGTTACTGACGGCCTTCGGCCGCCGTGTCTCGTCGGAACCAGCGGATGGCTCTAGGCCGCCTCCCCCCATCCGCCCGGCGGCCAGAGCCATAGACCGCTGCTTCTCGCCGAGGTCGAACTCACCCTCAGCAGCCATATGTGGCCGTTGCCATGGGGGTCGCTTTTCGCCGCACGACGGACCTGAGAGCATCGATTGGCGGGTTTCGATCCTTGTGAATCTGCTTGATAACTTGAAATTATCATGATATTTTCAAGTTATGTTCACACGGAAACTGGTCCTTCCAAAAGAAAAGACGGAGACGTTTTTCCTCTGGGGCCCGCGGCAGACGGGTAAGACCACCCTGCTGAGGCAGAAATATCCGAACGCCTTCTGGATCGACCTGTTGAAGGCAGACCACTATCGGCGATACCTCACACGTCCCGAGCGGATGAGAGAAGAGATCGAGGCACTGGAATCCAGGCCTTTCGTGGTGATAGACGAGGTGCAAAAGGTGCCGAAGATCCTCGACGAGGTGCACTGGCTCCACGAGGCCTACGGTATGCAATTCGCGCTGTGCGGTTCGAGCGCGCGAAAGGTCAAGCGCGGTGCGGCCAACCCGCTGGGAGGTCGGGCCGTCCGCTACGAGCTCAGGGGCCTCACGACTGCAGAGCTCGGCCCGGCGTTCGACCTCGAGCGGATTCTCAACCACGGGTTCCTGCCCCGAGTTTACGAATCGGCCCGGCCCAAGCGGCTGCTCAACTCATATGTCGCCGACTACCTCAAGGAGGAGGTGGCGTCCGAAGGCCTGGTACGCAACCTGCCCGTGTTCAGCGAGTTCCTCAACATCGCCTCTCTTTCGGATGCCCACCCGGTGAACTACTCGAACATCGCCCGAGAGTGCGGTGTGTCCAGCCAGACCGTCCGGGGGTACTTCGAGATCCTCGAGGACACGCTGATGGCGCGGTGGCTCCCATCCTATCGCAAGCGCCCCAAGCGGCGAGTTATCCACTCTCCGAAGCTCTATTTCGCCGATGTCGGGGTGGTGGGATTTCTCGCCCGCCGTGGACGGCTAGAGCCGGGCTCGGAGCTGTTTGGCAACGCGTTCGAGAACTGGTGCTGCCACGAGATCACCGCCTACAACGGTTATGCGGAACGATTCGCGACCATCAGCTACTGGCGCCTGGCGAGCGGTATCGAGGTGGATTTCGTGATCAATGACATGGCGGTCGCCATCGAGGCCAAGTCGTCGCGCACCATTTCCTCCCATCATCTCAAGGGCCTCAGACAGCTCGCAATCGATCATCCAAACGTCGATCGCCGCATCGTCCTCTGCCTCGAGGACAGACCGCGGCGAACGTCTGACGGGATCGAGATCATGCCTTATGGCGATTTCGTGCGACGCCTGTGGAGCGGAGAAATATTCTAGCGCGTTGGTGCCACACTGTGCCCATCCATCGAGAACGGTAATTCTGCAGAGCGGTGTCGAACACCTTTTCGGGCGCCTTGTGCTTTGTCAGAAATCGAAGCGAACTGACAAATACACGTTGTCATTCCTGTCGAGCTGACCCAGAAACGTCGAGTCATTTTCCCCACCGAAGAGATTGGCGCCGAGGGCAAGCAACAGGTTGTCCGACAGCCTGTGAGTTACGAGCGGTCGGATCAGGTAGTCCTCGTCCGTCAGGCCTATGAAGGCGAAGATCGACAGTCGCCACTGTTGGTGGTGGAGCAGCTGTTCCAAGCGCAATGTCACGACGTTTCGGTACTCAGCTTGTCGCGGCAACGGTCGCGGAAGGGTGGTGCGGTAGTTGGAGTAGTCCTCCATGACCTCACCGTAGTACTGGATGCCAACGTTTGCGTCTTTCCACAGTTGCTTCTGGTAACCGACCAGAAAGCACCATTGGGAGTTCGCAATGCTCGGATCGTTCCCGTTGTGATCATCGCGCGAATCGTAATAACCAGTTTCGAGGCTCAATACTCCGCTCAGCGCGCTTCCCTGAGCGCTGACTCCATAGACCGAGAGCCGCGGATAGAAGGTTGTCAGCGACGCGGTTGAGGGGAGAGAGTCAGGGCTGAAGCTCGGAGTTCGCCAGAATCCCCTGTAGAAATACGCCGACACATCGAAGTTGCCAACTCTGCGATACAACCTCAGTGCGAGCTCGGCGTTCTCAAATGTGCTTGCAGGCAGTTGCCCATCGCGCCGCGCTACCTCAGCGAAGGGATCGTACACGCAGAAGCGCGGTGCGGTCGGAATGTCGTCCGGTGTGAAATTGGTGAGGACGATCAGCTCCGCGTTCACAGGTCTCGACGAGTAGCGGGTTCGGAGTCCGTCTACGCCGAGCTTTAGGTACTCCATCGGCCTGCCCGTAAAGAACGACACCCAGTCCTTCGGAAAGACGTCGTTGATGAACAGAACATCTCCCACACCCCAAGTCGCGACCTGTCGGCCGATGCGGAAGTCGAAGTCGCCGGCAGCGTAATCGAAGTATGCTTCCCGGAGATCGACATCGAAACTGTTGGTGACGAAGTCTGCAACGAGATCGCCTCTGATTTGCACTTCCGCCTCGATTGAATCCCACCAAGCGATGACATCCAGTCGAATGCGCCCTTCCGATACCAAGAAATCGCTCGATGTGGCGTGGCACGGTTCCAGCGCCGGCACGAGATGTGCGAAGTGGCCCAAGATGAAGCCGTGGACCTCGACGTTCTCCTCCGAATGGCCGCGTCGCGAGTCCGTCACGAGACACGCAGCCGTGAGGAAAAAAAGAACGGCCGCCTTCCGCATGTCTCGCGGTTACCGAAACCACGACCTCGGAGGCCGCCTCATCCGACGCTCGCTGAAATCCTCGTCAGCCAGTCCGAGGTCATAGCTGACCGAGTCGTACGTGACGGTCGTGCGGTGCCCTGTCTTGACATTCTCCATCGTGCGTCGTGTCACGGTGGGATAACTTCTGCTCCCCCCGCCTTCTCCCGCAACGACGACTTCGATTTCGTCTGCTGTGAACACCCGGTACAGCTCGTCCTGGGCGTCGTAGTACTCCTCCTTGAGCGGGAGGAAGCTCTCCAGGTCAATCCACGATATGCGTTTGGTCCATGCTCCCGGTCCCCTGGGTATGCTCTGCACCACGTTGCAGGGTCGACCGTCGAGTTGCTCCTGCCCAACCAGGGTGTGGTCGTCGTCGTCGACGTCGCGCCCGGAGACGTCTTCGTAACTGAAGTCTGACCCGACAAAGCTCGAGTGTTTATCGTCGGCGGCTATCCGCCGCACCAGGTCCACTGCAGGAACAAAAATCCAGCGGTCGTCATCACGGTCCGGGTACTTCCAGGTCATGAACGTCATACCGCGGACATCGCCAGGCTCGTGGAAGTAGACGAAGTATTTTTGATCCCCGGCTTCCTCCCGATCTCGCCTGAGCATGGTCATCACGCGGGTACGCTTGCCGCCGTTGCGGGCGATGAGCTCCATTGTCACTCTGACTTTCATGTCCTCGCCCAGGTAGTAGAACGCTTGCTGAGCGTTTTTCATGATCTGCGTTGCGGTCGGCTCCGCACCCTCCGTGGAACCCTGTTGCGGACGCTGTTCAGCAAAGCCGGCCATGGCGACCAGCAAGCAGAAACAGAACATTAACCCGCACTTCTCACCACCTCGCGTCGCGAGGCCCGCGAGATGTTGTGAGATGTGGGGTTTTCGACCCGAGGGGCGCGGAGCGCGTACTTGCGGTACGTCGAGCACCCCGAGGCGAGAAAACACCGCAGATTGCTGCATATCGCGAGCCGCAGTAGCGAGGTGGTGAGAAGTGCGGGTTGAGGCTCGCGCTGCGTCCAGAATCCGTCGCACCGTGCTGATCGGCACGGCATCGTGACGATTGGTCATGATTCGGGTCCTCTCAGTGCACGCCGTCCGACGATCCGCAGGGATGCCGGCAGCACGAGCAACGTGGCCAGCGTGCTGAATGCCATCAGCAGGGCAAAGAACATTCCCACCGTGACGTACGGGGCCAGGGTTGACGCGGCGAGGGGGAGGAACCCGAAGGTGATCACGATCGCGTTGCGGGTGATGGCGCGACCGGGTTCTCTGAACATGTAACGGTTTGTCTCCTCGATGTTGCCGGAACGTGCGTAGTGCGCTTTGAAGCGCTGGAGGAAGTGAATTGCGAAGTCGATTCCGAGGCCGAGCGCCAGGGAGGAGCAGACCGCCACCGGCATATTGTAGTCCTTCCCCACCCATCCGATTAGGCCGTAGGACAGGATGATTGACGCCGACAGGGGCACCATGGAAAGGACCCCCAAGATCAGCGACCGAAACTCAATAAGCATCAGGATCAACACCACCACGAAGCTGCCCAGAATCGCCTTGAGCATTCCGAAGACCATGAGGTCCTGCCAGATCTTGTTGATATACGTCAGACCCGTCCAACGTATGGTTACCCCGGGCGGTGGGGGGTTGGCGCGCATGAAGTCCGCAAGACTCTCCTCCACCGCCTCCATCTGACGGTTGTCGCCGCCCTTCATCTGAACCCAGATGTTGGCGTTTTGCGCGCCCCTGTCGATGAAGTTGTCGAGATCATTCGGGTCGCCGGACGACTGATACAGGAAGAGGAACTGGCCGACGGCTTCTCTCGAGTCTGGCACCGTATCGAATGCGGGGTCGTTGTCGTGCAAAACCAAATTGATGCGGTGCACGATGTCGGCCACTGACGACGTCTTGCCCACGATGGGACTGGACTCCAGCTCTGTCTGCAGCAGGTCGATGTACGACACGACCTCGGGCCTCTTGATGGTCTCGGGTTCGGAGCCCTCGACCACCAGATACGCCATGTAGGTCCCGCCGAACAGACGGTTCATCACGGTGTCTGCCACGCGCATCGGGTGGCCGGTCTTGAACCACCTGACCGGGTTGTCATTGATCTGGATTTGCCGGATACCAGCGACCCCGACTATGAGGACCACCATGCCGATCAACAACACCGTGTGGGACCGGCTGTAGGCTAACCGTCCGATGGGTATGAGAAACCGATCCAGGACCGAAGGCCGCCCGCCATCCCCCTTCACCAGACCCTTGGCCAGCGCTTTGTCGCTGGTCAGGCTAATAATCGCTGGAACGACGGTCATGGAGAACAGCCACGCCACCATGATGCCGAAGGCCACGAAGAGCCCAAACACGCGCACCGGTGGGATGTCCGCCAGCGACAAAGAGGCGAAGCCAACAGCCGATGTCACTGACGTGTAAAGCATCGGCTTGTAGAGCGGCTTCATGCCCTCGAGCAGCGCCCGGCGTTTGTCACCCAACACACGGAAGCGGTCGAAGAACTCACTGAGAACATGGACGTCATCGAGAATCGCGATCGGCATCAGGAAGACCGGTATCATCGAGCTCATGATGTGCACGGTGTGTCCAGTGCCGATAAGTAATCCCATCGTCCAGAGCACCGCGAACATCGCGTCCATTCCCACCGGCAGGAGAAACACCGGCCGGCGGAAAAGGAGAAACACGAGCAAGAGGATCACCATAAAGGCGATGGGCGCCACCACGGCCATCTGGATGAACATCTCGTTTCCGAAGGTGTCCTCCGCTACCGGAAGGCCCGCCAGATGAAAGGCCTGGCCGGGGAGGAGTTCCCGCTCCAGGATTGTGCTGATCTCCCCGGCGATCCGATAGCTCATCTTCTTCTGTTCGATCGGCACATAGAGGGCGACTGCCGTACCGTCCTCTGAGGCGATCTTCTCGTTCAGGAACGGGTTGGCGGCGATGTCTTGTCGAAGGCGGTCTATGCCCTGTTGGTTCGTGGGAATTCCCCGCATCACAGGGTGAATATCGAGCAGGCCAGCCTCGGACTTCACGTTGTCGGTTGTGGTGAGGCTCACCACGTCTTCGATGATCACGCCATCGATCTTGACAATCTCATCTATTGCCCGTGCCACCCGGTCAAGGGACTCGGGACGGAAAACGCCGTGGTCGTCCACGATCCCCACCACGATCAGGTCGTGGATGCCGAACTCCTGTTTGACCCGGTTGTAGAACACGCGATCGGCCTGGTCCGCCTCGAGCATGTTCTCCGGATCGGTGTCGATCGTGATCTTGGGAAACTGCAGCGCAAAGAGCACAGTCAGTATGAAAACGGTTCCGATGACGATCCTGGGATGGTCCAGAGAGAATCTCGTCAGGCGCTCCAGCACGGTCTTCCTCCGTTCTCCTCGTCAGCTCAAAAGACCAGGGTGCTGTCGGCTTCAATCGTGAGACTGGTCAGCTCATCGAGGGTGCTCCTCTTCGATCCATCCACCATCTCTTCTTCGGCTAGTCCGCGGGCGTCCAGGCAGGTGCCGCAGAGGAGCACCTCTCCTTTGCGGACCAGCGGCTTGAGCATCCGCTCGAGGTTGTAGTAGCCATCCGGCGTCTTCTGGCCTTGCTTCGCGCAGCTCACCGCGTCACCCATCAGGAAAACCGTCAGGTCCGGTTTCTCCTCTGTCTTCAGCAGGCTATTCGCCAGCCGCAGCCCGTTGTAACTGCGCTCGGTGCCGTATGGCGGGTCGTTGAGAATGATCAGGATTTTCATTGGAACTCCTCCTCTTTCGTTCACTCACCATCCCCAGCCAGTGGGGACCGTCTTCCCGCGTCTGCTCATCCACAGGTAATAGCGTTCGAAAAGTCGCTTGGTCCAGAGCCACCGTCTTCCCTCGGTCACCTTGGCGATATTGCGCGGCGGCCGCATCGGATCGGCCTTCATATGCGCCGCGGTGTCACCCATATCCAAGATGCACTCGGCAAAAAGATCGTGAGATTCCTTTTCTCCTCCCTTTATGTCTGCGGCGATGTTGTGAGCAGCGATCGCCGCCATCTGCTCGGTCATATGGGCGGTTTTGGGGAAGTTCACCGGAACGGGCGTTTCGTCGACCGGTGGGAACGCCACGGCCACACCAACCGCATAGATGTTGGGAAACTCGTTGTGGCGGTACCGCTCGTCGACCGGGACGAAGCCCTTGGGGTTCGAAAGACCAGGTGACTCGGCAACGGCCTTGACGCCGGCAAGCGGCGGAATGATGAGGGAGAACGCCGACTCCAAAGATGTCCCGTCCGCCAACTCGACCAATGATTCACTGATGCTCGAGACGGCCGCCGAGGTGCAGTAATTGATGTCACGCGCCTCGAGTTCGCCCTCGAGGTACTGCCGGGCCCTGCCGATGCCACCGACACCAAAGTGGCCGAGATACGGTTCGGGAGTCACCAGAGTCATGGGGACCTTGTGGCGCATCTTTCTTTTGCGGAGCAGATGGTCGAGCTCGAACGCGAACTCGTAGGCCGGTCCAATGCAACTGGCGCCTGGAGCGCAACCCACCACCATGTGTGATGGCTGTTCGAGAAACACCCCAAGCGCCTGCCGCGCCTCTTCCGCTTCCGGGGGAGACATCAAAGAGTGGCCCGGACCATCGAAGGGCCCGAGACCGGGTACGGCTTCGTTTGCGCTGCGGTGCCCCGTAGCGATGACGAGGAAATCGTAGGAGTACTCGTCGTGGTCAGTGATCACCTTCTGCGCTTGTGGATCTATCCGCTGCACAGCTGCGGGGACAAAACCGACCCTCTTTCGCGCCAGGGGCTTTTCGAGATCGAAGGAAACCTGGTCCAGGGTCCTCGAGCCGAGGGTTACCCAGGGAAGCGACGGAATGAAGACGAAGCGCCGATCCTTGGACAGGAGGGTGATTTCGCAGTCCCGGTGGCTGAGGTGTTTTCTAAGTTCGTAAGCCGTTGTGAGTCCGCCAAACGATCCTCCGATTATTACGACACGCATCTCAACCCCCCACGGTCGTTTCGATCGAAAACCCTTGGGCACGCCAATCCTGGACGCCGTCCTCCAGGCGCACCGCTCGATATCCCTTGGAGTGGAGCTTCTCCACGGCCTCTACGGCAAGCACGCAGTATGGGCCGCGGCAATACGCAACAATCTCCTGGTCCTTTGGGAGTTCTGACAGACGAGCCTCCAGTTCCTTCAACGGAACCGAGATGGCTCCTGGAATGTGCCCGGCTTGATACTCCTCGGCTGGGCGAACGTCAATGACCGTCACCCGCCCATCGCGAACACGCTCACGCAGCACGTCGCGATCGACGGGCTCCAGATTTTCTCGCCCCTCCAGATACCTCCGCGTGATCAGATCCACCTCGGCGAGCCGGCTCTCGGCGAGTACCCGCATGGAGAGGAAGAACCGGCAGACCTCGTCGTCCGCCAGGCGGTATGTCACATAGAGCCCTTCCTTGTCTGCATCCACAAAACGTGCGGCGCGAAGAACCTGCAGGTGCTGCGAGGTGCTGGCAATGGACATACCCGCTTCCGTCGCGAGCCTCTCCACGGTCCGCGGGCCCTGGCATATCAAGTCCAAAAGCTCCAACCTTTTCGGGCTCGCCACCGCCTTGCCGATGCGAGCGAACTGCTCGTAGATGGCATCCTTGAACTGTCGGTTCGGGCTGGCCATGTTTCATTACTCCTCAAGTATTCAATAGAATTATTGAATAGGAGATCTTCTGTGTCAAGGTCACCTCCCACCCGGCCTCCGTTGTCATAGGCGGATTCAGCATCGGCTCCGGTTTCCAAGAAGTTGGGATGTTGACTCGGTTGAAAGGGGGGTTGGCCGAAGATGGGATTCAGCGGGGCCGGAGTTGTTGGCTGAATTTGGAACCAGGGCATCGATCCGGCACCGTGGAGGTTCTGCCTTAATCGCAGGAGATTTTTTGTCCGTGGGACATTCTTGGGACATAGCGCACAACCGTCGACAACTGGCGTCCACACGCCCCAACAAATCTTTCAGGCAGAAGTCTCCTGTACGCCAGGTTTTCGGTGTTGTCTAGTGTTGTCAGCTGTTGTCGCTAGATGTCGTAAATAGTGTGGATAGATGACTTAAAATCCACTGGGAGAAATCCCGTGAGGGTTGCTGACGCCCTTCGGGCGTCGCGTCTCGGCGGAACCAGCGGATGGCTCTAGCCCGCCTCAATCCATCCGCCCCGCGGCCAGAGCCATGAGCCGCTGCTTCTCGCCGGGATCGACGCCCACCTCCGGCATTCGAAGCCAGGCATCTGCTGACCTTCCGTGCCGAGTACGGCCGGAAGGCCCGCGCGGGACTCGTGCTGCACACTGGGAAAACGCTGCAATGGATTGCTCCAAAGGTGTTGGCCGTGCCGTGGTGGCGTGTGCTGTGACCGAACGCTGTGTCTGCGCCGCCCCTATGCATCAGGGTGGCCATCATGTGGCGGAAGAGGTGCCTTACTCGCGGTCCGCGGTAGACCCCAAAAACGAGTAGCGCGCGTTGAAACGCCAAAATAACCCGTCCATTCGCCTCAAGACCAACCCATGCGGTGCACCGCCAACCCGTGCGCCGAGTAACCGAGTCGCGCTTTCAGGACCTCAGAGCTGCGGCGGCAGCGGTGGTTTGGGGCGCCCGAGCAGGGAGCGTCCCGCGATCAGAAATATGTACATCAGGTATCCGGCTGACGACGCGACCCCGGCGACATAGGGCATGGCCGCCGACCGCAGCCGTTGCTGAGGTGACGGTAGCCCCACCTGAGAGGTTGGATGCTCTAGGTGAGATACTTCGAAACGCCATCCAGGAACAGCTGGGCCGCAAGTGCAACCAGAACCATGCCCATCAGGCGTTCGACTGATCTTGACTCCTTGATTGCGCCAGCGTGTTGACCAACGCGTAGACGAAGATGGCGGCGAGCTTGGCGGTGTTGTCGTCGTTGTCGAACCGCGGTGAGACCTCGGCGAAGTCGAAGCTGACGACCTTGCCCGACGCCAGGACATGCTTGAATAGGCGCAAGACCGCGTCAGGGTGGAGCCCGAAGGGCTGAGGCGCACTGACGCCCGGCGCGAATGCCGAGGAGAAGACGTCGGCGCAGATCGTCACGTAGATGGAATCGCTGTTAGCAAGGAAGGCATCGAGCTTCTGTTTGACCGGCTCCGTGCCGCCGTTTTCCATGTCCTTGGCGAGCACGCACTCGACCCCGAGCTCCTCGGCAATCCCGAACAGGCTGACTGTATTGGCGGACTTCTGGGTCCCGACACAGAAGTAGGAGAAGTCCTTGCCTCGTTCCCGGCTCTCAGCGGCGATCTGGGTGAACATCGTGCCCGAGGTTGCGGCCGGCCGCAACGGCCTCAGATCGAGATGGGCGTCGAAGTTGAGGATGCCGAGACTCGTCGAACGTGGGAGATGTTCGATGATCCCGAGGTAGTGGCCAAAAGCGACGTCGTGGCCGCCACCCAGCACCACTGGGAAGAGGCCAGCCGAGAGCACTTTTTTGACCGCCTCCGCCAGCGCTTTTTGGGTGCCTTCCACATCACCATCCTGGCAATGCACGTCCCCGCCGTCGTAGAGGCCAATGGCCATGGGGAAGTTGACCGGCAGGTTGGCGAGCTGACTCCGGATCGCTTGCGGCCCCAGCGCGGCTCCGACCCTTCCGAGGTTGAGCTCCACCCCCTGGTCGCAGCAGTAGCCAAGGAGGCAAAACCCTCGAGGAGTCTGCATAGCGAGTTGATCAGCCGGCGCTGAAAGATCCAGACGCTCGACAACCTGGTGCCAGCGAAAGGAGTCCCGATCTTCGAGATCGTCAACCCTGCCGGTCCAACGAGCCGCATCGGCGGGTATGTAGTGCGACATCTCGGTCCTGACCTTTCCTCCGGAGGCTGTTGACTATTCGCCACTGAAGATTATAAATCTCTTTTCAGGAAGGGACTATGGGCCGCTGGCGGCGTTTTGACCGTTGTTTAACGTGAGGTTTGGGGCGTACCTCCTCATAACGAGGTAATCTGAGGACCCAGACCGGCAAATGTCATATTGCCGGTTCGGTTATCGGTTCGAAGCCATGACGACCGACCGGCTTTCAGAGAGACCCACACGGAGAAACAGATGAAACAAAGATCCGACCAGACGATGATCTTCCGCCGGATATTCCAGGCCGTGTTGACCGCCAGCATGATGGCGGCATTCGCAGCGCCGGTGGCAGCTACCTCTCCAGACGAAAAGGGAGAACCCAAGCGGCAAGTGCCTGAAGAGGCAAGTGTCGAGAGCGTCCCGCCCAATGCGATAAGGGTCATTGTCGACCCCGAAACCGGCGAGATCATTTCAGTACCGTTTCGGGAGACCGAGGTCCTGTCGGCTCCTCTCGCCAAGGCCTTGAACCGATCGGCAGAAGGCCTGCGGGTCTTCGAGCTTGAAAACGGTGGCAAGGGCGTCCATCTGGACGGTCGATTCCTGCATGCGCTCATGGTTCGGGTGAAGCCGGACGGGTCACTGGAAACCGTTTGCACGAATCACCCGCACGAGGCCGAGGTTTTCTTAGATGGCAAGACGGCAAGGGTGAAGCCAGCGCCCCGGGACAAGTAGGGCGATGTCGATGCGGATCGCTACGCGCCTCGTTTGCCTGCTTCCGGCTCTGGCCATGGTTTCGGTCCTCCCCGCCGGAGCGGCTGAAGTTAACGGCACCCTCGCAGTCGATCCCGCCCGGATCGCCGGCGCCGACGAGTTCGGTCGAGTCCTGCTCTACACCCCGAATCCCCTGGAGCCGGGCTCCTCGATCTCCCACTGGGACATCTCGGCCACCCCGGACTTGCTGATGGAGCCTTTCGCTTCCCCAACTGTTCCGCTGGGTGAGGTCGACCTGACCCTGCCGCACTTCAGGGACATTGGCTGGCCGCAGGGTTCCTCAGTCATTACCCTCCGGGTCACCGACCCTGAGGACGAGGGCTTCAACGATCCGACGGTCGTTGCCGAAGCTCCAAATAACCCCGGTGGAACGACCCTTGGTGGCCAGCGTCTGGCCGCCTTGCAGTGGGTTGCGGGTGTTTGGGCTGCCCAACTCGGCAGCGGCGTCGAGATCAATATAGAGGCCTCTTTTGACGAGCTCGATTGCGGCCCCGACCCGGAAGACGGCGCGGTTCTGGCCGCGGCGGGCGCCCAGTTCCTGTTCTTCGATTTTCCCAACGCACCGAGGCAGGGAACCTGGTACCACGGCGCTCTTGCCGAAGCCATTGCCGACGAGGATCTCAGCACAACCGAGGACGGATTCCCTCCTGAGGCTGGTGAGCTGATCATCTTTTTCAACAGCCAGATTGACGAAGAATGTCTGGCGCCGGGATTTCGCTATTATTACGGGCTGGACGGGAACACCCCGCCTGGGCAGGCCTCCTTTGCTTCGGTCTCGCTGCACGAAATAAGCCACGGCCTGGGTTTTTCAAACTTCGTCAACGACGCGACCGGCTCACCGCCGGATTTTCCAGGGCTTCCACCGATGCCGGACATCTACTCGGTCTTCACCTTTGACAATGATGAGCAGCTCCATTGGTCGGTCATGACCAACACCCAACGCCGCGCATCGGCGGTCAACACCAACCGGGTGGTGTGGGATGGCCCCCAGACCACCAACGCTGCGCCCGCCTTTCTCGACAACGCGCCGACTCTCACCATCAACTCGCCGAGCAGCATCGAGGGCACCTACGCCGCGCAACCCGCCGAGTTCGGGCCGCCGATAGACCTGACCGGAGTCAGTGGGGATCTGGCCGTGTTGGATGACGGGTCGGACGATCCGACTCTGGGCTGCAACTCCCTTGTCAATGCTTTTGAAATTGCGGCCAAGATCGCCGTTGTCGATCGTGGCGAGTGCTTTTTCACCGAAAAAGTCAAAAACGCTCAGAATGCCGGCGCTGTCGCGGTTATCGTCGTCAACAACGAGCCGAATGGCCTGCCGCCGATGGGGGGTGACGATGCGACCATCAACATTCCCTCGGCGGGGATCTCTCAAGCGGACGGCGACCTCATCAAGGCTGCTCTCGAGAGCCGTAGCATCATCATCCGCCGTGGAGGTCTGCGAGTCACCCCGGCCGGCACGCCCTGACCATTATTTGGGAGCACCGCCTTCGCCGACTGTGTCTCGAAAGGACAGGTCGGCCTTGAAGTAGTAAAGTATCGGGTCCAAGGACGGTGACCCATGGCGGATGCGACGCACATCGACATACTGTACGAGGGGATCGAGGCGTGGAATGAGTGGCGCCGCAAGAACCCGGGCGAGAAGCCGAACCTCGCGGGCGAAGACCTCAGTGAGATGGACCTGACGGGTGTCAACCTCGGAGAGGCCGATCTCACCGGCGCCGAGCTATTTCAGGCCGACCTGAGTGAAGCAAACCTCAAGATGGCTGCGCTCACGAGGGCGGATCTGGCAGGCGCGGATCTCAAAGGTGCGGCGCTCTACAAGGCGGATCTCAGCGGCGCATGTTTGATCGAGGTGGATCTCACTGGAGCCAGCCTTGGTGCCGCCGATCTCAGGGGTGCCGATCTTCGTGGCACCAAGCTTCGCGGGGCCGATTTTGACGGGACCGACCTTTCGGGCGCCAACCTGAACGAGGCCGACCTCACAGGTGCCAACCTCACCCGAGCCGACATCACGGGCGCCAATCTTTGCAACGCCAATCTCGCGGCCACCAACCTCACCGGGATGAAGGATGGAGGATTTCGCGAGAAGAGGGGCCGCTACTACGGGATCAGGGGCCTCGATTCGTGCTTCGGTGATCCGCTCTTCGTCCGCGACGCAAAGGACCAGGATTATCTGGATACCCTCGAGGTCGCGATTGACGAAACGCCATCGACTGCCAAACGACGTTGGAAGCGCTTCTGGTTCAACGCATGGAGCCTGATCGACTACGGACGGAGCCTCGGCAAGCTGGCGCTGGGTGCGTTCGTCGTGACGATGTTCTTCGGGGTCATCTTCCACCTCGACTCGATCTTCGGGTGGCAGTTCTTCAGCCTGCCAACGTCGGCTGACAGCCCGTTGACGCCCTACTATTTCTCGATCGTCACCTACACCCGTCTCGGCTCGGGCGGAATCACCCCTACCGACTGGGTTGGAGAGATCGTGCTGATCAGCGAACGGATCCTCGGCTACGTTACCCTCGGTCTGTTGCTGTCGATCCTGGCCAACAAGGTCGCGAGAAGGAGTTGATCAGAGCCGTGGGCATACGAACGAAGCTGTTTCTGACCGTGCTCGCGCTGGCGGTGCCGGCAATTGTCCTGATCGGGCTGTTGTCGTATGTCGGCGGTAAAGCGGCTGTCGAGGAAACCACCCTCGAGCGTCTGACCGCGGTCCGGGCGGGCAAGGCGCACCAGATCGCAAAGTATATCGATGAAATCCGAAGCCTGGCGCGGATCTTTGCCCGAGACCGGATGATCTTCGACGCGATGATCGATTTCGACGATGCGTACCAACTGCTACAGGATGTCGAGGTAACAGGGGAGCAACGAGAAGCGGTGGACGCCTACTACACCGAGGTTTTCCTGCCGCGCCTCGAGGTCTTGACAAACGCCCCGGTCGATCCCAAAGCCCACATTCCGACGGACGACGCCGATATCTACCTCCAGTACCAATACATCGTCGCGAACCAGAACCGAGAAGGCGAAAAAGTCCTCCTCGACGACGCAGGTGATGGCAGCCGGTACTCGGAGGCGCACGGCCTGTTCCATCCCGTCCTCAGGGATTTCGTCCAGGAGTTCGGATTCTACGATCTCTTCCTGATCTCCGGCAGCGGCCACATCGTTTACACGGTGAGCAAAGAGGTCGATCTCGGCACCAGTCTGATCGACGGCCCGTATGAGGACACCAACCTGGCGACCGCGTTCTACCAGGCCGAGCACGATTTCCTCGGCGACGCGGTGCAGCTGGTCGACTTCGCCTCGTATGCGCCGTCTTTCGGCGAGCCGGCATCGTTCATAGCGGCGCCCATCGTCGACGGGGCCTGGCTGCTCGGGGTTCTCGTGTTCCAGATGCAGATGGGCGAGATCGACGATGTGATGACCAGCAACCAAAACTGGCGGATCGACGGGCTCGGAGACACGGGCGAGACGTTTCTCGTAGGCCCAGATTTCAAAATGCGGTCGAACTCACGCTTCTTCCTCGAGGACCCGGCGAGCTACCTGGAGGCCGCCGAGGCCGCGGGCGCATCAGCAGCCGATCTCCAGCAGATCCGGAGCCTCGGAACAACCATCCTCATTCAGGAGGTCAGGACAGAAGCGTCGGCCGCAGCGCAGGCCGGCGAAACGGCAACAACGATCGGGACGGACTACCGCGGGGTCGAGGTGCTGACATCCTACGCGCCCCTGGCAATTGAAGGCGTCGAGTGGGCGATCCTGTCTGAGATTGACGTCGACGAGGCGTTCACCCGTATTAGGGTTTTCTCCCGAAACCTCGTTCTGCGCCTGGCCGGGCTCCTGGCGCTCGTGCTGGTGGCAGCATGGTTCCTCTCCCGACGTTTCGTGGCGCCGATCGTCGAGCTCGACAGCGCCGCCGGCCGCTTTGCCGCTGGCGAAGAGGATGTCGAGGTCCCGGTGACGAGCGGTGACGAGCTGGGCGGGCTGGCGCAGAGCTTCAACCAGATGGTGTCCGCCATCCGCCAGAAGACCAGCGACCTCAAGAAGACAGCGGAAGAGCTCGAGGGCGTCAGCAGCGTCATCCTTCGCTGGGACAGCGAGGGCAGGATCCGGTTCATCAACGACTTCGGCCTCGAGCTCTTCGGCTTCACCGCCGAGGAACTCCTCGGGGAACCCATCGTCGGCTCCATCGTTGCCGCATCTGATGTCGTCGAGAAGAACGTCCGGACGATGATCGATGAGATCGCATCGGACCCCTCAAAATATGAGGACGACGAAACCGAGAACCAACGCAAGAACGGTGACCGGATCTGGATGGCGTGGCGCAATACGCCGATACTCAACGACGATAGGAGTCTGCGGGAGATCCTGACCATCGGCATCGACATCACCGAGCGGAAGCAGGCGGAGGGCCAGCTTCGAAAGCTGTCGCGAGCTGTGGAGCAGAGCTCCAGCAGCGTGGTCATCACGGATCTGGCTGGATGCATCGAATACGCCAACCCGAAATTCACCGAGATCACCGGTTATTCGCTCGAGGAGGCGGTGGGTCAGAACCCGCGCGTGCTCAAGAGCGGAAACCAGCCACAGGAGTTCTACGCCGACCTGTGGGCAACGATCTCCTCGGGCCGAGAGTGGCACGGGGAATTCTGCAACCGGAAGAAGAACGGTGAACTGTACTGGGAGTCTGCTTCGATCTCGCCAATCCGTGATGAGTCGGGCGAGATCACGCACTACGTCGCAATCAAGGACGACATCACCGAACGAAAGCGCATGGAGGAGGAGCTGTTGAGCGCGCGCGAAGCGGCCGAGTCCGCCAACCGCGCCAAGAGCACCTTCCTCGCCAATATGAGCCACGAGCTGCGGACGCCGATGAACGCCATCATCGGCTACAGCGAGATGCTGGCCGAGGACGCCGAGGACGAGGGCCACGACGAGATGGTCCCGGACCTGGAGAAGATCAACGCCGCCGGCAAGCATCTCCTGGCCCTGATCAACGACATTCTCGATTTGTCGAAGATCGAGGCCGGTCGCATGGAGCTCTTCCTCGAGACCTTCGATCTGCGGAAGATGTTGGATGAGGCGGTGGCGACCGTCATGCCGCTGATCACGAAGAATGAAAACAAGCTCGAGACCGATTTTGCTGACGATCTCGGAGACGTTCGGGTGGATTTGACCAAGACCCGCCAGGCGCTCTTCAACCTCCTGTCCAATGCCGCCAAGTTCACCGAGGAGGGCACGATCACCCTGAGTGCGAGCAAAGAAATGCGCGACGACGGTGAATGGCTCGAGCTGAGCGTCGCCGACACCGGCATCGGCATCGGCTCGGACAAGCTCGACGCGGTCTTCGAGGAGTTCTCCCAGGCCGACGATTCCACCACGCGCGATTACGGTGGTACAGGGCTCGGGCTGCCGATCAGCCGCCGCTTCTGCCAGATGATGGGTGGCGACATCACGGTTGCCAGCGTGCTCGGCAAGGGAACGACCTTCACGATCGAGATACCGTCCCGGGTCGATGCCCTGGAGGCTGCAAAGAGCGCTACGAAACCCGAGCAGGCGGAGGCGAGGGAGGTTGCCCCCGGTGTGCGTCCGATTCTCGTGGTCGACGACGATCCCAACTCGCGCGAGCTCCTCCAGAGAACGCTTGAGTCGGAGGGGTTCACGGTTGTCACCGCCTCCACCGGAGAAGAAGGTCTCGAGCTCGCCCGGGAGCTCAAACCATCTCTGATGACCCTCGACGTCTTGATGCCGGCCATGGACGGGTGGTCGGTCCTGCAGGAGGTCAAAGCCGATCCCGAGCTCGAGGACATCCCGGTCATGATGATATCGATTGCCGGTGACAAGGACCTCGGTTATACGCTGGGCGCGGTCGAGTGCCTCGCCAAACCTGTCGACCGCGACAAGCTGCGCCAGCTCGCCAGCCACTACGCAGCGCCGGCCGGTGGCGGTCGCGCCCTGGTGGTGGATGACGACGAGGGAATTCGATCGCTGTTTCAGCGCTCCCTCGCTGAAGATGGGTGGACGGTAGACGAGGCCGAGAATGGCGCCATCGCCCTTGATCTGGCCGCCAAGAACTGTCCCGACCTCGTGCTCCTCGATCTGATGATGCCGGTGATGGACGGCTTCGAGTTCGTGATGCACTACCGTAAGCTCGAGGGGTGCCGCGTCACGCCGATCATCGTCGTCACCGCCAAGGACCTCGATCAAAGTGAACGGGAGAATCTGCTTGGCGGTGTCGAGCGGATTGTCGAGAAGGGTGCGCTGACCAGACAGCAGCTGCTGAAACAGGTGAAGGACCTGGTGTCCCAACACGGTGTTCCCTCCGGCGACGAAGAATGAGATGATGCAATTTCGTGAGGTGAACTGAATGGCGAAAATCTTGCTTGTGGAAGACAACGAAATGAACCGCGACATGCTGTCGCGTCGATTGGTCAAGCGTGGTCACGAGGTGGCCATTGCGGTCGACGGCCAAGAGGGCGTCGACATGGCGGCCTCGGAGAATCCCGAGATCATCCTGCTCGATATGAGCCTCCCGGTGATGGACGGCTGGGAGGCGGCGCGCCGTCTCAAGGGCGATGCGGCTACGAGCGGCATCCCGATCATTGCCCTCACTGCCCACGCCATGGCCGGCGACCGCGAGAAATGCATCGAGGCCGGCGCCGACGACTACGACACCAAACCGGTCGATTTCAAAAGGCTTTTGGGCAAGATCGAGGCGCTGCTGTAGGCGGGTTCCTTGGCACTCTGCGGCTCACGCCGCAGAAAGAAATCTGTCGCCCCTCCGGGGCTCTCCGTATTTTTTTGACTCTAAACCTGGGGTTACGGACGGCCTTCGGCCGTCGTGACGCACCGTCGCCAGCGAGTGGCCGACGGCCGGCGATCCCCGGCCTCGGCCACGCTTCGCTGCCGCCGGCGGGTTGACGCCCAGGCTAAATACCTGTCGCGCCTTCCGGCGCTCCATCGCAGACATCAAGCATCTCACCCGGATGCACCTCCGGCGCGCAAAACCTGCCCTTTCATGCTGTTGGTGCTCCGATCTTCGATCGCGTCGTGCGAGCCGCGGAGCGGCGAAAGATGATTAGCCTGGGGCGTGAGCCCCAGGAACACGGAGATCAGTCAATGAATGAGCCCCTGGAGGGGGCGACAGATATTTAGCCTGTTGTGCGAACCCCAGGTGTCAATGCCCGCCGGCGAACTGGAGCTTCCAGCTCGCGACCTCGTCTGTAACGTAGTCGGCGCAACGGATGGCGCCCCGGAAAGCGCGTTCCTGTCCTTCTCTGAGCTGGTTGACTGAAATGGTGTCAACGCAAATGAGGTCGCCGGCGCCGTCGTAAAGGCTGAGGTCGAAGCTGGCGACCGTGTACGAAGCCCCGGAGTTATTGGTCACGACGCCCATGACATCGACCCAACCGTCCTCCGCTGCCGCGTGCTTGAGTCGGCCCTCGAGCTCGAAGTCCTCGACCACGGCCGGTAGACCGACTTCGGGCTTCGCCTCGACCTTGGTTGCCACGACGGCCACCGCCGCAGCCGCAGCGGCCGCCTCTGCATCAAAGGCGTCCACGGTCGCATCGGCCTGCGGGGCCGGCTCGGTTTCGACGGGAGCGGCCGCCGGAACGGCTTCGGGTTCGACCG
>Ga0255053_10000520_pt1 | contig 21378 bp, 19 predicted proteins | sample JV7_2_22_MG_FD_188635 | JGI IMG/M metagenome (GOLD analysis project Ga0255053, IMG submission 188635) | Seawater microbial communities from Jervis Inlet, British Columbia, Canada - JV7_2_22 | ecosystem: Environmental > Aquatic > Marine > Inlet | place: Canada: British Columbia | collected... | reverse complement strand
ACTTATATGATACTGGCAAGTCACAGTGTGATGGAAGGTTACGTAAGAGTTGCCATCAGACAGGGAAGGCCTTAGACTTCTATGCGTATGTAGATGGTAAGGCTAGCTGGAAGAAGGAGCACTTAGCTCAAGTGGCTTGTGCGTTCTTACAAGCTGCCTGTATCCTCGGTTATAAATTACAGTGGGGAGGGTTGTGGAGTAGCTTCCAGGACTTCCCTCACGTACAACTGGTAGACTGAATGAAGCCACCACTAAGAAAGACACGAAGGCGCATAGCCTACAGCTGCCTGGGTATACTAGCTGCTATAGCTATCTGGGTATTCATCCCTGGAGATATAGGGGGGGAGGAGAGCGGAATTATTAATAACTTAATACTGGCTGCAGCAGGTGTGCTGTCTGTCTTCATTAGCAGTGAGACTTACTCGGATCACTCCGCTAGAACAAACGATAAAGAATCCAGTAACGAATATAAAGGTGGTGGAGAATGACAACAGTAGTAAGAGGGACGTCCAGTCTTGCATCAGGCACGAAGGTAGACATGGAGGCCAACACTTCCCTGTCTATAGGGGATATCGTCTATACCAGCGGGTATGATGAAGAAGGTGATGGTGGTGACAACACTTATGAGATTGTAGCGGCATTGACTGGCACCGATGACGGTGGTTCGTTTATTGACCTTGCTGGATCAGGATTGCAGGCTAAAGGGCTATTTCCTGGTGGCTTCCATAGCTCTGCCCAATGGGGTGTTGTTGCTGATAGTGACGGCACGACAGGGAACGGTACTGATGATACCGCAGCGTGGCTGGCCTCAATTGCTTATGCAAAGGCCAATGATGCCATGTTAACCGGCCCTGATGGCAATACCCGCATAACAGCAACTCTTGATATGACGCATCTTATCGCTAAATTTAAGTGTCAGTTCATTAAGGACTTTGACGGAGTGGGGATAACTTTTATTGAGGGCGGCTCCGTCTTCACTGAGATAGACCGACTGAGGATTGATGCTGTAGGAACTCAGAGTGCTAGCGCGCACAACATCACCACAATTGATTCAAGAATGAAGCTATGGCGCTGTCGCACAAGAAGCGCCGGCGGTGATGGATACCGGCATACTGACGATGACGGCAACAACAACCATTGCGTGCTAGACATCGAATCTAATGCCAATGATGGTTGGAATATAAATATCCTCAAAGGCGCTGAGGGTGATGACTCTAATAACTGGACTGTTAATTGGCAGACCTTTGCCGGTGGTGGCGGTGTCAATATAGAGTCTGACGTTAAATATATCCGAGGCATAATCAAGGCAGAAGACTCGCTCAGTTTTGGATTGATAACAGACACGATGGTATCTGCCGTTTTAGACGTCTACTTGGAGAATAACGCCACCGCTGACTATAGCCTAGGCTCTAATACCTCATTCATTACCCTTGAGGGTCGCGTGGGATCAGGAACGGATAGCTCTACTACAAACAGATTAAGCACTGGTGGCAATCAGACAGTGCTGAAGGGCGACACTCCCATAGCAAACACGTACGCGGCCAATAATGTCGGCGACACCGGCACAGAGTATATGATGAATATTTGGCAGGGTGCTTTTGAGGTGAATGTTTTTGACCCAGGCGTATCGACAAGGAAAAGTGGGTTTTCTTCTAATGAAGCCGGCTTTACGATTAGGACGGGAGACACCGACGCCGACAAGATGTTAATTACTCCAGGGACAGGAAGCCCAGAGGGTGTTGTCACTGGTCGCATAGGTGATATGTTTTTGCGCACAGACGGAGGAGCCAGCACGACCTTATATATAAAAGAGTCTGGCACATTAACCAATACCGGATGGGTGGCAAAGTAATGTTTAAACTGATAGACAGCCAATATACGAGGTAATAAATGAAGCTTACAAAAGTACCTACAACAGCAAACACACCAGTATAGAGAGTGGGTAAATAATGTTTAAAGATAAAGGGAATAGATGGCTCACTACTGGCCTGTTCGCTGAGACAGCAGCAGGTAATAAAGAGTTTATCATTATGACCCTCGAAGAGGGGAGGGAGCGCTTTGTCGAGCTGAAAGATATGACAGGGTATAAGTTCGCTAATGCGCATCTGGGGGGCTATGCCCACTGGAAGGCGCTAGAGAACAGTACGTTCCATTGCCATATAGAAGATTGGAAAGAGGAGTTGGAAGTAGCCATACGTTGCGAGTCACTTGAGCGTATAGCTTCTGAAGCTGAAGGCGGTCACTACCAGGCTAATAAGTTCCTGGCTGACCGAGGGTGGGATGTCAGAGAAGCTGGCAGGCCATCTAAGAAAGAAGTTGAGAAGAAAGTAAATAGAGAAGCTAAGGTGGTGGAAGCCTCTAAGCGTTTCCTGACACCGTTGAGGTAAAGTATGACCTGGAGAAAAGCAGCAGAAACTCACATCGCTAAGATGGACGCAGATACTATAGAGCGCAGAGAGTTATGTTTAGCTGATCTTCGAGTATTTGCCAAGACAATGAATCCACAGTACGCGTATGGTGATATCCATATGGAACTGTACAAGTGGATGATGGAGTATTCTCTATTCGGGCGAGGGGAGACACTGACCGCTAATAAGCTAGTCATGTTACCGCGGGCTCACTTAAAATCTCATATGGTTGCTACAGCGTGTGCCTGGTTAATTACTCGGCACCCTGAAGTCACTATGCTATATCTATCTGCTACCAGTGAGTTGGCAGAGACACAGCTTTACGCCATAAAGAATATATTTGAGAGTGATGCTTACCAACACTTCTTCCCAGAGTATATCCACCCCCAAGAGGGGAAGAGGGAGATGTGGAATAACCGTAAGATAAGTATCGATCACCACAGTAGAGGGGATGAGGGTATACGAGATGCCACTATTGCTACTGCAGGGTTGACAACAAATACTACCGGCTGGCATGCTGATATCATTATCGCTGACGATATAGTGGTACCAGAGAATGCGTATACGATGGAAGGGAGGAGCCTGGTTACTAAGAAGGCTTCCCAGATGACATCGATCAGGAACGCTGGTGGATTCACATTAGCCTGTGGTACCAGATACCACCCTGCTGATGTCTATGACACCTGGAGGCACCAGGAGTATGAAGTCTACGATGATAACGACGAGCTGGAAGATACACTTCCGGTATGGGATATCGTTGAGCATGCTGTAGAAACTAAAGGGGAGTTCCTCTGGCCTAGATCGGAGAAAGGGGGTAAGGTATTCGGATTCAACAAGAACGTCCTCTCGCGTATCAGAGGGGAGTATGATGATATCGTTCAGTACTACGCACAGTATTACAACGATCCGAATGACCCAGGTAGTGATCGGATCCAGAGAGATAGGTTCCAGTACATAGAAGAGCAGAGTGTACGGTTCTTAGAAGGGCGGTGGAATGTTCGTGGTAAGCCATTGAATGTTTATGCGGCAATCGATTTCGCATACACTACCAACAAGAAGTCGGATTACACGGCTATCGTAGTTATCGGGATAGACCCTGATGGTTACATATACGTATTGGATATGGACAGATTTAAGACTGATAAGATCAAGACGATGTTCGATCACTTAGTGGTCATGCATCAGAAGTGGTCATTCAGGAAGTTGAGGGCGGAGGTTACAGCCGCTCAGAGCATGATTGCTGGAGACTTCAAGGACTATATCAGGCAGGAGGGGATGTCGTTAAGTATTGACGAGAACCGTCCTACCAGGAATGAAGGGTCTAAGGCAGAGCGTATAGCTGCTATCCTAGAGCCGCGGTATGAGAACTTAACTGTATACCATACTAAGGGAGGGTTGACTAGCGCCCTAGAGGAGGAGCTGATACTAGCCCGTCCCAAGCATGACGATCTCAAGGATACTCTGGCCAGTGTAGTACAGATAGCCGTAGCACCTAGAGGGTTGGGTCAGCTGGGAGTTAAGAAGTCTAATATAGTTTATAATACACGTTTTGGTGGAGTATCGAATGGCAGGTAAGATAGCGGAATTAACTGGGATGTTTGATCGGGTGAAAGATCAGTCCGGAAGGAACATCGCTTATATGTGGGATAACTACACCAGCCAACGAGACAGCTGGGTAGAGGAGTATAAGGAGCGGAGGAACTATATCTTTGCCACTGACTCCACAACGACATCTAACCAGGGTATGTGGAAGAACTCTACTACAATGCCTAAGCTGTGCCAGATACGGGATAATCTTCACAGTAACTATTTAAGTGCTATATTCCCCAACGACAATTGGTTACGTTGGGATGCTTACGATAAGGTTGCGAACAGCAAGGAAGTTCGCAAAATGATAACTGCATATATGCGACATAAGATGATTCAGTCTGACTTAAGGAGTGAAGTTAGTGCGCTACTATATGATTACATTGATGTTGGGAACTGTTTTGCCGAACCTGAATGGGATTATGGTACACAGTCCGTGGATGGTAATGGCCAGTATGCAAGTTCTTATGTCGGCCCTAGGTTAAGACGGATCAGTCCACTGGACATCGTATTCAATCCGATGGCACCGACGTTTGAAGAGTCACCAAAGATTATTCGTTATATCAAATCAATTGGTGAGATTGCTAAGCTTGCAGAGAATGACCCTTCCTGGGCAGAGGCGTATGCCAAGACCAAGGAGATGAGGTCAGCTGCAGGTAACTACAGCATTGATGATTTCCATAAAGCTCTGGGTTTCAGCGTAGATGGCTTCGGTGACATGAAGGAGTATTACGGTGATCAGTACGTTGAGATCTTACGATTCTTAGGGGACTACTACGACAGTGAAGAAGACAAGCTGCACCAGGGTAAAGAGATCATTATCATTGATCGCAGTATCACCGTGGGTATGTCGGACATTACTTCTCCCGTAGGTGTAGGCAATATTAGCCATGCAGGGTGGAGGAAGCGTCCTGACAATCTATACGCTATGGGGCCGCTGGATAACCTGATAGGCATGCAGTACCGTATAGACCACCTGCAGAATCTTAAGTCCGATGCTATGGACTTATGTGTTCATCCACCACTGGCTATCCAGGGGGATGTAGAACCCTTTGAGTGGGCTCCAGAAGCTGTTATCCAGATCATCGGTGAAGGCAGTGTTACTGAACTAACTAAGAGTGTTCAGGGCATGGCTATAGCAGAGCAAGAGATCACTTTGCTAGAACAGCGTATGGAAGAGTATGCTGGTGCGCCTAAGCAAGCTATGGGGATTAGAACTCCAGGAGAGAAGACAGCATTCGAAGTGCAGTCACTAGATAACGCAGCAGGTAGGATCTTCCAGGAGAAGGCAGTGACCTTCGAGATAATGCTGGAGAACTGTCTGAAGGGGTTGCTTGCAGAAGCTCAGCTACATGAGGCTGGTACTACTGTACCGCTTATGGATGAAGAGTTGGGGTTTGTAGACTTCTCTGTGATCACTAATAACGAACTGGTTAAGAACGGTACAGTGCGTCCAGTAGGTGCTAGACACTTTGGACAGACTGCCATGATCATCCAGAACTTAACTAACACAATGAACGGTGGCCTGGGGCAGCTAATAGCTCCACACCTTAGCGGTAAGGCTGCAGCAGCATTAGTTGAAGATGTCTTCGAGCTAGGTAAGTTCGATCTGATACGACCTAACGCGGCGGTTCATGAACAGGCTGAGACACAATCAATAGCCAACACTGCTAACGAGACATTGGCAGTAGAAGCGGAGACACCAGGAGTGGCAGAGGATGAGACTGAGCAGTAAAGTAACATCAGCGCTACCAAAGGATGTTTCCAAAGAAGAATTTGAGAAGAGGTGTAAGGCGGTTGAAGATCTATTCGACCACTTTGCTCTCGTCTTAAGTCGTACCCTAGAAGCTCACAAAGCTGATCTTAAGCAACCTAAGCAGTATGATGTTGCTAACTGGGCGTACAAACAGGCAGACTCCATAGGGTATCAAAGAGCCCTGGAAGAAGCTATTTCATTACTCAAAATTAAGGACTTATAAGATGACCGACCAGTCTATCTTCAATCAAACAGAAGCCACTCCACAAGAGTCTGCTTCAGAAGGCGTAAAAGAAATCTCAGGGGTAGACCAGCTCTTAGCAGGTATCACTAACGCCGAAGGCAATCAGAAGTATGCAACTATAGAGGACGCCTTGAAGGGCTTGAACTCTGCACAGGAGCATATCAGTCGTTTGGAACAAGAAAACACTACGTTCAAACAGGGGGTGGAGAAGTCCACTACTCTCCAAGACGTTCTGAATGCTATGAAACCTCAAGAGAGCGAAGCAGCACCCACAAGTGCTCCAACACTCGATGAGGGTACAATTGCTGAATTACTAGAGAAAGTAGTTGAGCGCCGAGATACAGCATCAGCCCAGAAATCTAATGCTTCGAAAGTAGCTAGTAAATTTCAAGAGGTTCATGGCGAGGAAGCAGAGGCTAAGTATTACGCAGCTGCAGCAGAAGTAGGTTTCTCTAAAATGGAGATTAACCGTCTATCCGCATCCAACCCAACAGCTGTATTAAAACTGCTCGGTGTCACAGCCGAAACAGGAACTGTTAAGCCAGCCCTACGTTCAGATGTAACAGCAGCTAGCTTTGCAGGCAATGAAACGGAGAAACCTAAGTTTAACCCTTTCCAGCCTTCTGCCAATTCCTCATTGGATAAATGGAAGAAGTCTGCGGAAGTAACTAATAAGCGCTTAGGCCTCTAACTCTAACTTTAAGGAAATCAAGTAATGGCAATTACAACCCAATCGAACACTTCGTTCATTGAAGCGGAACAGTATTCCGACTTCATTCTTTCAACTCTACACGATGGCTTGCTACCTAGCACGTTCTATCGTAACGTCTCAGACTTCGGCTCAGGTGAAGTTCTGAATATCAAAACTATCGGTGAGGCTCAGATCCAAGAGGTGTCAGAAGACGCCCCTATCAAGTACAGCCCTATCGAGACTGGTGAAGTAGAACTCCGTATTACTGAGTATGTAGGCGATGGTTGGTATGTGACCGACAAAATGCGTCAAGACGGTTCACAGATCGAGACTCTATTGGCTGCCCGTGGGAGTGAAGCTACTCGCGCTATCCAGGAGTATTTTGAGACTCAAGCTTTCGATACTTTGAATGCTGCCCAGACTAACAGTGATCCAAACGATATCAATGGCTTTGCCCACCGTATCGTTTCAGCTGAGACTAATGGTGTCTTCTCTACCGCTCATCTGATCGCCTTACGCTTGGCTTTTAACAAAGCTGAAGTTCCAATGGGTGGTCGTATCGGTGTCGTAGATCCAATCGTTGAAGCCACGCTGAACACTACTTACCAGATCGTCTCTGGCGACCTGAACGCTAACCCAACTTCTCAGGCAATCTTTGAAGGTGGCTTTGCTCGTGAGCACTCGTTCGTGACCAATATCTTCGGCTGGAGTATCATGACTTCTAACCGTCTACCTAAAGGTAGTGTCGGTGACGGTACCACCACTATTGCAGATGGTGTTGCTAACTTGTTCATGTGTGTACTGGATGATAACGTTAAGCCGCTTATGGCTGCATGGCGTCAAGTCCCTAAAGTTGAAGGGGATCGCAATAAGGATCTACAGCGTGATGAATTCGTTCAGACTGCTCGCTTCGGCTTTGGTGCTCAGCGTTTAGATACCCTGGCTGTCCTTGGCACCAGTGCTACTGACTACGTTTAAACCAGGCTAGTACCTCTCCAGGTGGCGGGGTACTTACTAAATATTTTTTAAAGGAAATTAATATGTCATATGAAACAGGTACAAATGGCCTAGGTGTAGGTCAACGCTACGGTGAGCGGGAAGTTGGTAATGTACAAGGCATTACTTCTTCTGCTTCCGGTGAAGCTCGGTTGGTATTCGAGTTTGATGGCGATGATGCAGCTGCTCTAGCCGCACAGAGTTATACTATCCCTGAAGGGTACGGTATGATCTCTTCTTGCTACTTAGAAGTTAGCGATAACGCATTCGCTTCTGGTACAGTCGATCTGGACATTGGTGGCAGCCCCATCAATACCGCTCCTGTCGCCCTTACCTCTCTAGGTATGGTAGATGTACCGCTAGGTGCAATTGAGCCTATCGACAGCACAGACGTCATTACAGTCTCTAATCCGACTGCTGCCGTTGCTAATGCTGCAGGCTCTTACGCTAAAGTAGTTGTAGAGTTTACACGCGTCTAAGTAGTATTCGGGGCATGGTATCTATTACCCTCTGCCCCTTTCTTTCCCTAGGAGATAAATCAGCATGGCAGAGCATAATACCCTTACAGGGTCTTCACTACACGAACCCAAGGGGGTTGCTACAGCAAGCGCAGGCGAGGTGTATGTATCTGACGGTCTAGGTTCAGGTGCCTGGTCAGTAGCTCCAGGTTTTTATAATACTAAAGTTATAGTGAGGGATATATCAGACCTCCCTGATCCGGTTAGCGGAAACATAACTTTAGCGGCAGGAACAACTTATATTTTAGATGGCTCCATTTCACTCGGTGCCAACACATTAACATACAGTAATAACACTTTCACTTTCGGACATAACGGCCTCGTAGACGGTTTTACATATTCTGGAACGGGTTCTATGATCAACTCCTCCAACCAGTTCGGAATGGTTGCACACTTCCTTACTACCACAAACCTATCGTCATCTGTATTCAACCTGTCAGGTGCTATAGATGATACCGTTATTATGTCCAGGAACTTTATCACGGCAGGCGGTTCGATGGGGACTATAGACAATCGTGGTATTACGGCGATGGATAACATGGGGGTTGTTGGCGCTCCAGGAGGGGGTTTCTTATTCACCGGCTCTCATAACAGGTTAACAGTTTCAGACGGATTCTTCATATCGTGGACAGGTACTATGTTCGACTTGAACGGTGCCACCTTTGATTATGTAACTTTCGGTGAGGGGAACCAGTTTACAGTAGCATCAGGCTCGGTTGGTATAGATGGTTTGGTGTCAAGTGGAAACCTGAACTCCGGAGGTAGAGGGATTATCGGAGGTAATATCTTCACCGGGGCTGGTACTTATATTTCGGACATAGCATCTTCAGATTTACAATGGGAGTTTGGTGGGAACCAAGGGGTTACAGACAGTGCCACTCTAGGGGGGTATTCTAAGGATTCTGGCAGAGATGATACTGTTCTTATTACATCGACTCCAGTTAAGATTGTGGGGACTTCCACCCTAGCAGCCGCTTCAGAACGTTTTGATGACGGCAGTGCTGATAACAGGTTATCGTACATAGGGCTTGAGGATGTTAAAGTCTCCCTTGGTGGGACAGTTGTTGGACAGTCTTCGGGTGGGTCGAACATCACTTGTGATATAACTGCTGTTACAACTTCAGGGAGTGTGGATGTTATCAGCGGAGTAGAGTTTCCAACAGGGGCGGATGCTTCGTTCTCTTTCCAAGTCCCTGTAGAGCTGTCGAACCTGGATACGATAGAGCTGTGGATCACTAGAACATCTGGCTCTCAGGATCTGGATTGTGCATTCTTCCAAATGTTTGCGGTAAGTGGCTAAGGTTAAAGAGGGTAGATAATTATGGCGAAGAAAGGTGAAACTAAGGCCTCTGCTAGTAAACGCTCCAAAGCTCAAAGGAAGTTTAATAGTAAGCCTGAGCAGAAGAAGAATCGCGCTAAGCGTAATAAGGCTCGTAGAGAGGCTATAGCGAGTGGCTCGGCTAGTAAGGGGGACGGTAAAGATATAGGGCATAAGAAGCCATTAAAGAATGGTGGGAGTAATGCTAAGTCTAATCGTAAGGTTCAGGATGTTAAGTCCAATAGAGCTGAAGGTGGCAAGATTGGTAACAAAGCGGGTAAGGCCCGCGGTGGCCGTAAGGGAGGGAAGAAGAAATGAAGTATTCATTGCTTGAGATGACAATAGATATACTTTCTGACATGGACTCTGACCTCGTTAACGCGATAGGGGATAGTGAGGAGAGTGAGCAGGTAGCGCGAATAATCAAGAGTTCATTCTTTGAGATTATCAGCCGCAAAGACTGGCCTCATTTGAGGAAGACCGTTACGCTAGAGAACAGTAATGATACGGCTATTCCAAACCAGCTTATGATACCAGAGGGGACTTCTAAGCTAGAGTTCCTGTCGTACAGCCAGCGGGTTAAGGAAGAGGATAGAGCTTCCTTTAAAGAGTTGAAGTATCTATATCCCGATGAGTTTATTCGTAAGATGAACATCATCAGCAACCCTGATAACGATAATGTGGATACCATCAGTATTAATGGTACCGACTTGTTTATTCAGAATGATGTTGCTCCAACTTACTACACCAGTTTTGACGATGTATCAATCATCACCGATAGCTATGTAGAAGATCTATCCACTACCCTCCAAGGGGCAAGCGCTCAATGTGTAATCTACTTTGAGCCCTCGTGGGCAGTAGAAGATGACTTCGTACCTGACCTCCCTTCTGAAGCGTTCCCGTTACTAATAGCGGAAGCGAAGAGTATCTGTTTTGCTCGAATCAAACAGCAGATAGATCAGAAGGCTGAGCAGCAGGCCATACGAGGCAATATAGCGATGTCTCAGCGAGGTTGGGCAGTCAAGGGTGGGGTTAGATACCCTAACTACGGAAGGCGCTCTGGTAAGTCAGGCGGCGGTAATCATTTTAATCCGAGGCAGTATTCTGGTGAAAGCTAAAAAAGAGTTAATCGTTAAGACCAACAAAGTTGGCGAATATAGAATAGTCTATGAAGGAGGTGGCCCTGCACCTGCCGCCCTCCAGGGGGCTTGGACTAAGATGAAGGTAGCCAAAGATGCCATTAAACTATACCTCATTAGGGATGTAGTGACAGAGCAGGAAGAGCTTGAGGAGAAGAACCGTGTCGAAGCTGCCCAGAAAGAGGTGGCTAAGAAGAACCTCAAGGCGATTAAAGACAAAGCAGTGGCGAAGAAGGCTAAACAGGCTGAGAAGCAAGCGGAGAAATTAGATGGCGAAGGGTCGGATTGAGTTTAATACGTTTGTCAAGGGGTTGGTAACAGAGGCTGGCCCTCTAACCTACCCCGACAATGCCTCCTTAGATGAGGCTAACTATGTCCTCAATAGGGACGGCAGTAGACAGAGACGATTCGGTATGGGGTTCGAGGATGACTACGTACTCCACCCTCTGGACTCTCTAACCACTGGGGCAGTAACTTCTCACCGTTGGGAGAATCCAGATAACATAGGGGACTTTGAGATCCTAGCAGTTCAGGATGGGAACAAGTTAAAGTTCTTCAATGCGAACTCTGATGTGATAACTGCAGATTCCATCTCCACAACCCTCACCCTAAGTCAAATTGATGCCACCACGATCATGTCAATGACCTCTATCGATGGGAAGTTGTTTATAGCGGGAGGGGACGACCTCGTATACACCCTATCGTATAACAGGGATTTCGAGACAATAACCATAAAGAACTATGCTCTGCATATGAGGGATCTGTGGGGTGTGGATGACGGCCTTAGCCCTGGTGAGCGCCCTGAAACCCTCTCTGAAACCCACAGGTACAACCTACGTAACCAGGGATGGCCAGAGATATTCATGTGTGCAGGTAAGGCCAATGGAGGGGAGGGAGGCAATGAAGACCCTCTTGATAACACCTTCTCTCATCAAGGCTTCTACCCATCTAACTCGGACGTTATTCACGCTAACTTCCTTGAAGCTTCCGATCATGTCTCCTCCATAGGGGCGTACTCGTCTTGGGGGTTGTACAAGGGGACTGAGGGGACGATAGAAGCGGGCAGGGGGAGCAAGATACTTGAAGATATATGGGATCGAGGCGGGGCCAGGTTGGATGTCTCAGATGTATCTACAGGGTTGCCGGCTGATAAGGCTCTAGGTGGAGTTACCAATGTCGCTGCTTATGCGGGGAGGTTGTTCTACTCTTTCCAGCAGACCTCTCTGACAGGCAGTGATGACAACTCTCCAAACCTCAACACCATGATCGCCTTCTCTCAGGTAGGTACCGAGAACGCTCAGAAGTGCTATACCCAGAACGATCAGACATCTGAGAACTTTAATGATGTACTAGCTACGGATGGAGGGTTCGTAGTTATTCCAGAGATGGGGGAGGTGTATGCCTTAGCCCCTCTAGGAAACTCCCTGTTCGTTATTGCGTCCAACGGAGTGTGGGAGATACATGGAGGGGAGAATACCTTCTCAGCGACCAACCAGAGCCTCTCAAAGACATCCTCTATAGGGGCTTTGAGTCGTAAGGGAGTTTTGACTGCCGAAGATGGGGTAGCGTACTGGGCTAAGTCAGGACTGCAGGTGATCTCTATAGACCCTACATCCCTCCGCGGAGTGTCGACTAATATAACTCAGGCGACTATACAATCCCTCTACGACTCCATTCCACAGGATGCTAAGAGGGAAGTTACATCTGTCTACGATAATGCTTCTCGCCAGATGAGGTGGCTGTATAGATCTACAACCCTCCCTAGCGGAAACCTGTATGACTCAGAGTTGATATACGACCTGAACTTACAAGCATTCTATAAGAATGAGTTTAACGCTATAGATTCCGCAACTGATACTGCCTACGTTATGGGGTATATCGATGTAGCGGATATCATTATCTCTCAGCCAATAGTCACCCCAGTTACTGATGGGGGAGTTACCGTGACGGACGGTGGGGAGGATGTTACTGCAGGGATACGTACTGTATCGGAATCTACCAAGCTATCCACTAAGTTCTTAGTTGCCGTTAAGGAAGCAGGGGATTGGAACTACACCGTAGCTCAGCTGGGTAACATAGACTTCTATGACTGGCCAGACATTGGTGATGGTATAGACAGCCCAGCCCGATTGGTTACTGGCTACTGGACAGGTGGTAAGTCGACTCAGGATAAGCGCATGCCTTACCTGTTCACTCACTTCAGACGTACAGAGCAAGGGTTTACGGATGAAGGGAATGAAGGGGGGTTTGAACCTATCGGCCCGAGTAGTTGCTTAGTACAGGCCCAGTGGGAATGGACTGAGACAGAAGCTGCTGGAAGGTGGGGAGTTGAGTTTCAAGCTTACAAACTTCCTAGGTTATATACGCCAGAGGATGTCAATGACTCGATGGACTATGGGTATACAGTCGTAACTACTAAGAATAAAGTCAGAGGGAGAGGTAACGCATTAAGTTTAAACTTCACATCTGAACCAGGTAAGGACTGTCATATTTATGGTTGGAATACAGAAATATTAGAAGAAGATACTTGATGAGGTTTACTTTTAGCGATTCTGTGCGTAACTATAGTTATAGGCCGCCGGGGCTGTAAGAAGGTATTAGAGAGTATAAGACAGTATAAGAAGGTATAAGATAGTATAAGAAGGTACTCTTCTTCTTTATTAATATAAATACATAGAGAGGTGTTATGACTAAGTTAGCAGGGTTAACAACTTATGGCGGTACCTCTCTTGTTTCTAATGTTGAATACAGGGAGAGGGTGTTAAGGTTAGAGGATGCTTTAGTCAGAGAGTTTGGTGAAGGTGATCCTGATATTATAGCGCCAGTTAATCATTATCACTGTGAAGGGAACTATGCCAGAGAGATCTTTATTGCTAAGGATACATGCGTCATAGGGAAGATTCACAAGCATGAACATATCAATGTTATTTCCCAAGGGAAGTGCCTAGTGGTTACAGAGGAGGGGGAGGAGGAGTTAACAGCCCCTCTCACCTTCATATCTAAACCTGGCATTAAGAGGGCCGTGTATGCGTTAGAAGATACGGTCTGGACTACTGTGCATCCAACTGACAGTACCGACCTAGAAGAGATAGAGAGTGAGGTTATAGCGCCAAGTTATGACGATCTCGACAGTAAACTTATTGAGGGGGATGTATGAGTTGGTGGGCAGTAGGGGCAGCAGTAGTAAGTACGGTAGTCTCGGAGAGACGATCCCGTAAGGTACAGGGGGCCCAGGAAGAGCAGACTAAGATCGAGAGGGCTATTGGAGGGGAGAAGGCCGCTAGGTCTAAGAGGGTGGCCAGGGCTAAGGCTCAGTCAGCTCAGGCAGAGCTGACGAATGTAGCGGCGGCCAGTGGCCAGGGTGTCAGCAGTGCAGCCATAGTAGGAGGGCAATCAGTTAGAGCCCAGCTGTCAGAGAACATCGGTGGTATTAACAGGGCTACTTCCGAAGCTAATATCTTGACTAATGCGGCACAGAATGTCGCTAATGCATCCAGAGTAGGTGTTGGTGAGAGGTTGATAGGGACGGCAGGTAGTATAGCAACTTCTTCTCTAGCTTCCAGTCTCGGAAGTAAACTGGCAAGTAACGACAAAGACAAAACAGTTGGTTAAATTCTTTTCTTCTCAGAGGCGAGAGGTTATATGAGTAAGTATGAAGTAGAAGAGAGCGACGTACAGACGTTCTCAGCAGAAGTAACAGAGCAGGCATACACTGACCCTACTGAAATGCAACGTGGCTCAGAAGCCGCGTATGACGCTTCAGTGGCATCTGGCAGAGGGGAGAATGGAGAGCGGGTATACGATCAAGTAAACAATGACCCAGACTACCTATCTAAGTCAGCTGAAGATCTAGCTGCTAAGCACAGCGAAAGGTATATCAGTGACCTGAATGAGCGGATTGAGACAGGTATAGCTGCAGGGAGCCCGCCTTCCACAGAGGAAGTGACGGATAGCTTGCAAAGCTTCCAGTCCGCTAACATGGGAGTGTGGCAGGGGTATAGAGATGAAGTGGAGGGACAGCCGTATGCTGCTGACTTGACTGATTCTGAGAAAGACGAGTATGCCATCATGAGTTACCTTCAGCATCAAGCTATGCTGGTTGGTGACGAGATGGGGTTTGGTGACTATGTAGTGGACATAGGTTCTTTCCTTGGCCCTGATGTAGAGAATATCAGGATGAATGAAGTAGCCAAGATAGTCGGTATGGAATATACCGCTATGGATGCTCTGGACTATTCTGACTTCCTGGGGAGACTAAGTGTTAGAATTAAGACCTTGCCACCAGAAGAAGCAGTTAAGGTTGTGGATTCAATCGTAGATGGTTGGGAAGATATACTTGGTGATAACCGCATCATGTTGAAAGAGACATTGATGAACCTGACAGGTAATTATGATAGAGACTCTTTGTCGTTATTCGCTAAGTTCGGTGTAGCAGATCAAGCTGTGACCACTGCTACCATCGTGGGAGGTATTGCTACTTCCGTACCGAAATGGCTGATCAAGACCACCAACGTTATCAACAGGGCTGTGAAGTCAGGTAACGTCAAGGGTGCGTCTATGATCGTATCTAAGGGGTTGGCCGGTGGGTTGGTAAGGGGTGGAGTAGATGTGCTGGATGCAGCTGCTACAATCGTCCCTGGCGGGCAGACACTGATGAAGATGGTACCTGGATCTAACAGCCGTATGGCAGCTCAGATCCTTAAGACACAGCAAGCAGTGGGGTTGAACCTAGCTAAAGTAGAAGAAGTTAGCGAGTATGGTTTGGCACTAAAGCCTGCTGAGAGGGAGTTGGCTATAAGCCGTGAGGTTAAGGCGTTACAGAAAGAAGATGTTCTAACTGACATCCTCCACGTAGAGCAAGATGCCAAGGGGTTTAAGATCCAGTATCGAGTAGGCGCTGAAGGGGAGGAGAGGGTTAGAGAGTCGTTCTTCAAAGTTTCAGATTCTACTACATTCGAGTCTGACGGTATCAAGGGGTATAATGCCCTAGATGCTCACATTACTTCTCCATTGTTCCGCTTTAAAGATGATGGTGAGATGCTGGTACAGCTTCCCGCTCAGATGAACTTCCAAGCTGGTGCCATACGTGAGAGTTACGATAAGGCTATCAGGGGTGCTGTAGGGAGTTTGAATAAGGGGGAGTTTAAGAAGATAGACGCTCTGTTACTGCAAGGGGATGAGGCTGAGAAGGTTTATACCGCACAGGAGTTACTGTCCGGTACCACTGGAGTAGTGTACACAGAGAAGGAAGTAGCTGCATACAAAGGGATTAGGCAAGTAGTCGACCACATGCACTACGCTAAAGACAAGCAGATCTTGGATATGCGTAACGCTCAAGGGATTAAGATAGTGGACTGGGCAGATGATTCTGTACCAATGAAACGCTATGATGATGCCAATGCTGCCCGGATGGGATTTGAACAGTCTTCCACTCACACTCACGCTATTGGAGTTATGAAAGCTGACGGCTCTATTACCACACATAGATTTGAGAAAGCTAGTGATATGTCAGAGGAGTGGATAACTGACAAGTATGGTAAAGGGTTTAGGTTAGCTAAGGTTACGGAAGGGAGGTTTATCAAAGGGGAGGGGACTAACTTAGAATGGGCATTGGTTAAAGATGATGCGTTCATGCCCCCTTCACCTGGGGCTCTAGGGCAACGTACTGGCTACATGCCTAAGATCGCTAAGGATGGACACTTCTTCGTTAAGCAGGAGAGTACGCTTAATATCGGTGGCAAGGAGGTGAGTGGTATTCCACACACTCTCCGCTACTTCGATAACCATGCAGATGCAGTAACCTGGATGGAGAGACAGCCTGACACTTCTAAGCTGCATGTACTGGCTGACGGTGAGATGACTGCCGCGGCTAGGGAGGCTGAGTATACTAATATCTCTCGTGGACAGTTCACTGGAGCTAGGAAGAAAACTTCAGTTCCATTCGGCCTAGAAGAGAAAGCTCAGTTAGCTGAGAGGGAGAGTGCCTTACACGGACTACAGCGTTATGTAAACCACCTGTCTAAGCAGATGCCCATAAGCCTGTTTAGAGCGGGCATACGGGAACGTTGGGAGAAGACAGCCAAAGACCTAGGGGTGGTACCTGGAGGGGCTACAGGGAGCTTTGATGACCTCCTACTGGCTGCTGATACTAAGCACCCGTCTTACGGCTTTGTTAAAGACTCTCACGCACAAGTAGGGTTGATCAGTGGAGTACCAACTGCATCAGAGAAATCTATGATGGCTAAGACTTCCGCTATCGCCTTATGGTTTGAACGTAAGGGGTTGGGTGGGATTGCTAAGAAGTTACATGGTAAGAACATAGTCGACTCTACCCTGGGTACAGTGAGGGGGGCTACATTCCATTCATTACTCGGTATGTACAATCCAGCTCAGTACTTAGTACAGGCTTCTGGTGGCTTAATAGCGCTGTCGGTTAACCCGATACATGCAGCTAAGGCGGTACCCCAGTCTATGGCCTATCAGGTGCTAGACAGGATGATTGCCAGCAAGCCAGCTAAGATGGACACGTATCTAGCCTGGATGGAGAAGAAGGGGTTGGATGTAGATGGATATAAGGCTTGGGATAAGAGTGGGATTAAGCAGAGTATTACATCTTCCAACTTAGACTATGAAGGGTTGTGGGCTAACTTGCCATATGATGCGGGTACTATCCGCAAGGTTATGGCTAACGATACATTCTTCTTTAAGTCGGGAGAATTGGTTAGTGCCAGGTTATCATTCGCTACAGCGTTCAATCGTTGGAAGAGTATGAACCCAGGTAAGGCTACACCAGACGCAGATGACATGCAGAGTATACTGGCCAGGACAGAGAACTTCAGGTTGGATATGTCTAAGGCTAACGCTGCTAAGTTCCAGACAGGTGTTATCTCAGGGGCTACACAGTTCCAGCAAGTTAATACTAAGTTCATGGAGAAGCTGTTCGGTAGCTCGTTTACTGTCAGTGAAAAGACGCGGATGGCAGCAGGGCAGATCGCCTTCTTCGGAGCTGCAGGGGTGCCACTGGTTGGGTATATCACTCCAGTCTTCCTGGATATGGCAGGGTTAAATGCTGCCAATCTAAGTGAAGAGGAGATGCGGGCTGTTCGTAATGGAGCGCTTACTTGGTTCTTCAATGACTTTATGGATGTAGAAGCTGTAGTGTCAGGAAGGATGACGCTAGGTGGGGATCTGTTGGAGAAGGTGATGAACACCTCCCTTGAAGGGCAACGGATAGTAGAGATACTTGCTGGCCCCAGTTACAGCCTGTATGATAAAGGTCACAACTGGATCTTTAACATAGGTAATGCGCTATCCGCTGACTTCAGTGCCGAGGGTATGGAGAGTAGTAAGGTGGCGTTAGTAGCTGAAGTGTTGGCCAGATCAACCGCACAGTTTGCAGGGCCATTAGCTAACTCGATTAAAGCTTACGATATGACGCACAGTCAGTTCTATAAGAACGGTGCTGGTCGACCTATCTTCGAGTGGGGGGAGGTTAATACGCAGACTATGCTGTTTCAGGCTGCTGGCTTCTCACCACAAGCAGTTGCTGACTTCTATGAAGTTCATAACCGAGATGGTGGTACCATACCGACCGCGGTTAAGAATGGAGAGGCTAGACGTATTGTTCAGATCATGAACTTATTACATGACGAGAATGAAGATGGAGCCAATGAAGCTGCTCTATACGCCATCAACGCTATAGTCACTAAGTACGGTGACTACGATGACAGGTCTAAGATCACGGCCCAGGTCAACAACTTGATCAAAGAGCCTACCGATGTTTGGGGGAAGGAAGTGAAGAGTTTAGTTGAAGGGTGGGAGAGTGATTTGGAGAAGAGCTGGGGTGAGACACTTGGCTTAGCTAAGGCTAGAACCAATCCACGAATGGCTAGAGAATTTGAAGAGAGAGGGATACAGGAATAATGCCAGACTTTAAAATAGATATCGGTGGGACGGACTTTACAGCCTCCCAACGTACAGTACATGGCCCTGAAGCCTTCAATCAGAAGACGGCTCAGCAAGCTGAAGCTATCTCGAATTTCGTACAGGGGGTTGGTGGAGGGTTTGCTGCAGAGAAGGGAGAGCAGCAGTTAGGGGGTGATGAGAGTCAGGCTGAAGCTACCGCGGTAGTAGAAGCAGCTTTCGCCTTCGACCCTGCTACTAGCGGTGCTACCGAGTTGGCTGAGAATGAACCAACAGCTGATCAGGTGGGACAGAGGAAGCGGGAGTTTCTAGCTAGAGCTGACCTTAATGACAGGCGACTGCAGGCTGCCTTAGATGCTGGAGCTATCTCTAGCGCCGAGGCTAATAACCGCAGGTTGCAGAATAGGAAGGAGTTTGCTGCCAATCCACTGTCAGCCTTGTTCATTAGTTCTTATGACCAAGTAGTTGGGGGTGGATCATCTGGTGCAGCTCGTACAGCTTTCTTCGGGAAGACTCCAGCTGAGTTAGGTAGAGATGCCGCTATTAAGGCACAGGCCACTCAAGCCCAGAGTGATATCTTCATAGCCGAGGAGTTGGTTAGGACAGGGAAGGTGGCTAATACCTCACTGGCTGTAGGGTTTATTCAAGAGCAGCGGGCTAACACTATTATGATTGAAGCGCTTAAACAGCGTGAGACAATCTCTCAGCAGGAAGCCTTTCAGATAGTAGACTTTGATATCGGTCAGCAGTTAGCTGGCGACTCTCAGACTTTCACTACACTACTCCAAGTCCAGGGTGGACTACAGGCATCTGATATGAGGGATTGGGAGTTGTTTACAGCCACTCAGCTAGAGAGGGGGAGGTTGCAGATAGAGAGGGCTAACTTGAATGAGACAGATCAAGCCAGGGCTATGAAGAGCTTGACTGACACTTATACGACCTGGACAGCTCAGTTAGAGAATGCAGGGTATTCTGAGTTTTACGATAACGTTGTTAAGGACATAGAGAGTGCAGATGGTGCGCTGAAGACTATGACTTACTCTAAGATCTTACGCAGTAACCCAGCTATCTTCACTATTTGGGAGAAGCTGGGGCCAGAGTTGGGGCAGAAGTTCTTAGACGCTTTCACAAACCCCTCCAAACTCTCATCTAAGATGCTGGAGAACTCCCCGATAGGGAAGGCGCTGTCTGAGTTTATGACACAAGAGCAGATAGCTGCAGTTGAACTAGATGCGGTAAACTCCATCATGGGAGGGAAAGCCCCACCTGTAGAGGGGAGTGCGGAAGCGGTAGCGGGGGCGGGTGTATTAAGTGAACCTACGACCTCCCTCCCTATTATCAAGACGCAGGATGCGGAAGAGTTGGAAGCTACATTAGCCTCATTCAAGGGGGTTCATATAGGGGATGCAGTTAACTCGCCTGAGTTCCGTAGAGTGCTGCAGCAAGACCCTGCTAAGGAGCAGGTGGTGTTGAACTCGATGGCAAGGGAAGCCAAGCTGATTCAGTACAACACCGTGGGAGCGCTACCAACCAACATACAGGTATCCCTCCCCACACAGTTCGAGTTTCTGGAACACACTTCAGGTGCCGAGCAGAACGTAGCTGCAGTGCTGGCAGGTGGTGCTAAGAAGACGGTAACAGCTGATGGAGAAATATCTCCACGGATGGTTAGTGACATTTCATCATTAGAGAGGTATGCGCGTGAAAACCCCAGAGTATGGCAAGATAGTTTTGGGTCAGTCGATATTTATCTTAATAGTCTGTTTGGTGGCACTGCTCCCCTGCCCAAAGACCAAACCTCTGTAGAGGGAGAGCCTACTAAGGTTATACCTGAAGCAGAGGGAGAGGTGAGTAAGGGGGTAGAAGAACTATCATCTAATGAGGGAGGGACGTAATGAAGAGAGGACTGAGAAGTGTATTCCTAAGCCTGGTGTTATTGCTTAGTGGCTGCTCAGCTATGGATCTACTATCTCTGGGGAGTGGCGGTGGCCCTTCCCTGGAGGTGGACACGACTCTGGGTGACAAGAACCAGGAAGTGCAGTTGGGGGATAGGGCAGAGAGCATAACCAACGTCCAAGAGGTGCCAATAGAGTTTATGATTCTAATGGTACTGGGTTGGCTCCTGCCCTCCCCAGGGGAGATATGGCGTGGGTTCGTACAGATTTTACCGTTTGGCAATAAGAGAAGGGGTAGTTGATGAAAGGTTATATTTTTATAGAAGGTAGGGAGGGGATATGGCTTTTCCAACACTAGCAGCTGGTAATATGTCAACCGAGTCGGTTGCGACGACATCCCATTCAATGGACTTACCCCTAACTGTAAACGCTGGAGAGTTGCTACTGACCAAGGTGTCTAGTGGTGGAGAGCCGGTGATCACTATGCCAGATGGGTGGGAGTTAACATACATACCAACGACATTCTCTGCGGTATCACTTGCTTGCTTCAAGAAGATTGCAGATGGGACGGAGGGGGGTACTTCTGTAGCGTTCCCTACGGATATAGCAGTTAAGAGTTCTCACCTAGCCTGTGCAATAACTGGATGGTCTGGGGATCTTAGAGGGGTTGTGGCCGCTCAAATCCCCGTTACTGCTAACTCCGCTACTCCAAACCCGCCTGGAGTTACTGCTCCGTGGGGAGTGGCGGATAATATGTATCTGGCGCAGATGAGCATGCAGCGGACAGCAGCCATAACTGGCTACCCAACAAACTACTTAGACAATCAAGCCGAGATTTCAACTGGTAGCGCCGGGCAAGATTCTATAGTTGCAATGGCGACCAGGGAGTTGGCTGCGGCAAGT
>Ga0255053_10000518_pt1 | contig 21429 bp, 17 predicted proteins | sample JV7_2_22_MG_FD_188635 | JGI IMG/M metagenome (GOLD analysis project Ga0255053, IMG submission 188635) | Seawater microbial communities from Jervis Inlet, British Columbia, Canada - JV7_2_22 | ecosystem: Environmental > Aquatic > Marine > Inlet | place: Canada: British Columbia | collected... | reverse complement strand
GCTCGATTTGCTGGCTGAAGCCGTCATCGGACGCACGCTCGATATCCCGGGCAGTATCGAAGCCATCAATCACGGGCTTGCGAATGGGGAGCATGAAATCCCATTGGTATTCGCGTTAGAGCAACCTGCCGTCGGCAGCGAGGCTACTGCGGCGGAGCTGGGCATCACAGAAGAGGTCAGCGTGGTGTCAAGTTACTTTGCGGGCTCAAGTCCTGCACGCGTCCAGAACATCGCCACCGCCTCCGCTCCGTTCCACGGACTGCTGATCGCTCCGGGCGAGACCCTTTCGATGGCGGATCTACTGGGTGACATCAGTCTGGACACCGGCTATGCAGAGGCGCTAATCATCTACGGGGATCGCACCATCAAGGGCGTGGGCGGCGGAGTGTGCCAGGTGAGCACCACGCTGTTCCGCACCGCATTCAGCGGAGGATTTGGCATCGTCGAAAGACACCCTCACGCGTACCGTGTGGGCTATTACGAGCAGGGGGCGGGCTCACCGGGGCCGGGATTTGACGCGACGGTCTTCGTGCCGTTGGTGGATTTCAAATTCACCAACGATACCGACAACTGGCTGCTTTCTGAGACCTACATCTACGGCACGCAGTTGTTATGGAAGTTCTATTCGACCGGGGATGGCCGGCAGGTGCAGATCAGCGCGCCACAGGTCTCGGGCAAGATTGATGCGCCCAAGCCGCTCTACAAGGAGAACCCCGATCTCAAAGAGGGGAAGATCGAGCAAGTGGACTTCGAGGCGGACGGAATGGACGTGATCGTCACGCGCACCGTAACCCGCGGTGACGATACGCTTCACCGGGATACCATCAAGACCCACTATCTCCCCTGGCGCGCGATCTACGAATACGGTCCGGGAACCGAGCTTCCGGACGACGCAATCACCGACGAAGACTGAGCTTCCCCCCTTTTTCCCGGAACGTCGCATCGGTCCGCTCCACGAGATATCCCCAAACCCACCGCGATGGTAGAATTTGCGCCTCCACAGGGAGAGTTTGATGGTTAGCGAAGAACTGCTTGAGATTCTGCGTTGCCCCCACTGCGTTCAAGAGCGGGATGGAATGCTGGTGTTAGTAAAAGATACATGGCTTGTGTGTCAGGAAGACGCCGACTATTGCGGCCGAAAGTATCCGATCCTGGACGACATCCCTGTCATGTTGATCGACGAGGGAGATAAGTGGATCTCAGTCTCCGAGGAGGACCTGCCGGTTCCACCCCCAGAGCGATAGTGAGTGAGCTCGAGACATTAATCAGCGAATTATCGTCAGAAGACGAAGCCCGCGCGGCGCGGGCACTCTCCCAGATTCCTCAGCACGGCGAACCCGCACTTGAGTTCCTCTTAAACCTATTAGCTTCCCCCGAGCCCGATCAGCGTTGGTGGGCAATAATGGCTCTCTCGAGTATCGATGACCCGCGTGCCAACAAGGCGCTGATCGAATCGCTCAGCGATGAAGATGCAACCGTGCGCCAATGTGCGGCCGCCGGGCTGCGCCAGCACCCAGTCCCGGATGCTGTGCCAAGTCTGATTGAGACCCTTGGGGATGAAGATCGCCTGCTTGCCAGGCTGGCTTCCGGGGCACTAGCTACTGCTGGTAAACATGCGATACCGCCATTGACGCAAGCGATGAAGTCGGACGTGCCTCAGGTGAGAATTGAGGCCGCGCGTGCCCTGGGACAAACCGGGGATCCAGATGCCATCCCAACCTTGTTCGCAGCATTAAATGACACTTCGGCCGTGGTCGTGCACCTGGCCGAAGTAGGGCTCGAACGCCTTGGAGTGGGGATGGTGTTCTTCAGGCCGTAATCACCCACGCCAGCCACGCCCCGATCATCAGCGCCCCAAAGACCAGTTTCACGCCGAACGAAGCACCGTAGCCAAGTCCCATCCCAAGCATGGCTCGACCCGCCTGGCGCCAATCTCGTAAGCGTATGTATTCAACAACGAATGTCCCGGCAAGCAAGCCAATAATGAGACCGAATGGTGGCAAGACGAAGAGACCGATCGTGCCCAGTATGAGGCCGGCGAATATGGCCTTGTAGGAAGCCCCCGCCATTCGAGCCCCTGCCCCACCGACGTAGGTTTCGGCCAGAATTCCCACTAGTCCGAGCAGGGTAATGAGCCCGAACAGCCAGGGGCCCCACTCTCCCCAACCAACCAGCAGGCCGTAGCCGAGAGCCGCGGCCCAAATCAGCAGCAGGTCCGGGAAGAACGGGATGAAAATTCCAACCATGCCGGCCAACATGAGCACGCCGGCCAGGATGGTCCAGAGGATGTCCACTAGTCTTCAGATGTGATTCGTTCCGCGCCGCCCATCCATGGGCGCAGCACATCCGGAACGACGATGCTGCCGTCTGCCTGCTGATAGTTCTCCATGACCGCGATTAATGTGCGTGGAAGGGCAAGGCCGGAGCCGTTCAGCGTGTGCAGAAATTCGGGCTTGGCCCCCTTTTCCCGTCGATAGCGAATCCCGGTTCTGCGCGCCTGGAAGGCTTCGCAGTTGCTTACAGAACTCACTTCCAACCACTCTCCTGATCCTGGGGCCCAGAGCTCAAGATCATATTTCTTTGCTGCTGTAAATCCTAAATCCGCGGTCACCATTTCGACCACTCGGTACCGGATCTCCAGCGCTCTGCACACATCCGCTGCATCTTCCAGAATCTTTTCCAGCCCCTCGTAAGAGTTCTCCGGCGTCGTCAACTTGTACATCTCAACCTTGTCGAACTGATGGCCGCGCTTGATTCCCCGCACATCCCGGCCGCCGGAAAACTTCTCTCGTCGGAAACAGGGGGTATAAGCCACGTAGCTCAGCGGCAGCTGTTCCACATCCAGGATTTCGTCTCGATGCAAGTTTGTGAGCGGGATCTCGGCCGTGCCAATTAGCCACAGGTCATCCTCGGCATCGCGGTAGATGTTTTCGGCAAACTTGGGGAGCTGGCCCGCACCCCACATGCATTGCTCTTTGACGATCGAAGGAGGATAGATTTCGGTGTAGCCATGCTGCGTGACATGCAGGTCGAGCATCCACTGGATCAGCGCGCGCTGAAGCCTGGCTCCGGCCCCCTTGAGCACATAGAACCGGCTCCCCGAGAGTTTGACCCCGCGCTCAAAGTCCAGGATCCCGAGCTGTGGGCCCAGATCCCAATGAGGCTGCTGCTCGAAGTCGGGCTCACGCAGGTTGCCTTCCTCTTTCAGCACGGCGTTTTCGCTCTCATCCGCTCCGATCGGCACGCTTGCATGCGGAAGATTGGGCACTTGAAACATCATTCCCTGCAGCTCATCATCGTTTCCGCGCAGATCGGTTTCCAGTTCCTTGATGCCCTCGTTAACGCCGCCCATCGCGTCGATCAACACCTGACGCTCGTCCCCCACCTCCATGCGGCCGATTTTCTCGGAATTCTGATTTCGTTCCTGCCGCAAACTCTCGAGCTTTTGGAGGATTTCTCGCCGTCTTCGATCCAGATCAACGATCTCGTCGATCGGCGCCTCGGTCCCCAGCGTAGCGATCGCTTGTTTGACCGCTTCGGGATCTTTCCGGATCAGTTGGATATCAATCATGAAACCCTCTCCTCACAACGACATGCGCCCCCCGCCTGTCGGACGAGGGGCACACCGCATGCGTGAATAGTATAGAAATCGGTTGTATGGTGTCAAGCACGCGCCCATTTTGGCTTGATTGGGCAGGGTTTACAATCCCTGGATAGCAACTTATCCTCAGCCTGGGACGGAGGCGTTCTTTGAATGGATATCTTCGACAAAGCCTATAACTGGACGGAAGCGGACCTGGCGAGGGAGATGGGGCTCTATCCGTACTTCTTGCCCCTGGAAGATACGGAGGGAACCGAGGTAGTCGTCGAGGGTCGCAAGATCCTCATGATCGGTTCCAACAACTACCTCGGACTGACCACCGATCCGCGCGTTCGGGAGGCCGCAATCGAAGCCGTCAAGCGCTACGGTACCAGCTGTACGGGTTCCCGATTCCTCAACGGCACGCTTGCTCTGCATCAGGAAGCCGAGGAACGGCTGGCAGAGTACGTGGGCATGGAGGCCGCGCTGGTCTTCAGCACCGGTTATCAGGTCAATCTAGGAACCATATCCGCGATCATCGAACGCGGTGACGTAGTTGTGCTCGACAAGGACGACCACGCCAGCATCGTCGATGGCGCTATGCTAGCCTTGGGCGAGGTCCGACGCTTTGCCCACAACGATATAGACCATCTCGATCGGGTGCTTGGAAAGATCGATGATGATACCGGAGTGCTGGTCGTCGTTGATGGCGTTTACAGCATGGGTGGCGACCTGGCTCCTCTCCCCGAGATTATCCCGATCGTCAAAAAGCATGGCGCGCGTCTAATGGTCGACGATGCACACAGCATCGGGGTGATGGGCGCCGGGCGCGGAACGCCGGCTCATTTTGACGTCACCGAGGATGTCGATCTGATTATGGGTACCTTTAGCAAGTCATTCGCGTCGCTGGGGGGATTTATTGCAGGTGAGGCGGAAGTGATGGACTTCATACAGCACCGCGCGCGGTCCTTCATCTTTAGCGCCTCGATGCCGGCTGCGAACGTCGCCGCGGTTCTTGCCGCGCTCGAGATTATGAAGAACGAACCGGAGCGCATCGATCGATTATGGGAAGTGACGGCGCGCATGCGAGCCGGACTCAAGGAGATGGGCTTTGAGATGGGACCGAGCACGACCCCCATCATCCCCATCATGGTCGGGGAGATGAACAAGACCCTCATGGCCTGGAAGATGTGCTTTGATGCCGGGCTCTACACTAACGCGGTTGTCCCTCCCGGAGTGCCTTATGACCAGTGCCTGCTGCGCACCAGCTACATGGCCACTCATACCGATGAGCAAATCGATCGGGCGCTCAACATCCTGGGCGAGGTCGGCCGGGAGCTGGAACTGATTGAGTGACCGCGTCCTCGTCACTGGCGCGACGGGTTTCATTGGTCACCATGTAGTAGAAACACTCTTGGAAAGAGGCGACCGAGTCGCCTGCCTCGTTCGACCCACTTCTGATACATCCGGTCTCCCAGTAGATAGTCTCGAGCTGCGCCTCGGCGATGTGACGGATTCTGCTTCTCTCGATGCGGCTGTCGAAGATATCGATGTTGTGTACCACCTTGCCGGTGCGCTCGAAGCTCGCTCGCTAGCGGAGCTCAATTTGGTGAATGAGGCCGGCCCACGCAATATGGCCGCATCCTGCGCACGGCTTGAGAAGCCACCAGTTCTTGTACTGCTCTCGTCACTGGAGGCAGCCGGCCCCGACATTCCCGGGCAGCTCCGTACGGAGCAAGATCGATCTGCTCCTGTGAGCAATTACGGGCGAAGCAAGCTGGCTGGTGAACTTGTAATTGGTGAATTCTCAGCCGATGTACCGATCACCATCGTCCGAGCGTCGGGTGTGTTTGGCGAGCGTGATCGAGAGACCCTGGAAGTCGTCAACGCCTTTCGAGTCGGCGGGCTCGACATCTACACCGTACCGCTCGCGCATACCACCGTCTTGAACCTGATACACGCCAGCGACCTTGCTGATTTGCTCGTCCTTGCTGCAGAGAAAGGAGAGCGAATTCAGCCCGATGAGGGCACATATCAACCTGCTGGTCAGGGGCTCTACTACGCAGCAGACAAGGAGCGCTTGACATTAGCCGAAGTAGTTGGGAATGTCGCGAAGTTCATCGCCCATAATCGGGTCCGCATCATCAACTTGCCGGTTGGGTTTGCCTGGATCATGGCGGGGACTTCGGAAGCCTGGGCCCGAATCCGCGGCCAATCGCCCGGTATCGTCAATCTAGACAAGGTTCGTTCTTTTGCAGCGGGATCGTTTACGTGCTCAGCCGATAAGTCTGCCCGTCAGCTCGGGTTTTCTCCTGCGCGCTCACTGGACGAACGATTGAGCCAGACCCTTGCCTGGTATCAAGAGCATGGATGGCTGTAAGCCCATCAGTCAGATTTTCATGTCTGCGAGTTTGATCGGTGCGATAGATTTATGACTCAGAGACACATTGAAACGTTCATCATTCGACATGACGAATGCGACGCCTACGGCGTACTGAACAACACCGCATATTTGAGACTGGCTCAGGAAAGTGCCTGGCGGCATTCGATCGCGGCTGGATTCGGATATTCGTACTATGAAGAATTAAATCGGGCGTGGGTCGCGCGCGATTCTTTTATTGAGTACATTCGGCCAGTGACCTATGGCCAGGAAATCGCAGTGACCACCTACATACCCAGCGCTCGACGAGCGATCGCCCGCAGGGCATTTGAGTTTCGACTCGATGACGAACTGGTTGCTGAAGCCCGCTCGGATTATGTGTTCCTTGATATGGAGCGCCAGGCGCCAGCGAGCATCCCCTCCGAAATCTTCGAGTCACTGTCTACCGCCGAGAATCCTCCAGCTCGACTGGTGCGAGAGCCGTTTCCGGACCCCGCTCCAGCCCCGGTTGGAGCTGTCATCTGGAAACGCCGAGTCGAGTGGCGGGATGTCGACCCATTTGGGCACCTCAACAATGCCTCCTATCTTTCCTATACGCAGGAAGCAGCAATTGAAGCCGGCCTAGTCTACGGAGTCACCCATGCCAATTCCTCAGAAGCTGGGTTGGGTTGGGCAATGAAACGAAACCGAATCGAGTATTTGAGGCCTGCGATGCCGGATGAAGAACTGCAAATCGAAACCTGGCTGACGTCGCTGCGGCAAGCAAGCGCAGTTCGATTTTCATCCATTTCCCGGGTCTCAGACGGGGAGCAGCTTGCGCGGGCAGAATCTCACTGGCTTACGGTGGATCTGGATTCGGGGAAACCGCGTCGCCTTCCGCAGTGGATGCGCGAGGCCCTGGCTCCTAACGTCAGCGGGGGAATCTAAAAGCTCAGGGGAATCAATAAATTGAGGGCTAATCCGGCCACGAAGAGCAGCCCGGCTCGCTTATTGTGGTAAAAGGCCCAGCTGACATACCACAACGGCCAGACCGTGTAGCCCTCAGGCGGTTCGCTGGGTCTAGGCTCCCGATAGAGTTGAAGCACCATCCTGAGCCTTGGCAACGCCAGCGCCACCAGCAATAGCCACACCCCCAGAGTGCCCGTCAGCACCAGCGCCAGGACCACCAAATAGAAACCCACCATCAGCCCCATATTGATCCGAAGCGAGGCTTTCTCTCCCAGGATCACTGGCAGGGTGTGAATGCCTTTTTGTTTGTCGGCGTCGAGCTTGTCGATGTGTTTGCCCATCAAGACCGTGGTCACGGCGATCGCGTAAGGAATGGTCGCCAGCCACACTCCAAGTGTCGGCAGTGTTCCGGCCGTCACAAAGTAGGTTCCACCAATCATGAGCGGTCCCCAGACCAGAAACACCCCCGGCTCACCGAAACCATGATGCTTCAGCTTGAGAGGCGGTGCGACGTAGAAGAAGCTAATGAAAAGGCCGGCAAGCGCAAACACTAAGGTTGGCCAACCGGCGCGTGCGATAAGCACGATCAAGATCACAAGGTTCAGCACATTCGCTAAGAAAACCGCAGTGCCAAGCCTCTTCTTCGATACCAAGCCGCCGAGCACCGGGTGCGGCGCATACTGAACCCGGGCATAGTCGTCCGTGTCCACGCCGCCTTCCATGTCGAAATAGTCGTTGTTCATATTATTTGCCGCGTGCGCAATGATCAAACCGAAAAAAGCCAGCCCGAAGTTCAACCAGTCTGGGTTTTCGGCGACCGCCGCTGCCAGCAGCCCACCAATTAGGGCGGAGGTCGCCGTCATGGTAAATACCGCCGCCCGCGTAATGATCAGCCACTTGCTAACGACATCCATATCCTTATCAGGGGACAGGTTGGCCGTATCGATGACTTCTTTCCAGTTAGCGATCCTGGATAGCCTTGCAGTTTGCTCTTTGGCTTCGGTCAATCTACCTCCGTTATGATTTTGGTCCTGCCGTTTACATCAGCCGTGCCAAGCATTCTATGAATCCGAATTTTACCGCCTAGCTCGGTGGTCGATTAGCAAGCCGGGGATGTCTGTTGAGGGCAACCTATAATATCTGAAGGTTCTTAGATGCGCTTCGGAACCTTATTCGCGTCCGTCTCTTTCCAAAGGAAATGCTCATATGTCAATCAGAAAGAAGCTGATGATACTAGCGATTGTGTTGGGCTCTGCCCTCCTCATCAATCTTCTGGCGCTTATTTTTCTGGCACGGACCGTTGGCTCAGGGTTGGAAACAGTTGAAGAGGTGGGAATTCAGCAGCAGGTGATTGCGCTGCAAATGCAGGCCCAAATTCGAGATGCGGAGGCAGCACTGTATCGCTACCTCATGGAGGGGGAGCCTGGCTTCGCCGTTCAATTCGAAGATCAGCTGAGAAGCTTCGGACAAGTGGTTGCCTCCTACCGATCCATAGCGACTACCGGTGAGGAACGCGAATGGGCTGTGACGTTGGACGATGCGTACCAGGACGCGGCTGAGGTCGGGGCTCAACTGATTCAACTTCGGGATCAACAAACGGCTGATCTCGTGGCCCTAGAGACCCAACAAGCCGCGCTGAGCAGGCTGCTAGCTGGCCCCATCCGTGCCAGCGGGCTAGCCGAGGCAGCTTACCAAGAATCCGTGAGTGGAATGATCGGTAACCTACAGGAGATGTCGTTGGCTGTCATCTCGCACCTAGCACTGCCCGTCGAGACAGAAGGGGTGAGAATCACGGATGCCATGGTTGGCTTTCGTGACGATCTTCAACAATTCAGCACACTTGCAGCAAGCGAAAATGATCTTGCCTGGGCCGATGAACTCGAAGCTTCGTTTGGCAGAATCGAACGGCTGGGCTCAAAGCTGATCAGCGGGCGAGATCTTCAACAGGCGCAGTTTGCTACGTTCGCCGCTGGGCTATTCTACGTAGGTCAGGAGGTGCTTGAGGGGGAGATCCAGCCGTACGCGGCAGCGAATCTGTCAGTGGCAAGACAGCAATTGATGAGCGCAATTGACGCCACGATAACGGCCAGTATCTTTGTAGTTATCACCGTGAGCGCAATTGCCGCCGCTGTTAGCCTTCCTTTGTTGCGCAGAATACAAGTCAGCATGGTGGCGCTTCTTCAAGGTGCGGAACGGGTGGCATCAGGTGACCTGGACCACCCCGTACTCGTCGACGGTCAGGACGAGTTTGCGAGATTGGCCGAAGCCGCAAATGCCATGATGAAGGATCTGGATGCGCGCCAGCGCCACCTTCAGGCGCGCCTATCAGAGTTGGAAGCCCTGAGGCAGGTCAGCCTACAACTCACGAGCACACTCGATCTGGACACGGTGCTGGACACCATTACCTCCAGTGCACAGTCGTTGCTGGCCGCGGAGGGAGCCCACATTTTCATGTGCGACGACACTGGAATGAATCCGGTACTGGCAGCTAGCTCCGGGCTGGATGAGGCCAAGCATATTCCTCCGCGAGCACCGCGCGATCACGGCCTGGTCGCCACAACTGCCCGTAGCGGTGAATCGCAGGTAGTAAATAGCGCAGATGAACATCCACTCTTCAACACTTCAGAGGCTCGAGCGTGGGACATCGAGGCGGCTGCCGCATTCCCCCTTAAACTCGGGGACCGGGTCTTGGGGGTGCTCAATGTTGCGTTGCAGGATCGTCGAGCTTTTGGCGAAGATGATCTTCGGATCCTTGGATTACTTGCGGATCAAGCTGCCCTTGCACTTGAGAACGCCCGGCTCTACAAGAGCCTATCAAACAAGGAGAACCGGCTTCAGGAAATGGTGAAGACGCTTGCACATGTTCAAGAGGAAGAGAGGCGCCTGGTCGGGCTAGATCTGCACGACGGGCTAATTCAACTCTTATTGAGCTCCAATATGCATCTAGATACATTGACCTCAATGTCTTCTGCTTTTGAGGATCCTGCGAAATCTGAACTCTCGGTAGGGCACACGCGCTTGCGAGAGGCGATTGAGGAAGCGCGAAGGGTTGTCTTAGAACTTCGTCCCACTGCACTCGAAGACTTCAATATTGTCGAGGGGCTGCGGCATTATTCCGTAGAGATGAGCGAGTCGGAACACTGGCGGCTTGAGTTTGCGGCAGAGTTGGGGGAGGCGAAGATCGAGCCAGCAATTGAGGCAGCCATCTTCCGCATCGCACAGGAGGCCCTGAACAACATCCGAAGGCATGCGCATGCGAAACGGGTCCTCATTGAGCTGGGCAATAAAGGTAAGGACCTCATATTGCAAATCCGGGATTGGGGAAGAGGATTCGATTTGGACGAGCTGCGGCGGGACAACAATCGGATAGGCATCGTCGGCATGCACGAGCGAGCTGCTCTGCTTGGCGGAGAATTCACAGTGGAAAGCCGGCCGGGAGAGGGCACCAAGGTGTTGGTACGTGTTCCGCTATTGGCCGGGATGGCTGTGGTTGACTCAAGGTAAAGAGTATTTGGCCGAGATATCGATCCTCATCGCAGATGATCATCCAATGGTGCGAGAGGGATTGCGGAGCATGCTGAGCACGCCAGGCATGCGTGTTGTTGGTGAGGCAGGAAGCGGACGGGAATGCGTTGAGCAAGTAGAGGCTTTGCAACCGGATGTCGTCTTAATGGACATTCGGATGCCAGACATGGATGGGATAAGCGCTACGCGTGCAATCAAAGAAGCCAATCTCCAAACGAAGGTCATAGTCATCACTACATACAGGAGTACGGCCTACCTCCTGCGTGCGTTGGCCGCAGGCGCTGACGGATTCGTATTAAAGGACATCCCGCGGGACAACCTTCTGACGATTGTGAGAGAGGTGTCAAGTGGTGCCTCGCGAGTGGACCATGATTTCCTTCAAAGCGTCTTGCGCAATATTGACGAGACCACTGAGCCGCAGGGGCAGGCGGCCTTGGAGCTACGAGAATCCCTGACTCCTCGTGAAATGGATGTTCTGCAGTTGCTCGTTGAAGGGTTTACCAATAACGCCATCGCCGATGCTCTTGGGCTCAGTTCTGGTACGGTGAAGGGGTATGTGCAGACCATCTTGCGAAAGCTGGGCGCCGCAGATCGTACACAAGCGGCAGTCATTGCTATTCGGGGGGGGTTGGTGAAATAGCACTCATATTCACGCTATCGATCCACCTGCCGGATGGAGTGATTGAATCCCGCCATCCGGAAGTGTTTTTAAATCCCCGGTTCTGTTAATGTTTTAGGTAGTGACTCAAGCGACCCCGACGAAGGCTCAGGTGGGGTTGGGGTCATCGTTGCTGAGCCCAACCACATTCAGGAAACTGCGCCGCCTCTTGCTATACGTGCTCCTCATAATTGCTGTTGCCTGGGCAGTGCTGCCGCTCTTTTGGGTATTCATCTCATCCATCAAACCGGACACGGAAACCTACGCCTTCGAGCAAGCCATCCTGCCGCGGAAGCCGACCTTTGATAACTACACCACGCTGTTTGGCCTGACTCAATTTGGCCTGTGGATGAGAAATAGTGCTGTCCTGTCGACCGGTACCACATTGACGGTGGTTGGATTGGCGGCCATGGCGGCATATGCCATGAACCGGTTTCGCTACCGTGGATTCGAACTCTTCGGCCGGGCCACATTGGTGGCCTATATGATGCCTCCCATCATTCTTGTGGTGCCTCTGTTCTTCATTATGTTCAACCTCAACCTGGTCAACTCACAATTCGGATTGTTCCTCGTTTACGTCGGCACGCGTCTGCCCGTAGCGCTATGGATGCTGCGCTCGTATTTTCAGGGAATTCCAATCGCGCTCGAAGAAGCGGCCATGGTGGACGGCGCCACTCGCTTCCAAGCTTTCCGCAAGGTGGTCGTACCGCAAGCAGTTCCAGGGATGATCGCGACCGGCATATTCGTCTTCAGCGTGACCTGGCAGGAATTTCTTTTTGCTTCGATCTTGATCTTTAGTGCAAGGAAGCAGACCTTGAGCGCCGGTGTTGCCACCTTTCTCTCCGAGGACTGGATCTACTCTTGGGGCATCTTGATGGCGGCAGGCGTGATGGTGGCCCTGCCACTTGTCCTGTTCTACATCCTTCTCCAACGCCAGTTAATCGCTGGTTGGGGAGGCGGGGCGTTGAAGGGCTGAGCAGCAGTCTACCCAGCCAAATAATGGTGGAAAGGAGCCATATGATCTGATCCCAAAAACAGTGTCAAGCTACTAACTACTTCGGGAAGAATCTTAGGAGGAGCATAGGAATGCGATTAATAAAACTAGCAACAGCTGTTGCGGTCCCCTTGTTGATTGTGGCCGCATGCACGACCGCTACACCCGAGACGGTTGTTGAGGAAGTGATAGTGACGCAGATCGTCGAGATCGAGGGTGAAACCGTGGTCGTGGAAGTCACCGCTGCGCCGGGGCCAGAGACTGGGCCCAGAACGCTCACCTTCTTCACTACCGAGGCCGATCCGCCTCAGTTAGAGATACTTTCTGAGATCATTGACGAATACCACGAGATCAATCCTGATGTGTTCGTCGATGTCGTCACCGGTACTCCAGCGACCCGTGGCGAGCGTATCGCTACCTTCTTAGCCGCTGGCGCCGACGCGGGCATCTTCGAGATCGAGGCTGCGTTTTCCAATGAGTGGGCGGATGCGGGCTACCTCTTGCCGCTCGATGGAATCTTTGAGGACATCGGTGGCGTGGATGAATACGTGCCCGGCAGCTATTTCACTCAGGACGGAACCGTGTACGCGCTGCCTTATGCCACGAGCGTCTATGGTCTCTGGTATCGCACCGACCTGTTTGAAGAAGCCGGCCTAGAACCGCCTACGAACTACGAGGAATTGGTGGCCGCGGCAGCGGCGTTGACTGATCCCGCTGCGGGCATCTACGGGCTTGCGATTCCGGGTTCAACGAATGCTTCGGTGAACTTCTTCTCTACGTTCCTGTGGCAGAACTGCCTAGACTACTTCACACCTGAGGGAGAGCTGACCTTCGATAGCCCCGAGGCACTGGAGGCAGTCGAAAAATGGGTCGCGCTCACGGACTACGTTCCACCTGGCTATGAGAACTGGAGTTGGGGCGACCAGATCACGGCCTTTGTCACTGGGAGCTCGGCAATGAGTGTCTACGCAGGCCGTCTGGGAGCGCGCTTGATCGATCAAGCGCCCCAGCTTGAGGATACGTCTGACATCGTCCGGCTGCCCTGGGCTTATGTCGATGACTCGCCTTACGTGACCTATGGTTCGTGGAGTAGGCTCGCGATCGCCGAAAATACAGCTTACCCAGAGACGTCGAAAGATTTCCTGAAGTTCTTGCTGAGCGGCGACCGACTGGCCCGATATGATGCAACTGTCATCGGCCACATGGTGCCACCCACAAAAGAGGTGGCTGCTCTGCTGGATAACTGGGACACGGACTATGCCCGGAATCACGCAGACTGGCTGGAATTCTTCAACAATGACGCTGTATTCACCAACCATCCAGCCAACAACATGGGCTCTATCGAAGGTTGTGAGTTCGTCAAAAAGGACTACGGTCCGCCATGGGGAGGCCCCATCTTCTCCAGAGGGGGCATCATCGACCTGATGTTCCAGAAGATTTACATCGGCGATGAGGAACCTGCTGATGCATGGGCAGAGGCCATAACGGAAATCGAACAAGTTGTTGCAGACTGGAAGTCGGATCATCCCGACTGGGAACCGCCTCAGTATTAAGAGGGCTCTATTCCCGGGCGGTGCCTGACCTCTCAGGCACCGCCCTCCCTTCATAGGCCACTACCGTGCTAAATTCTGCTTCGAGGGTTCGCAATTCAATAGCGCACCGGTTTAAAAAGCCGGGAGTGCCTACTGGATTCTCCTTAAGCGATCGAACCCTGGCTTTCCTCATGATCGCCCCCTCAGCGGTGCTGATCTTTGTCTTCGCTCTGCTTCCGATGGCTCAGGCCATCCTCGCCAGCTTTTTCCATATTGAATCGGCGACGTTGGAGATGCAATTTAACGGGATCGATAACTATCGCTGGTTGGTAGGTCAGGAGGTGTTCTGGGGTTCACTAGTACGTTCTTTGATCTGGGTCGCCAGCACAACTGTAGCGCAGATGGTCTTGGGAGTTGGCATTGCTCTCTTAGTGCATCAAGAGCTGAGGGGGCGCAACATGGCGCGTGGTTTGGTGCTATTTCCATACTTGATTCCGGCAGTCGTACTTGCGCTCACATGGAGATTTATGCTCGATCCCACCTTAGGTGTGATCAACCGAGCGCTGATGGATTTCGGGCTGATCGAGCGCCCGATCGCCTTCCTGGCCGATCAGCAGACTGCGCTTCTGTTTGTAATCATTGCCGGGGTCTGGAAATACACGCCCTTCGTAGTTATTATGGTCCTGGCTCGCCTGCAGGTGATTCCCCTCGAGTTGGAGGATGCAGCAAAAATCGATGGGGCCGGAAGCTGGCAACTCTTCCGTTACATCACATTTCCGTGGTTGGCGCCTGTGCTTGTTATCACCGCGTTACTACGCACGATATGGTCATTCCGGCAGTTCGACATCGTATACCTTTTTGCATTCGGCGGACCGTTATTTGGTACGACGACCTTGCCCGTATTGGTGCGTCACCTAGCTTTTGACGCTCAGCGAATTGGAGCAGCGGCCGCAACGGCCGTGATCATGTTGCTCTTGCTTGTCCTGATGTCGAGGGGATACTTCGCTCTCTATGCGAGGGCCGAGGGGCAATTGGATTAGTCCCGGGTCGGCAAGCAGCGCGAACTACCCTTCAATCTAGGTCTCCACCTACCTCTCCTATCCCGACTCGCACTTTTTCACCTTGATCCACTAGCGCCCCGCCTAATTATCTTGGTGACTTATGATGCGATGAAGGACCACGGGCGATCTTTTCGATCTAAAATTGGGGGGATGAAGATACTTGACTTATTCCGATCGTCCAGAATGACGATCCGACAAGCAGGCCGCATGGTTACCTTAGGCGCGATAGTCGGAGTGCTCCTTGCCGGTTGCGACCTGGTTGCTCCCCCGATTGAACCCACCCCAACGGTAGCTCCGGCTTCCGTAGAGGTTTCCGGACCGAAGGTCATTCCCTTCTTCACTACCGAGACAGACCCCGATCAGATCACGATACTTCAAACGCTGGTGGGTGAGTACCAACAGCTCAATCCTGACGTTGAGGTTGACATCGTCCTTGCCTCTCCATCCTCGCGGGGCAGGCGCCTATTAACTGGGCTGGCTTCCGGGGCAGATCTGGGAATCTTTGAGATTGAGCCCACGTTGATGACCGAATGGGCTGAGGCTGGTTATCTGCTTCCGCTTGATGAGATCGTTAGTGGGATTGGCGAGGCCGATTACGTGGAAGGAAGTCTATTCCGCCACCAGGGGCAGATTTACGCGGTGCCCTACGCAACAAGCGTTTATGGCTTGTGGGTGCGCACAGATTTGCTGGCCGAGGTCGGGCTTCCGCTGCCCAAGACCTATGAAGAGGTCCTCAACGCGGCGGAGGCTTTAACGCGAGGCGAAGTGTATGGCATTGCCATGCCCGGAGGTCAGAATATCGCCACGGTCAACTACTTTTCAACTATCTTGTGGCAGAGCGGTGGGGATTATTTCACTTGCGATGGGGAGGTCAGCTTCGGCGAACCCGAAGCTCTAGAGGCGCTGAGGAAATGGCTTGCCCTGATTCAGTATGCGCCGCCTGGGTTCACGACCTGGGGATATCTTGAACAAATCGACTCTTTTTTGCGAGGCCGCGTTGCTATGTCTATGTACGCGGGACGACTGGGCGTCCAAATGGCCGCAAAGACCCCGGAGCTGGAAGATCGAGTCGCGATTGTGTTTCCGCCCTGGGGTCCGGTGGAAGCAACCTTAGGAGTTTGGAGCCGTCTGGCCATTGCCTCTGGAACTCGGAATCAACCAGAGGCTGAGGAGTTCCTGCAATGGTTGCTGAGCGGAGATCGGTTGCTGCGATATGACATGACGGTCCCAGGGCACATGATCCCGCCTCTCCAATCGGTGCAGGCAATGACTGCAGACTTCGATTCGGACTATGCCAACCGGCATGCCGACTGGGTAAAGGCTTTCAATGAGTGGGTGATTTACGGTAACCACCCGGCCATGAATATGGGATCGATTCGTTCCGGGCAATTCTCTCGCTCTGATACTGTCCCACCGTGGGGACCGGCAGTGTTCGCCACACCAGGCATTATAGACACCATGCTGCAAGAGATCGCGCTGGGGGATCGGAATCCGGAGGAGGCCTGGGGGGATGCTGTCCGCAAAATGGATGAGACTGTCGCAACGTGGAAGGCGGAGCATCCTGAATGGGAGCCCCCAGACTGCTGAAGTGAAGACGCAGCCTTTCCAATATTGGGTTTGTGGACTCAACATCAAACAGACTCTGTATCGGTCTCAGGAATGCCTGAGATTTCCAACTGGTCGAACAATGCGATCCCATATCCCTCGATAGCTTAGTAGAAGTACTCTTCTGCTGAGGCTATCTAAGTTCCGCCGCGGCACCTTCTTGTTCGGCTATTAGGTGTTGAGAATCGGTATTCTCTCGCGCCGAACTAAAAAGCGGTTGTGAGAAACCTAATTCTCACTGTCCAGCCTTATAGATGAACTAGAGTTCGTTTGAGGTTTCTCTATCCTGGGCTCAGAGGCCGGGTCAGGAGGAGCACTCTTCTTGTTAACTGTTTGACGAAGAAGTCAGCAAACCACCAGCTGGAACTGACCCTGCTGGTTGGCACAATTAATATAGCTCGCTGGTCCGACGGCGAGTTATTCCGCGGAATCCGACTCTATCGTCAGTCCAAAGCCCTTGGGCTTGTAGCAGGTCATCTCCGCTACCCATCGACCAAGACTAGTGAGATATATCTGACGCTAGCTGATGTGGATTATGATGCTGCTGTATTGGCACAAGAGAAAAACGGAATAGACGATCCCCGCTGAGAGGAAGCCTTCCTTTGGCTAAAACCGCTGCGCAATAGCTGCAAGGGTGTCTATTGAATTAAGCTTACCAATTTTGAATTAGCGACATTGACATCAACTCCAAGTTTTGTCGGGAGATTTGTCCCTCTGTAGATTCACTATGAGGGTCAGGAACAAAGACTATGGGACTAAAAGATCAGAGCGAGTCTACCGTTTGGGACATATGGTGTAAAGGGAACCTGCACCGTGCTGGCTTCCGTGCTAGACTCGCCGATCCCCAATTGAGGCTCCGACAGTGGCCGTCGAAGTCAAAGAACCCAATCACGATACTCGCGACATATGGGCAGCCGCACTTAAAGCCGCTGCCGGTGTTGCGCGCCAGGCCGCTTCCAGCGAGGAAGACCTTCTTCACGCCGTAAGCAGTGAACTGCGACGGCTCGATATGCTGGGGACGGTTGCCCTACTTGATCAAGACGGGCAACTGGTACTCCAAGGTCGAGCGCTCAACCGCACGATAGAACGCCAGCTCAAGAAGCTGTCGGGTTTGTCGGCCGATGGCTTCCGCTTTGACCCTCAGGAAGTTGATGCCTACCGCCGGGCTCTTGAAGACCGTGCTCCTGTATTTGAAACCGACAATAGCGACACGATCGCCCAGATGGTCCCGGATAAGTTTGGTTCCCTCTTGCCTCAGATCATCAAGGTAGTGGGGTCCCAACCGGTGATTGTTGCGCCACTGCTTCTCGAGGACCGTCCGGTTGGCACAATAAATGTCACTGCGAGCTGGCTCACTCCAGACGATATCCCAATAGTTGAGACGCTCGCTGATCACGTCGCGATTGCGCTGGGGCACGTACGCACCCGAACTCAGATGCACGAAGCGCTTGAGCGCGAGAAGCTGCGCAATCAGGTCATCGAAGCCGTAGCAAGCTCGCTCAATCTTTCCGATGTCCTGAAGCGAGTACTGGATCTAGCGGTTGAGGTTGTGCAGGCCGATGCCGGCGCCATTGGGTTGATAGCAGCCGATGGCAATTCCTTGTCTTATCCCTACCTTATCGGAGTTCCTGGCTCCTTGAAGCGCGAATTCACGCCGAAGGGCGAGGGATTGGCCTGGCGACTCATCGATACCAGAAAGCCGATCTTGCTACACGAGTATTCCCACCATCCGAGCGCACTTCCAGAGTGGGTTGAGGCGGGAGTGCATTCCTTTATGGGATTTCCATTGATCGCGGGCGACGAGCCGATAGGGACGATGGGGCTCTTCATCAAGGAAAAAGATCGAGCGTTCGCAGATGTTCAGATGGAACGGGCGCAGGCAGTAGCCACAATGGCCGCAATAGCAGTTCACAACGCGCGACTGCTCTCAGAAGCCAATCAACGTGCCGAAGAAGCGCAGGCACTGATCCAGACCGCTCGCTCCGTATCCGCCTCTCTAGACCAGCAGACGGTACTCAACTTGATTGCCGAGAAGGCGAAGGATCTGCTGCAGGCAGATGGCAGTCGCATTCACCTTCACGACCCCGATGCAGACGTGTTGCGTTGCGTCATCGCGTTGGACGAGGCCTCCAAGGCATTTCAGGCGGTCGAGCTCAAGCCGGGTGAGGGCCTGGTGGGGCATGTCATGGAAAGCGGAGAGCCGCTACTAACCAACCATCCGTTTGACGATCCGCGGGGGATGCAGGTTCCTGGTACTCCTAAGGAAGAGGCTGAAACATTGATTATGGCTCCGCTCAAGGTCCGCCAACGCACGATGGGCGTCATGACCGTCCGCCGCGTGAGTACTGAGCGTCCTTTCCTGCAGAGTGATTTGGATATTTTGATCGCCTTCGCAGCGCAGGCTGCGGTTGCTCTTGAAAACGCGCATCTGTACGGTCAAATCATGTCGCAGGCGCATCGCCTCGAAATCGAGATCAACGAGCGCACGCGGGATCTTGCATTATCAGAAGCGCGCTACCGCGCCCTGGTAGAGACCGCGGTGGGCGGAATATTCCAGGCCGATCTGGAGGCCCGATTTGTCTATGTGAATCAGGCCTTCGCGGACATGCTTGAGTACAAGGCGGACGAACTGCTTGGACAACCGGTCACGGTCTGTATGCCGAAGGACGTTGGGCCACAGATCTTGGAACGGTATCAGGCTCGACTGCGCGGGGAAGGGCCGCCCCGCGAGGTCTATGACACGGTATTCCTCAGCCGGAATGACGTTCGAATTCCCGCCATCGTCGCTGTGAGTCTGATCCTGGATGAGCAGGACGAGCCTCAAGGAGTCAGTAGTCTGGTCTTTGACATATCCGAGCGTAAGGCGCTCGAGGCGGCGGTCAAGGCCGAGCGCGACCGGCTGACGGCAATTCTGGCCAACGTTGGTGATGCGGTATTCGTCATGAACCCGGAAGGTAACATCGAATTCGTCAACGCTGCCTGGGAACGGCTAAACGGCTTTGAATTTAGCGAAGTGGTGGGGCAAACTCCCAAGGTCATCAAGAGCGGCCACCACACCCCAGAATTCTACGATTCGATGTGGGACACCATCCTGAGTGGCGAGACATGGACCGGAGAGTTGGTCAACAAGCGCAAGGATGGATCCACCTATGAAGCCGTGGTTACGGTCCAATCAGTAGTAGGCGTGGAGGGGCAAACGATCAATCTGGTGGGCGTAGAGCACGACATCAGCGCACTGAAAGAGGTGGATCGGCTCAAGTCCCAATTCGTGTCGGACGTTTCGCACGAGTTGCGGACCCCGCTGACCAACATTCGACTCTATCTGGACCTATTGGAAACCACCGAAGATAAAGCCAAGATTGAGCGCTACCTCGAGACCTTGACCCGCGAAAGCGAGCGACTGGCCAATCTAATTGATGATCTGCTCTCGCTCTCTCGGCTTGAGGCAGGCGCCACTCCATTCAATCCGGAGCAGGTCGATGTCGGCGAACTGCTGCTGGCGCTGGTCGAAGATCGTCGCAGCCTTGCTGCCTCCCGCGGGCTTGAGTTATTCATAGAATCAGATACAACTCTGCCAGAGGTTTACGTCGATAAACGACTGATGAGCCAGGTCTTCACCAACCTGCTTACCAACGCCATGCATTACACACCGGAAGGAGGGCGTATCACGGTGCGTTCTACCGTGCCCAAGCGCAAAAATAAGGATTGGGTTACTGCAGTTATTGAAGACAGCGGCATAGGCATCTTGCCCGAGGAACAGCCCCTAATATTCGATCGTTTTTATCGTGGCCATGCGGGGGAAAGCTCGGGGGAAGCAGGTACGGGTCTCGGTCTGGCGATCTGCAAGGAAATCGCCGAGCTGCACGGCGGTCGTATCACCGTCGAAAGCTCTGGACGTGAGGGAAAGGGCTCGAAGATTACGGTGTGGCTGCCCATATATGAAGAAGTGGCGGAGCCTTCTGACTAGTATTGCTACGAAGCTCACCATCCAAAAAAGGGGCCGCTGGCTCCTTTTTGTAGTAAATTCCGCACCGAGGGTTAGCCCGGCCGATCGGTCTTGGGGCGATCCTTTCCCAGCAAGCTGAGGCAGAGAAACAGCTCTCCCCGGTGGTGAATTTGTTGCTCCAGGACATGCCAAATGATCCAGCCTAATTTTGGCGTGCCGTCCCCCGGCACCTGAACGATACGATTGAAGTCCTCAATCGGTAGCGTCCCCAAATAGGCTTCTGTTTCTTCATGCGTACGGATGATCTCGGCCTCGATCGCGCTCACCGTAACCAGACGGCCGTCATTCTCCGGCGGCCATTCATCGATTTCGCGACGGACCACGTAATGAATCCAACCTTGCTCGAGATTAATGATGTGGCGCAGGACGTCCCCCACGGAGCGATCGTATCGCTCCGCAGGCCGAAACTCTAGATCGCCATCTTCCAGGACTGCAACCGCCCGAAGGAGATCTCGCCTGACCTTGTCCCAGTGGTCAAAGTACTCAGCTGCATTCATGTTTAGCCCTCCACGCTCCCGGCTTGCTTGGCCCATCGATCGGCCACCTTCACCTGAGGCTGAAATGACCCTAACCGCTCTAATAGTCTACCCGGCTCGTGGTCGCTGATGAGCAACTCCGACTGGTCAACATAAAGAAAGCCCTCGGCCCGTGCTCGATCCAGCAATGACACCAACGGATCAAAGTAGCCGTTCGTATTGAGCAGACCTACCGGTTTTTTGTGGAAACCAAGTTGGACCCAGGCCAGGCCTTCCATCAACTCGTCAAAGGTTCCCAATCCGCCAGGTAGAGCGACGATACCATCCGAGAGATCTAGCATTTTTGTTTTGCGCGCCTGGATGTCATCCATAACGTGAATCTCAGTCAGATTTTGATGTCCGAGTTCCTTCGAATTGAATTGATCGATGGTGACTCCAATGACTTTCCCGCCGCTTTTTAGAGCGGAGTCCGCCAGCGCCCCCATCAATCCGGTTGCGCCGCCGCCGTAGACCAGAGAAAGTCCAAGCTGCGCGATCACGGTTCCCGTGTCACGCGCAGCTTCCAGGTAAGCGGGCGCGACATCCCCGCTGGAGCCGCAGTAGACGACGATACTCTTCATTGAAATGCCCTATGGATACAACACGCCCAATAAGTACGCGGTGG
>Ga0255053_10000517_pt1 | contig 21435 bp, 18 predicted proteins | sample JV7_2_22_MG_FD_188635 | JGI IMG/M metagenome (GOLD analysis project Ga0255053, IMG submission 188635) | Seawater microbial communities from Jervis Inlet, British Columbia, Canada - JV7_2_22 | ecosystem: Environmental > Aquatic > Marine > Inlet | place: Canada: British Columbia | collected... | reverse complement strand
GACAGGGTCCTCTTTATAGCCGCCGAACCACTCTTCGTAGGCTCGGGCAACGCGCCTCGGAGTATCGAGTAAACCCTCGCGGGACGGATCCTCGCCAGCCCAGAGGAGCAACGTGTGAACGGCTTCCTCGGCTTGCTCTCTACTTGGTCGTTTGGGCTTCCTACCGGACTTTGTAATTTTTTTCTTGGCCAACGATCTCCACCTTCATAAGCTACGCTTTAGGTCGGCACGCTGAGATCGTCGATACTACCGACATCTGTCACAGGTCGTCTATGCATTTCGGCCAATCCTGTCTCAAGGGGCACGAACGCGAACGATTCGCGAGTATTTTTCCACGGGTCTGGCACCTTAGACAATTGTCTGTGCCTGCCACCAATTTATGCGGATTCGACGTCCTGCATCGTATGAATCCCGACCGGACAATTAATGCCTGTGCCACCGATACCGCAATAGCCGCCGGGATTTTTGGCCAGGTATTGCTGGTGGTAGTCCTCGGCGTAATAAAACTGGTCGAGTGGCAGTATCTCAGTCGTGATTCCGCCATAGCCCGCCACGGTTAGTTCAGATTGATACGCTGCCTGGGACCTTAGTGCCTGCGACGCTTGCGCATCGGAGAATGTATATATGGCGGAGCGGTACTGAGTGCCGATATCGTTTCCTTGGCGCATCCCTTGCGTCGGGTTATGACTTTCCCAAAAAACCGTCAGCAACTGCTCGTAACTGATCTTCTCCGGATCAAACACGACCAGGACGACTTCCGAGTGTCCGGTGAGCCCACTGCAGACTTCCTGGTAGTCAGGATTAGGCGTTAGTCCCCCGGCGTATCCGACGGCCGTAGTAAACACGCCCGGCGTTTGCCAAAAGATTCTCTCGGCGCCCCAAAAACAACCTAACGCAAACACAGCCTGCTCGAGGTTTTCGGCGAATGGTCCCTTGAGCGCATGCCCGTTGACGAAATGCGTTTCAGGCACGGGCATTATCGCGGTTCTTCCCGGCAATGCTTTATCCGGGCCCGGCAGCGTATTTTTCTTGTCTCTCGCGAACATGTCTTTACCAAAAAAAGAATCAGTTGACTGATCGGGCGTTACTGTCGGGCTTGGGCCCGCTTCGGGCTGAGGACTGATATGACACCGCCTGATAAAGACCGCCACGGCGCGGCTTGCGCACCGGGCCATCTGCGCTGTTGAACCGAACGGGGATTGACTGAAATTTTCCCCACGGAGTTGCCCGGTAGACGCCGAAATGCAGATGCGGCATTGTCGTATTGCCCGTATTCCCGGACAGCCCGATCCGTTGTCCGGCGACCACTCTGTCCCCAACCTTGACTAAAACACCGCGCTTTTGCAGGTGGTAATACTCGCCGGTCGTCCAGTCATCGTGCAGTATGACGATATAGTTGGCATATTTGCCGCAGCCGCTTCTCCAGCAGCCCTTCGAATGCGATCCTTCCGTCCTGGCTACGATACCGCCACGGGCGGCGTGCACGGGTGTTCCCTCTCGCATATTGAAGTCAACCGTATATTGCTCGGGGCCGGTATGACTCATACGGGAACCATAGCCCTGCAGCACATAGTAACTTTTACCGGATTCGTATGGCAGTCGATAAAGCAAGTCTTCGTCATGTATCGCATGAATACTGCCGACAGTCCACTTGCAATCGAAGCCATACCGCGACTTCTTGTTCGTATCGGTCTTGCGTAGCACCATGACAAGCGGAGATGCTTTCGGCGGTACGGTTTGCGTGACGGTCTTGGGCCGGTCGGCTATCATATTCCTCGTCCAGACCTTCAACGTCAAAGCAATCGGGACTATTCTTGCGTTGACGGCTCTCAGCTCAACAGTCCCGCCATCTTTTATCGACTTGATGTCGATCCAGTCTGCGGAACACTCGGCCTTTGCTATGGCAGGCACGGCCAGTGATGACGCACTCAACACTAATACTACCTGCAGGATATGTAGGGAACGACGCACAGAATTCCTCTTGGTATTCGTTGGCTGAGAATCAGCAGAAGGCCTTACTCGTCCGAATTTTCGGCTGCGACCTCCTCGGCATCATCCATAGTCGGCGAGTCGGGCCCCTCGGGCTCGTCAACAGGTAGCAAGTCTGATTCCCTGTAAAAGAATTCATGTGTGTAGGTCATGTTTGCTGTTTCCACGACCTCCCTGTTCTCCAGCCGGGGCCGGTAGACCAATCGCCTCATTTCCTTTAGAACGGCTTGCTCCATCTCTTCGAGTCCAGCGGGGTGCACCTCGATGATCTCAAAGTTTTTTACCCGGCCATGCGTATTGATCATGAATTTCGCAACAATCTTGCCCTGCTCGAATTGCTCATCGTCATCCAATTGCACGCTGTCTTCTTTGATACCGTGATACTTCGGCGGATAGATATCCTGCAGCATTACCGATGCTTCAAGTTGATTGTAGCGATTGAGCATGCGCGACTCGTCTTCCGACAACAGATCCCAGGTGTCCTGATAAGCCCTTATTGCTTTGCCTGATTTGGCGGTAAAAATATAGAAGTCGGCAAGCGACAGGAACGTACTTTCTTTTATCTCCCAAGAGGCATCAGGATGCTCTTCGGCGATCCGTTTCGCACGCTTCAAATAAGTCTCTCCGGTCGTTATCGTGCTATCTCGATGAAATTCGGGATCGACCACACCGACGAACAAGTACGCGTTCCCCAGGCCAATGAGGGGCCGAATAAGATCAAGCGATTTCTTGCCCTGATTTTTTTCGATGATCTTGATAACGCGACGGTAAGTCTCGCGTTCTCGGCCGTACAGGCGCACCCTGTGTTGCCACTGAGCCCGTTTGTAAAGCGCGGGAATAATTTCCTCGCTTTTTACATCGTATTTGCGCGCATACAGAGCATAGACGCGGTCCTGCAAATCGTAGGCGTCCTCGAACTCACCCATATAGATGTAAATTTCGGCAAGTGATTCCAGAATCCTGACCTGATCAATATTATGCGGTCCTTCATTGACATGACTGACGTGCCGTGCCCTGTTGAAAGTGTCGAGCGCCTGGTCCGGCCTCCCCGACGCCAATTGGGCACTGCCCAGTCCCCGCAACGGGTTAATCAGGTCCAGGGAGAGCCGGTCTTCGACCTGCTCAATGATGCCGATGGCTGCCTGGTAGTTCTGTTTTGCTGTTTCATAGTCCTTGTTGCGATGCTGCACAATTGCCAGATTGGTCAGGGCCCTCGCCGTGTCGGCGCTCTCGAAACCGTTCCTCCTGATGGAAAGTTCAACGATGCGTTTCGCGACTACGTCGGCTTCAGCGGACATATTATTAGCCAATAACTTCTTATAGAGCTCGAAGTCATCGCGCAATTGTTGGTGATCTGCTATCGCCGATTCCAGATCCGGGTCCGAGGCACTGTTTACGTCCCGCCGTTCCGATTGATTCTCCGGTGTTACAGTCTTATCCCCTTCATCTGCCGCGGGTGGCACAGCCGCGGTATCATCGGGCGTGGTTTTGAGCGGCGATTGTGACTGTGCGAGCAGAGTCGTGCCGCCGAACAAGAAAAATCCGGTCGCAACCAGCAAGGGCAAACAGGGGATTTTGTTAATCAGTTCCTCCATCCAAGATTCAGACTGTGGCCGGAACAATTAGTTCTTCGGGCGTTTTGTGGCCTGAGATACTGTGCATCGACTATACAATCCTGACAATCAGCAGCATAGCGGATTCAAAGTCAAAGCGGCGGTTTACAGCGTGTCATCCAGGGCCTGCCACAGGCAATCGCCCCGGTCACTGCAAGCCCAGTGTCATCTGCTTTTGTCCCGGACGCCTGAACTGGCTGCAATCAAGCCTTTCCTGATATCTGCCGGTGCCCAGACCGTGTTTTCGGCATGCCGCTTTGAATCGTTTCGAAATCATTTCCGCATATGGGCCGCGGCCTCGCTGCCGCATGCCGAATCTGTTGTCATAATCCTTCCCACCGCTGGCCTGCCGCACCAGGCTCATTACATGCTCAGCGCGGTTCGGCATATGCGTTTCCAGCCACTCGACGAATATGTTCCTGACTTCGTGAGGCAGCCTGAGAAAAATGTAGGCCGCATGACTGACTCCCCGGCTTGCAGCTTTTGCCACTATGGTCTCGATTTCCCGGTCATTTATCGCCGGAATGATCGGCGCCATTAGCAGGCTTGTCGCCACGCCGGCGCTTGTCAATTCCTCTATGAGACTGAATCGAACCTCAGCCGAAGGTACGCGAGGTTCCAGCAACCTTTTCAGAGGCCGGTCCACCGTCGGCACACTGATCGCCACCGAGCACAGGTTTTTTGCTGCCAGCACTTCGAGCAAATCGAGGTCGCGACTCATAAGCGCCCCCTTGCTGATCAGTGTGACCGGATGTCTGTGCTCGAGAAACGCCTCCAGCAAGCGGCGTGTTATTCGTAGCTTCTTTTCCGCCGGCTGATACGGGTCTGTGTTGGCGCCTATCGTGATCGGTCTGCACTCGTATTTCGGTTTTCCCCACGCTTCCAGCAATCGCTCTACGGCGTTCGGCTTGTAGTAAATCTTTGATTCAAAATCCAGCCCCGGCGACAGATCGAGGTAGCTGTGGCTGGGCCTCGCATAACAATAAACACAGCCGTGCTCACAGCCCTGGTACGGATTTATCGAACGGTCGAAAGGTACATCAGGCGACGTATTCGTACTAATGATGCGGCCCGCCTGCATTGGACGAAGCTCGGTAGGCGGCGCTTGTGCCGCTCTCGCACGCGCCTCTGCATCCGATAAATCGACCCGGGTCTTTTCGAAGCGACCGGCGATACGAGAGCTCGCACCGCGACCTTTGTGTGCTTTTGGGAGCATGGGGTTTCCGAAAGATACTGTATGAATATACAGTAGTTCATGAGCAAGCGGAGGTCAATCCTCTGGGAACCAGGAATCGGGGGTACTCGCTTCGCTTAATTTCGCTCCCTCATCCCTGACTTCGCTCACATCGGTATTGTCCTCGCTCTCGCGTCCCAATCCGCCTGCTGGGTTACTAATGCTGTACCGGCAGCTGCGGATTGATCTTTAGTGACAATGATCGGGGAGGGCCGCGGAAGCGAGTACCTGGATTCGAAACTCCCGGAATCTCCATTTGGGTTCCCGGGAATAATGCTCTAGTTCAGGACGCGGTATCCACGGCCTCGCATGCAGCGCTTGAATACCATCTGCTTGTCGCGGTCGGCATCGAGGCCGGAGCGTGTGGCGCCGTAGAGACCCCCGTATGCGGCGCCTTTTGCTACATCTCCGTCGATTGCGCCGGCTACTCCGCCGACGGCAGCACCGGTCGCAGTACCCTTGGCGATGCCCTTGCCGATGACAATTTCCTCAGAATAGGCTTCGCACTCGGCCCAGTCCTGCGCGAATATCTCTTCGTTGACACCCTGTTTGTCAATTATTGGTTTGGGATTGGCCGCACAGCCCGCCAGGATTATCCCCGCCGCTGTAATGACCAGTCTCGTACTTGCGCGCATCTGACCTTTCCTATGGTTGGATATGCTGCCCAATTATGCCGAAGCGAACTGAATCGGGCCTGAATCGGCTAGTATTAGTAACGCACGCGATATCGGTTCGTTGACAGACAATTTCTGATCATATGGCATCTTCAACACATGGTTCCACGGCAAGGGCGATACTTTACGCCTTTCTTGCCAATGCCGGCATTGCGTTCGCCAAGACCTGGGCTGCCTGGCTGACCGGTTCGGGCAGTATGCTCGCAGAAGCGATTCACTCTTATGCTGACGCCGGCAATCAGGTGCTGCTATTTCTCGGGCTGCGGCAATCGAACCGGCCACCGGATAGTGAGCATCCGCTGGGCTACGGAAAGCTGAGCTACTTCTGGAGTTTTATCGTCGCCGTGCTTTTGTTCAGCATGGGTGGGCTATTCTCTATTTACGAGGGTATTCACAAGCTCCAGCAGCCAGAGGCCTTGTCTCAGGTCTGGGTTGCTCTATTGGTACTCGTATTTGCCGTGGTGTTGGAAAGTTTTTCCCTGTTTGGTTGCCTTAGAGAGATTCGAAACGTGCGTGCCAGCCGGTCTTTCAGAGATTGGCTCAAACATACTCGCAACTCCGAGCTCGTCGTGGTGCTGGGCGAAGACATTGCCGCGCTTCTGGGCCTGGTTCTCGCTTTCGCCTTTGTTTCCATGGCTTCGTTGACCAACAATCCGACTTACGACGCATTCGGCTCAATCAGTATCGGAGTCGTGCTGATAATCGTCTCGATATTCGTGGCCACGAGGGTCCGCTCGCTTCTTGTCGGCCGTTCAGCAGATCCGTTGATTCAGGAAGCGATCGAGGAGCTTATTGGTCAGGAGCCTGACATCGAAAAGGTGTTTCATACCATCACCATGCAGTTCGGGCCAGATACGATGCTGGCGGCAAAAATAAAAATGAGGTCAGGCCTGGATATCGATACAGCCGTTGACAGCATCAACGCACTCGAGCGCCGGCTGAAAGACGAAATTCCGAACCTGCAATGGTGCTTTATCGAACCTGATGTTGTTGATTGAGTACAACAAAGGGGGAATGAACCCTATTTTTTTTGGGAGACAAAAAAAGTACGGTCCATTCCCCCTCTGTTTTGAGTTTCTATGAACTTTGGATCAGGTGAATGTCCTGTTGCGGGTACGGGAACGAAATGCCTTCTTTGTCGAATCGTTTCTTGATGGCTTCCGTAAGAGCGAAATTGACCGCCCAATAATCTGCTGATTTGACCCAGGGGCGCACGACGAAGTTGACGCTGCTGTCCGCGAGCTCCGATACGGCGATGAGGCAGGACGGATCTTTGAGAATACGATCATCCGCATCGACCAGTGCCTGAATTGTCTCGCGCGCTTTGTCGATGTCGTCGTCATAGCCGATGCCGATGACAAGGTCCACGCGTCGCGTGTCGTTGGCTGAATAATTGGTAATGATGCTGCCCATGATCTGTGCGTTCGGGACGATAATCTGCTTGTTATCGCCAGTCTTCAAAACCGTGGTGAGGATTCCTACCTGAACAACCGAACCAGCTATGCCGGCAGCTTCGACAAAGTCGCCAACCCGATAGGGACGAAACATGACGATCAGGACGCCGGCCGCGAAGTTTGCCAATGACCCCTGCATCGCGAGGCCGATGGCCAGGCCTGCAGCGCCCATTATCGCGATCAGGGACGTTGTCTGAACTCCGATCTGATTGATCGCAGCAATGATGACAAACATCATCAGGATCCAGTAGACGAGATTGCTGACAAAGCTCTCAAGAATTTTGTCAACTTCCTGCGATTCCATAACTTTGCGTATTCCGTTCGCCACGAAGCGAACAACGATGCGACCGATAAAGAAGATCGCGATCGCGGCAACGATTCTGATACCGAAGTCGAGGCCTACCGTCTGGAATTCCTCGTACAGTCCGGCCCAATCGACCCCGAAGTCGGGTACTTTTAATTCGTTCATGTCTGCTTCCTACAAAGTGTTCTTGTTTATTGTTACTTCGCGGGCGGCAACGGCTGCTCAGTTCTTCTTAGCGCGAGCCAGTTACCAACCACCGTCAGCGATATGCCGACGACCGCCAGAACGGACCATTGGTAGTCTTCAATAAATGTCGAAATTGCCAATGCTACGACCGGAAATAATACAGAAGAATACGCGGCGCGGGCAGATCCGATCTTACGGATCAGTAGCAGATAACAGCCGAAGGCGATTGCCGAGCCGAAAATCGCCAGAAACAGCAGCGACCAGACATAGCCGGGTTCAAAGGAAAAATTGAATTCGCGCCCCAGGATCGCAGCTGCCAGGAACGACAGCAGAGCGCCCCAGGCCATGCCGTGGGCATTTACGGCGACCACCGGAAGGTTGCGTCCCGTATTCACCACTGCCGCCATATTCCCAATTGACGCTATTACGACACCGATGACAACCAGGAGCAGGCCAAAAACCGTGCGGTCCTGCAAACTCAGCGCCGAAACCTCAGGCCAGAAGATCGACCCAATGCCAAGCATCCCGAGAAACGAGGCGACCAACAACCGTCCTTCCAATGGTGTGCGAAAAAACACGCGCTCGAAGAACGCATTGCATACGACAATCAAAGTAAAGGTAACTGCAACAAGCCCGGAAGTGATGTAGGCGGTGCCGTAATAGACAAAAAAGTAGTTAATCGAGAACAGCAGAAAGCCCTGCACGATGACCATTGGGTAGTAACGCAGGGGCAAGCGAATGTTCTTGCCCGCGACGATCGCATATAGAAATAGCGTGACCGCCGCAATAGCAAATCGATAGGCAACCGATACTTCCTCGGCAACGACACCGAACTGATACGAAATGGCGGACCAGGTTGATCCCCAGATGAGCACAACGGTGGCGTACAGGATAGCAACCTGCATGCTTGGTTTCCTAAAGGGCGAAACGATGCAGGGTATCTGAGTCAAACCGGTGATGCACTAGCGCGCAAGCACGAGGCGGATGTTTGTTTATGAAACTGTCGCCCGCAGGGAAGCGGGCGCCAAGCCTACATGGATGTATTCACGGCGTGTTTCATAAACAAACATCCGCCTCGTGCTTTCTCCAGATTTGCCGGAGCCCAGGACTATTGCCCTGGAATTCCCTCAAAGCCAGGCTGGAAGCGGAAGATAAAGTACGGGCCGTTTGCCATGATGTGGTCCCTGGTCTGCAGGACCTGGTCGGGAATGGCGCTGTCGGCAAGGTATAACCAGCCATCCGGCCCGAAAGACAATGCGTCGGCCCAGCGGATCCTGTCGGATCTCACGAGTGTTTGCGGTTGCTTGTCCGGCCCAACGACAAACACGGAGCTGTGCTCAACGTCGGTTATATAGACATTACCGGCAACGTCGGTACTCAACCCGTCGCTCAGTGGTTTGTCGCTGAATCGTTCGACTCGACTATTGAGTTGCTCCGGCGTCAGCCCGGCGTTTGTCAGGTCCTTAAACCGGATCCGGTACAGCCCGCTTTGATTGATTGCGGCAAAGTAGAGCCATTCGCCTTCAGAATCGAACGCTATGCCGTCGACACCCCCCTTGAGTGAGACCAGACCGCCGATAAACGTCATATCCTTCAGCTGATTTCGGATCAGATAGTTCTCCGGTGATACCGAAACATGTGATTCAAGAATCCTGCGTGCTGTGTGTTGCTGAATATCGTAAACAATCAGGGCGGGCGTCTTTCGCCAGAAACTCGCATCGGCAATGATGATGGTCTGGCCGTCGGGGCTGACCTGGAGATCCTGGAGGAATGAACCGGGAGGGGCAATGTCACCACTGAAACGATGGTCGTGTGCGACTTCGCCGGATGCGAGATCGAACGCGAGCAGCCTGGCTTTACCTAAGCCATGATTGCCGTGATCGATGCTCCACAGAATATTGCGCCGGTCAATTACGAGGCCCAGGACGGTGTTAAAGAGCCTTTGCTGAGATGCGCCATTCGGATACGGAATGGCGGCGCCGGCGACCAGTTCCAGAAGCTTGTTTCCCTGTGGACGCGATTCCGGATGTACGGTGAAGAAAATGCGGCCTTGCTGATTAACCGCCAGGTTTCCGATTGGTTCCGGGTAAGCCAGGACTTCTTCAAGAGCGGTTTCTTCGATGAGGGGGCTGGTTGATAAGTCACGGTACGGCTCACCACCGCCGTAACGAACACGCAAGATCACGACAAGCACGAGCATGATAACCAGCAAAAACAGGATGAATTTCTTCACGCTTCGGATAATGCCCCCGGCACAGAAATCTGGCTCGAAATACTACAGTGTAAAACGGGCTCACGCCCAGAGTTGCAACGCGACAATCCAGGAAGCTGCTAGGATGGCAATCGCCGTTGTTCCGCAAAGGAGCTGAAACCGTCGAGCAGACGGGATCTTCGGTAGCAGTGTCAGCAACATTCCGAGTCCGAAACCACAGACAAAGCCAGCAAGGTGCGCGCCGATGTCCGTGTTTACATCGCCCGTGCCCGTGTACGCAAGCAGCGCGATACCGCCGACGATTGGACCGAGCCGGTACGACCATCTGTCCTGCGCCATAAGTTTTGCACGCCATACAAAACCGGCAACAAGGCCGAGTGTGGCAAAGACCGCCGTCGATGCGCCAATCGAGCGATGACTGGACGCAAGCAGCAGCGTGTTCATCGTGTTTGCGAGCCCGCTTGCAATAACGACGCAGAGCCAGGTCAGGCCCGAGCCGAAAAGGCGGCCGGCAAGAATGCCGAATAAAGCGCCAAACCCGATATTCCCGGCCAGGTGGCGGAAACCCGAGTGCAAGGTGAGCGCAGTCAATGTGCGCCACCATTCGCCCTGACGAATCAGTTCACCGTCGACACGGCCGGCCGCCAGCCAGTCCTTGTTAAACGCACTTTCGCCGGCGAGCCAGGTGACAAGAATGACGACGACAATATAGGCAACAACGCCGGGTACGGCGTTCTGAAATGCAGGTACCGGCCTGGGCCTCTGCGGTCGTGCCTGCTGATTCTCCTTTTCATACTGCCAGATCTCGTACTTGGCCTTTTCGTAAACCTCGGCCGGCACGACCAGTGTGTGACGCAGGTTGTCGTGCAGAATTTCGTGGGGAATATTCAGCGAACTCAAGACAAGTGCCCGATCGTTGCATGCCTGTCGGTGGCTGCTCTCAAATACGATGGCCCAGTCGTCGTCCATCAGGCCTCCAGCCTGTCGACAACACGAGGGAGGATTTCCGCGCAATCACCCGATAGCTTTTGGGCGGCAATATCATCGGCGCGGGTTCGGCCGCGATTGATAATGACGACAGGAATGTTTGCCTCCTGCGCAAGGCGCGCAAACCGATAGCCCGAAAAAACCATCAGCGAAGACCCGACAACGAGCAGGGCATCGCTTTGCTCAAGTTTCTTCGTCGCAACGCTTACTCTTTCTGACGGTACCGCTTCCCCGAAAAAAATGACGTCCGGTTTTATGATGCCACCGCAGGCGGGGCAATCGGGCACAATGAAGTCCAGGTAGTCCGATCCTGACAGCTCCGCATCGCCATCGGGCGTGAAGGCAGATACGTTTGGTTTCCAGTCCGGGTTGCATTCTTCGAGTCTCGCCTGCCAATCGCTCCTCTGACTGGTGGCTTCACACATCAGGCAACGTATATTGTGCAGCACGCCATGCAGATCGATCACCTTTCGGCTACCCGCCATGCGATGCAGGTTGTCGACATTTTGTGTTATGAGCAAACTCACATGACCGGCATGTTCGAGTTCCGCCAGAGCGGCGTGCGCCGCATTCGGCGTTGCGGACGAAATCCGACTCCAGCCAGCAAAACTCCTGGCCCAGTAGCGTTTACGCACGTTGCGGTTGTTGGCAAAGTCGCCGAATTGTACTGGTTGCGCGTTCTTCCAATTGCCGTCTTCGTCGCGATAATCGGGAATGCCGGATCCGGTGCTGCAACCAGCGCCGCTCAGCACGGTCATATTCCTGTGCCGATGCATAAATTCGACGATCTTGTCGATGTCACTCATACTCTGGAATTACCGAAATGCGCAAGGGGAAGAATCTTATGACACATGAAGGACCTCTGAAAGCATTCAATGCATTGGCGATTACATGTTGCATAGTGACGGCGGCAGATGCCGACGTGCTTGATGCAGCCCCCGGTGGCTTCACAATAAGCCACAAGACGGAAATATCTGCCAGCCGTACCGACGTCTACAATGCCGCCGTCGACAACATCGGCGACTGGTGGAGCGATGATCACACGCTTTCCGGTAATGCAGGCAATATGTATATCGATGCGCAGACCCAGGGTTGCTTTTGCGAAGTGCTGGGCGAGAGGGCCGGTGTCGTACATCTGACCGTTACATTTGTGAACCCGGGCGTGATATTGCGATTGAGCGGCGGCCTTGGCCCGCTTGGCCTGATGGGAGTCAGCGGAAACATGACCTGGGAGTTTGAAGATAGCGAGAACGGAACAATAATCACGCTGAACTATGCGGTTGGCGGCTATCTTTCTGGTGGTCTTGATTCAATAGCAGAGGCCGTGGACGGTGTGCTGGTCGAGCAAATGACAAGTTTGAAGGCGTTTGTCGAAGTCGACGGAATTGGTCGAATCGTCACGCCTGACGAACCGCAATATCGGGGGGACGGAGGATCATGAAAACTGATCTCGTCGCGGGCAAGCTGGTCAAGCTCGCGCCAGGCGTATGCAGGCTGATTGCGCCGAATTCCGGCATGATGACAGGCCCTGGTACGAACACTTATATATTGGGCGAGAAAGAGACTGCCGTAATCGACCCTGGGCCGGCAATCGATAGTCATATCGAGTCGATTTGCGATTTGGCGCCCGGGCCGATCAAATGGATCCTCGTTACGCATACGCACCCCGATCATTCGCCCGCCGCGTCCGGTCTCGCGGAAAAGACCGGTGCCAAACTGTTGGGAAGACCAGCGCCCGATGGTCACTACCAGGACAAGACTTTCATACCGGACCGCATTCTGAAAAACGGGGAAATTTTCGAAACACCGGAGTTCAAACTCGAGATTGTTTATACGCCGGGACATGCATCGAATCATCTCTGCTATTTTTATGAGAAGCTGAACTGGCTTTTCACGGGCGACCACGTCATCGACGGCTCGACCGTCGTAATCGACCCGCCCGACGGAAACATGTCGGACTATCTCAGTTCACTAGAACGGTTGATGGATAAAGTCCTGGCCGTAATTGTACCGGGACACGGCGGGCTGCTTGAAAATCCTTACGAGGCCATCGACTGGATTATCAAGCACCGCCTGGAACGAGAAGCTAAAGTAATCGCTGTGCTCGAAGAACATCCGGGATCAGCCTGCACTGATCTCGTGCCGCATGTATACGATGACGTGCACGAAAGACTGTATGGTTGGGCAGAACGATCTTTGCTCGCGCACCTTCTCAAACTCGAAGCTGATGAGAGAGCAATTCAGAACGACGATCGCTGGTCACTTACCGCCGGATAGATCCGCGAAATCAGTACCTTTGGTTACCATATTGTCCAACAAATCAGGAACGTTCCAGTATTCCAGTCCCGGTCGTTTCTGGAATCTGGAAATCGCATCGCAAATCTTGTCGACGCCCATCGAGTCTGAATAATGCATCGGGCCGCCGCGGTGCCGCGGAAATCCGTAGCCGTTGATCCAGATCACGTCGATGTCGCTTGCACGGGTTGCGATCCCGTCCTCCAGAATTCGCGCCCCTTCGACGATCAGCGCGTAAATGCAGCGCTCAATAATTTCCTGTTCGCTGATTTTCCTTTGCTCGACGCCAAGTCGTTTGGCTTCCGCTCTGATCATCTCCTGAATCTCGGGATCGGGAATGGGGGTCCGTGAACCTTGTTCATATGTGTACATGCCCTGTCCGGTTTTTTGGCCATATCGGCCTTGCTCGGCAAGCATGTCGGCGACCCGATAAAAAGTAGGGTCGTCGGGTAAATCGGTTCTTTCCTGACGGACTTTGTAGCCGACGTCGAGTCCGGCAAGGTCGCCCACTGCGTTAGGACCCATCGCCATGCCCCATTCGTAGAGCACACGGTCGATGTACTCGGGCGCTGCGCCCTCGAGTAACAGGCGCTGATTCTCGCGGCCATAGCCGTACAACATTCGATTGCCGACAAAGCCAAAACAGTTGCCGACAACGACGCCGATCTTGCCGAGGCGTTTTGCCAATGCGAGAGAGCTGGCAATCACCTCGACCGATGTCCTGGAGCCACGAACAATTTCCAGCAATCGCATGATATGAGCCGGGCTGAAAAAATGCAGGCCGATGACATCTTCGGGGCGTTTCGTTACGACGGCAATTTCATCGACATCCAGCGTTGAAGTGTTTGTCGCCAGGATGGCGTCTTTCTTGCACACCTGGTCGAGTTTGCCGAATACTTCTTTCTTGATCGCCATATTTTCGAACACGGCTTCAATGACAAGATCGACATCGCTGAGGTCGTCATAGCTTTGGCTGGTTCTGAATCGGTCGAGGCCATCCGCCATTTGTGCTTTGCTGATCTTGCCGCGGTCGACACCGCCTTCGTAAAGGCCTCGAACAGTCGCTTCACCGCGTTGGAGTCCTTCGTCGTTGTTGTCGAGCAGGACGAGTTCGCAACCGGCATTCAGGCAACTGTAGGCAATTCCGGCGCCCATCGTGCCGGCACCGATGACGGCGACTGAATTGATTTCGCTCCGTGTCGTTTCCTTCGTGACACCGGGTACTTTTGCTACGGCACGCTCCGCAAAGAACGCGTGCCGCAATCCGCTGGATTGTGGCGATGCTTTGCATTCAAGAAAGAAATCGCGTTCCGCTTCGCACCCTTCGTCGAAATCGACCTGTGTCGACAATTCAACGCAACGAATGATCTTCTCCGGTGAAAACAGCCCTCGTGTTTTCGCGGCAATCTTTTTTCGAGTATTTTCGAAAAAAGCAGGATCCGGCGACTCCACACTCATGTCGCGGATTCTTCGCGGACCCGCGGCGACCAATTCGTCAGCGTACGCAAGCGCCGCAGCTTGCAAATCGTCGCTGCTCGCAATCCTGTCTATAACACCGGCCTCAAGTGCCTTGTCCGCGGGCACGTGATTTCCTGAGAGCATCATGTCGAGCGCTTTCTCGGCGCCGATCAGGCGAGGCAGTCGCTGCGTGCCGGTCGCGCCGGGCAATAGCCCGAGCTTGACCTCCGGCAGTCCGACGGCGGCGTCGGCGCTTGCAATTCGGTAATGACAACCGAGGGCCACTTCGAGGCCGCCGCCAAGTGCTGTGCCGTGAATTGCAGCAAGCACCGGTTTGTCGCATGCCTCAATCGCAGAAACCACGTCCGGGAAGAACGGAGCTTCAGGTGGCTTGTCGAACTCGCGTATATCTGCGCCGGCGATAAAAGTTCGTCCGGCACACTGGATAACAACAGACTTCGTTTCTGAGTCCGAATTTGCTTTCTCCAGGCACGCCATCAGTCCTGCACGCACGCTTTGTGACAACGCGTTCACTGGAGGACTATCGATCGTAATGACTGAAACTGAACCATGCCGTTCGACGGTTACCGGACTCATTAATTATTCCTTTAGGATCATATTTCTAGTTTGCGGTCAATTTTCGTCGATCAACTTTACGCGAGCACCAATGAGCCATTAGGGGCGCACCTGTCCTATTGACCGCTCACAAAATCGATAACCACCTTCGCAAGCTCCGGTCCCTTGTCTTCTTGCAAGAAATGTCCGGCGTTTCTGATCGTCGTATGCGGTTGATCTTTCGCGCCCGGCACCAGTTCAAGAAACGCCTGGTCAGCCCCGCGCGTAATAGGGTCGCGGTTGCTGAAGGCTGTGAGAAAAGGCTTCTGCCATTTTCTGATAACTTCCCATGCTGCGCGATTTGCGGACGCTGCCGGATCATCCGGCGTGGTTGGCACCAGCTTTGGAAATGCCCGCGGCCCTGCTTTGTACGTCGAATTCGGAAACGGGGCGTCGTAAGCTGCGATTACGTAAGGTGGTAATGTCGAAACGGTGCCCGACTGAACAATCCGGCCGATTGGAAACCACGGGCTGAAACGCGCGAATGCCTGCCAGATTCTGAAAACTCTGGGCATCACCTGATCTCCGGTCGGTAAGCCACCGTTGGCCAGAACGATTCGGTCGAACCGCTCCTCGTTTTCTGCAGCAAGCCTGAGTCCTATTAGTGAACCCCAGTCCTGACAAACGAGCGTGATGTTTCTCAAGTTCAATTTCTCCAGGAATTGCAACATCCAGGCCACGTGCGCCTCGTAGCTGTAATCGCCTTGAGCCGCCGGCTTGTCGGATTTTCCGAAGCCAATCAGGTCGGGCGCGATGGCCCGAAGGCCGGCGGACACGATCGGTGGAATCATGTATCGGTAAAGGTATGACCAGCTTGGTTCTCCATGCATTAGTAATACAGGCGGCGCATCGGCAGGGCCTTCATCGACGTAGTGCATTCGCATTTCGTCAATGTCTAGGTAATGCGGTTCGAATTCGTAGTCAGAGAGATTCTGAAATCGTTGGTCGGGTGTACGCAGGATTTTCATTTGCACAGTTTATTGCTTTTGAACTACATTCTCCCGATTAATTGGGGGGCAAAACATGACAGAACTCAATCAGGCGCTGGTTTTGATCACAGGCGCTGACGGCGGTTTCGGTCGACAGATGACGCGTCAGTTCCTCGCCGCTGGCAGCCGGGTGATTCTTTCCGATATCGATGAGCGTCGTTTAAACACGTTGCAGGCTGATTTGGATGCTACGCCAGGGAACATAAAGGCGTCGATCGCCGCGGATTTGTCCGGTGAGGATGGCTGCCAGTTTCTTTTTGACGAAGTCGTAAAAAAAGTTGCGATACCCGACGTGATCGTCAACAACGCGGGCATAGGAGTCGGCGGCCGTTTCGACCATGTGCCGCGGGACAGATGGGAACAACTGATGCAGATCAATCTGCTTGCGCCGATGCGACTGTGCCACCTGTTTCTCCCCCACCTGATCGAGCGCCGCAGCGGGCACATCGTAATTATTTCATCGATCGCCGGGTGGGTTGGATCGAAAGGCCTGACATCATATTGTGGTGCCAAATACGGCTTGCGTGGTTTTAGCGAAGCACTGTCCGGTGACCTGGAAGAATTCGATGTTCATGTAACGACGGTCTTCCCCTTCTTCAGTCGCACACCGATTCTCGATTCCGACCAGTTCGGTTATGAGGAACGTCGGGAAATTCCGGATAATATGGCCACCGATCCGGCGGATGTGGTTGCGGCCATTATTAAAGGAGTCCGCAGGAACAGGAGACACGTTTTTCCAGACAGGACAGCAAAACAGATACATTATATAACTCGCTTCTTTCCGTGGCTTGTGCCCATCCTGAATCGTCGGCTCGATGAAAAAATACAATGAGTTAAGGAATCGCCCGTCCTAAAAGGCGATCGTGGCGAGCGAATCAAAACCCTGTTTGTCGCTGGCTGTCGTCATACATGCGGGTGAGGAAAGTACGTATCGCCGGCTCCGCTTCTCTTCGCGTCATGAGTTTCTGCTCTTCCATTTGCTTCGCCATATCCTGGATCGATCGCTTGCCGTCGATCAGGGACATCACGTATCCGTAAATATGCGCTGTTGTTGCCTGTGTATTGAATGACTGACTCAACGGCACTGACTCCTTGCCGGTGACGAGCCAGTCCGGGAGCGCCTTATGCCGTGGCGGTGGCGAAACGTTCTCATTCATGGTCGCCGAGAAAGTAAAGACTGTCTCCCGGCGGCCGTGCCTGCTGGCAGGAGAACACATATATGGGATGCTTGCCTCGTGCACAACAGGTGATTCAAATCCTGTCTCTGCAACAATCGCGACCGTTTCCTCAGGGCTGTATTTTCTTGAAAACCCCGGGTGAGCAAACGCCAGCGAGCCGAAATTAATCCAGCGGCCGCCCGGCTTGAGCAGGCCGTTGATTCGTGCTGCCAGCACGGGCAGGTTTTCGGTAATGATGTCGATGACCCACGGTGTAACAACCGTGTCGTAACAGCCCATGGCGAATGGCGGTCGCAAAATGTCGCCGAACACCAGATGAAAACCATCCCGTACCGGCACCTCTGCTGAAAGTGTGCGCAGTACTGCGTTGTCGCCGATGGTTTTCGGCGCAATCGGAAACTCATACAGCTCCAGCGACTCTCCCCGGGTTATTTTGTCCGCAACGAGGAGGAGCAGGGGATTGAAGTCCATTGCGATTGTGCTGCCTGCCTGGCATTTCATGTGCAGGTCGTATGCCAGGCGACAGGCGCCGGCGCCGAGCACGAGAGTATCGCCGATGTCATCATTGCCATATAGAACATGACGGATTTGCTCGAACGAAGCTTCGCTTTCCTCGTCTCCCCACGACCAGTCCCGATGCACGTTCGGATAGTAGGTATTCAATCCCTGATCGGAGGGCAGCCTGGTTCTCAAGGCGAGATACGATTCGTAACCTGTCTGCGAGGCTTGCACATCCACAGGTTCAAGTATCTTCTGTAGCGAGTCTCTGTGTTCGTGCGCGGCCTGTCTTTGACATTCCAGGCGTTTGCGCGTCAGCGCGTGCAGGCTATCGTGCTTGAGTTCGGAATCGATGCGCTGGACATCCTGACCCAGGCGCTTGAGTAAGAAGTGCAGGCGGTTTCGCCATTCGCCCAGGCTGTACCGGGGCTCGGCAAACATCCAGGGGATGCCGCCTACTGAGGGAAAATCGACCTTGCAGGCGAGGCATCGGAATTCACCTGTCTGATCATCTTGCGACAATGGAGTCTTGTCGCATCGGGGGCAGGCCAGCAGATCTGGCAGGCTGCTATCAGCCGACATAGGTCGTTCTCTTCTGTTGATGTCCGTATATGCTGCGGTTGGCGGCATTATAGTGAAAGGTGAGGAAAAGGGGTCGAACCGCTAAGGCGTCTTAGCGGTTCGACCCCTTAGGTCCCTCAGCGGTTCGACCCCTTAGGTCTCTCATCGGTTCGACCCCTTAGGTCCCTCAGCGGTTCGACCCCTTAACGACCCCTTAAGTCGGGTTCAGGGGACCGATAGTACCGCTCACGATTGGCTGGAACGCCATCAGGCTGTCCTGCAATGTCGTGTTGCCCAGGCCGTGGTTCAGGAACAGCGTGTCGAACATGCCTTCCTCGCCGTGGAGCGCCATGTAATTCAGGATCACGGTGTTGACGAGAAGGTTTACGTTATTTGCCGCCGGCGTTGCAGCCCGCTGAACGGAAGCTCCGGCATCGAAATAGCCTAGCTGCTGATGTTGTGTAGCTGTCTTGCCCGGGCTGGTCCTGAGCGTTGCTCGCCCGTTCGGATCAAAGACCATAAAAAAGGCCGCTGCGGTCGATGAGTTGTCACTGACCCATTCGCCTTTGCCCCGGCCCTCAAGCGAATTGTCGATAGCACCGTTGCTTGAAAGTGAACCATCACTGAAGACATACATCATCAGTGGCACACCGACACGGGCGGCATACTCGATGCAGGCGCCCATGCAGCGTCCGGCGCGGAAGTCTTTGATTTCACCTTCGGCGCGAGCGCCGCCATGGTAGTCATAACCACCCATTTCGATACAGGCAGCACCTGCAAAACCGTTCATGACCAGTTTCATGATCGATGCCGTCTTGCGGAATTCCCGGCCGTCGCGGCCACCGTCGGTGAATTCGGCGTTGGAGAAAATGCCGGCCGGGCCGACGATCATCGGATCCTGGCCAGGATCGAGCGGTACGCCGCCGAAGCGTTCGGCAATATCCGCTGCCTTCATGTACCCGCAACGTACCAGGTCCTGCAGGACGGCGTCCGCGGTCACGACTCCCATTTTCTGCTCGCTGATACGGTAAATGGACTCCATGACCGCTGTTGCGTCTCTGGCGCTAAGGATGCCGACCAGCTGTCCGGTATCCACCAGGCCAGTTACGTCGCTCGGTCGATCGACTTTGGTCGGACGAAGCTCCGGGTCCATCAGGGCCGCGGGCAGCGTCGAGTTGCCACCGGAGTCGGTGTTCTCGGAGCCGGCCAGGGTCAGGATGGAGCCGTCGGCACCCGCCCTGGCGATGCCATAGAGCGGATTGTGGGGGTTGTTGCCGGTATCGTTGTCCGAGCGCGCGGGAATAATCGCTCCGTTCAGTTGCGTGCCGCGACCGGGACTCATGCTGGCTTCCATACCGCGCTTGAAGGCGCTGTCCGAATGGAATGCGAGGCCGAAATCGGTATTTGCGAAAGGCTGGCCGTTGGCGTCGGCAAGGCCCGGAACCATATCGCCCGGCAGGCCCAGCCTGCTGTATCCGGCCGTACTCAGGAAGTCCATCTGACCACCTTCTTTGCCGACGAGCACGTTGGAACCGGCGATATTGGCGCCGCCCGCAAGGTCGAAGCAGATGAACGGTATCTTCGCGGCACCGCCAAGGGATATGCCACAGCCTGCCGTGTCCAGATCCCCCGACAATGCCGCTAGCGCCTCGCGAGGATTGGTGAACAGGCTCAGTACGCCGCCACCCAGTGCATAGGCGGAACCGGTCAGGAATCCCTGGGCGACGAAGTCGCGACGCGTTACCGGACGCGCGTGATCAGGATGACGCAGCGGCTCGTCCCAGTGCCGAATTTTACTTTTCTTAGCCATAAAAATGCCTCGTGTCCTTGCTATTCCGTCTATTGAACCAGCGCTACCGCGCTGCCAAGAACGGCCCCGCAAACGCCCTTGGCGATGCCTCGGGTATCGGCCTGTGGTTCGAGCGGATCCGGATTCGGAGCGATCATTCGATCGATCAGGTTGTCCGGGCGTAGCGTGATCGGATCAAAAGTATTGAATCCGAGTTCGTCCCGTACATCTACGAAGTCCGGCTGCGACTGGATCGCGATACCCGTGATGCGGTCGATCAGTGGCCCGATCAGTGCATCGCGATTCGCATACGCAATGTCTGGCGCAGCGCTGAAATTGAAGCCCGGGAACATCGCCGCGGTCGAAATCGTGCCCCGATCTTCCATTAGTGCGTTGCAGTACTCGAACGCGAGCTGCGCTAACGCTACCTGGTGGGACGAGAGGAACGCTTTGGGGGCCTCGATCGCCGGCAGTGACTGACGGAGGTTCTGGTACGTCGTGTCCACGCTGGGCTCTTCCGGGCTCACGGCCGTGACAGCCGCAAACGTGGCATTGATCTCGTCAAACGTCCTCACGCCGATACGGTCCGCCGGCGGCAGGTCCGTCGGGACGATGACCAGCGGCGGATCATCGGTCCTTGCAAAGCTCTGGTTGCCGAGCAGATCGAACGTCAGGAAGAACTCGTCCTCTGCCGGACCTTTCTCCAGCGGTATAACCGCACCGATACTTATCAACGGCTGACCAAGCTCACCGAACAGGGATGCGCTCAGCGTGTTGTCCAGGTTTGCATAGGCTTGTCCGACTGGAGCCTCGGCGCCGTTCAGGCCGATGCGCATGCCCTGAATAGGAATGCCTTCGGGCTGTTGTGCAGAATCAAGCGTAAGGAAGTGCGGCTCCGTGAACAGATAGCCGTAATTGTCGTATTGCGCTACCTCGAACAGAATGTACGCAGTTGGCACGTTGATAATATCCTCAATGCCGAACAGCAAATAGAATTTCTCACCAACGCCGACGTCGAAGTTTTGCACGATCTGTTCCGGCGTCAATACGCGGTTGTGTACTGCCACGAGCCGGAACGTACCCCGGAAGAGTCCCTGGCCGGAGACTTCGCTGCCAAGCACGAATGCAAACGTGTCCTGCCAGTCCACCAGCGAGCCGGCCTGTACCGGATCTGCCTGAGTAACGAGTTCGCCGTTGACATAGATGCTGCGTCCACTGACCGCATCATAATTTACGACAACGTGTTGCAAGGAAGCCTGGAGCACTTCGTCTGCGGATGGTGTCGATAAGGCCGGGTCGCCGTTCAGGCTGGTTTCGGTGGTGCGCAGGAGGAAGTCGTAGTCGTATAGTGTTTGCTGCAAAGTAAAGTTACGAGTGGTGTCGCCGCCCGAGTAGCTGA
>Ga0255053_10000515_pt1 | contig 21458 bp, 9 predicted proteins | sample JV7_2_22_MG_FD_188635 | JGI IMG/M metagenome (GOLD analysis project Ga0255053, IMG submission 188635) | Seawater microbial communities from Jervis Inlet, British Columbia, Canada - JV7_2_22 | ecosystem: Environmental > Aquatic > Marine > Inlet | place: Canada: British Columbia | collected... | reverse complement strand
TAGAGCTCTCTCCCGTCGGTCGACCACGCCGGCTCCTGGCCGCCGTCGATCGACACCTGCCGCTTGCCGCCCGGCCCGGGTACCGGCCTCACGTACACCTCGTCCTGGCCCGACTCGTCCGATACGTATGCCAGCCAGCGGGCGTCGGGCGAGGGTGCGATCCCACGCTCGTTGAATTCGGTCACCAGGAACGGCCGCGCCGAATCTCCCGCACCCAACGAAGCTATCCAGATGTCCCGTCCCGTCGAGCCGGGCATGGTCTGCCGCATCACCACGGACTCGCCCCCCCGCATCACGGAGGCCTCCCACTGCTCCCCGGCTCCCTCGTACAGCAACTCCGCGACGCCACTTCCATCGGCCGGCTTGCGGAAGAACTCCCTGCCCATGGCGCCGTCGCGCGAGGAGGAGAACACGAAGCTCACCCCATCCGGCATCCAGGTCGGATAGCGGTTGTTGCCCTCGAACGTGAGCCGCGTCATGGTGGCCTGTTCCAGATCGTAGACCCAGACGTCCTGGTTGCCTCCCTCCTGCAGCTCCAGAAGAACGCGGCTGCCGTCGGGCGAGACGCGCGGGCCGCGCGGGAAGCGCAGGTCCTCCGCTACCGCCGTCCCGAGGCCTTGATGGTCCACGAGCGTAAGCGTCATCTCGGGTGTCTGTCCCGACAAGTACGTCAGCGAGCCATTGCGCGAGACGTCGAACTCGGGGGCCATGGTGGTCCGCACGAGCATGCCTTCCAACAAGGACACCGGCGCACCAGTCGCTTCGAGGCGGTCGGCATCGAACGGGAGCGCCACGAGGGCGCCGTCCCACGTCACGTAGATGAGATGTCCCGTCTCGGCGTAGCGAGCGCCGAACCCCCGCACCGCCAGGCTGGAGATCTCCCCGGTCTCCAACGAGAGAACGGCGAGAGACGCTTCCTCCTGCGTTCCGCCGAAGACCGTGAACACCACGGCCTTGCCGTTGGGGAGCACGTCCGGCCAACGATGACTCGTCTCACCCGCTACCGTGTCGGGGACCGTCAGCTCGGTCGGCTCGCCGCCTGCGGCGGAAACCGAGTACAGGCCGCCTCCCGTTTGGGGCGTGTACACGATCATGTCGTCAGGCCCCCAATCGCCGCCCCGCATGGAGCCTGCCCCGTCGGCGACGGTGAGTGGCGGTCCACCACTCAACGCGACCTTCTGGATGCTGCTCTGGGCATAGAAGGCCACCCACTCCCCATCGGGCGAGAAGAACGGCGCCCGTGCACCGTCCGTGCCAGGCAGCGGCCTCGATCGGAGTTGACCCAGTTCGCGCACGAACAGCCTTCCCTCGGGACCCGTGTACACGAACAGAGAACCGTCAGGATGGACCGCAATGCTGGAGCCGTTGTGGTTCGTGGTCACCGGCTGATCGCTTGGCGTCGTCAGCGCGAACCGCATCAGCATCGGTGCCGGGGAAGGCCGCAGCCATCCCCACAGTGCCGCGGCGACCGCCACGATGGCGACTGCCGTTATCATGCCGACCTGTTTCGTGCCGATTGCGCGTGCCGGCCGCTGTGCGACATCGGCCGCCGTCGCCGCCACCGACGCCATCATGCCCGGCGTGACGAGGGCCTCGGCGAAGCTAGATGCGGAGCTAAACCGGTCCGCCGGCAGCTTGGCGAGTGCCTTCTGGATCGCGGCCGCGGTGTGTGGCGGTACGGTATCGCGATGCGTCGTGACCGGTGGCGCCTTCTCCGTTATCACCTTGGCCACGATCGCCTGCGCGGTACTCCCCGTATAGGGCGGATCGCCGGCGAGCATCTCGTACAGCATTGCGGCGAGCGAATAGATGTCACTGCGGGCGTCCAGCTCCCGGTCGCCCATCGCCTGCTCGGGACTCATGTAGTGCGGAGTCCCGATCGAGAGACCTGTCTCCGTCAGCCGCGAGCCGCCCGCCTCGCTCACAGCGAGCGCGATCCCGAAGTCCGCCACCTGCGCCTGCCCGTCGTGCAGCAGGATGTTCTCGGGCTTGATGTCGCGGTGGATCACGCCGTGGCGGTGAGCGTAGTCGAGGGCGCCCGCAACGGAGCGTGTGATCTCGATGGCGTCCTCGATGCCGAGCTGCTTCTCGCGGTTCATCTTGTCACGCAGGGTCTCGCCCTCCACGAACGGCATCACGTAGTAGAGGAACGTGCCGGCCTCGCCCGAGTCGTGCAGCGGAAGGATGTGTGGGTGCTGCAGGTTGGCCGTGACCTCTATCTCCTTCAAGAACCGCTCGGCGCCGATCAACGCAGCCAGCTCGGGGCGCAGCACCTTGAGCGCCACCTTCCGGTTGTGCTTGGCGTCGTGGGCGAGATACACCGTGGCCATCCCGCCCGCACCGAGTTCGCGCTCGATCACGTAGCGGTCGGCCAGGGCGGTCTTCAGCTGCTCGGTTACTTCGGGCATCACTGGCCTCCCATCTGCTGCCGCAGCGCTTCGTCCCAGTTCTCTACCAGCACGAGCTCGGGCCTCGTCGCCGGTGCATTCAAGCTCTCAACCGCCCGTATCATCATGAACCGGCTGTCATCCAGCCCCATTTCGTATAGAGCGTACTGCTCGTCCTGCCTGAACAGCACGCCGGGTGGCAGGGTGAACAGCGCCCGGCGGTCACCGACTGACAACGTGGCTCCGGGCCGGATCAGGGCGGCGACCATCTCGTTCTCGGCGTTCACGTAGAACAGCTCCCGCCCGCTGTGGCCCCATCGCGGCATGACCCCGCCGCCCGTCGAGATCTGCCACTTCCCGTCATTCACGTTCGGGAACGGGCGTACGTACACCTCGTTGCGCCCTGTCTCGTCCGACTCGTAGGCAAGCCAGCGGCCATCCGCGGAGAGCGCAATCGCCTTCTCGTCGAAGTCGGTCACAAGCAGCGCGTCGGGTACGCTGTCCCTTCCAGGACGGATACCCCAAATGTCCCGCCCGCCGGAGACTGTGGACAGTCCGCCCGTCCGGGCGATCAGCCACTCACCGTCCGGCGCATACTGGGCTTCCCAGAACGGCCTCTGCTGGTGGTGCAGCAGCAGCTCGGCTCCGCCCGTGCCGGTTGCCAGGCTGGAGTACACGGAGCTTGCGCGCCCACCCCGATCCGACAGGAAGGTCACCGCGCTCCCGTCGGGCTTCCATCTCGGCCGCACGTCCTGCGCGGGGTCGAACGTCAGACGGGACGCGGGGCCGCGCGGGAGCTGTTTGATCCAGATGTCGATGTTGTCTTCTTCGAGCACCGTAACGGCTACTTGATTGCCGTCGGGCGAGAGCGCGATGCCGCGGTTGTTGGTACCAGGATCGAACGTCCAATCCGAGTCCGGTACGCTCACGTCGCCATCGCGCGTTACCCAGATGAGCTCGTAGACTCCCGGTGCACCGCTGCCGGAACCGTAGACCAGCTTGCCCGACTGCGATACCGCGAAGTAGTTCCATCCACCCGTCGCCTGCCGCAGTCCGTCTCCAATGGGGACGGCAGGGCCCTTCAGTTCCGGAGACCCCGGGTCGAACGGAGCAGCCATCAGGGTACCGCCGTCGGGAGTCGCAAACAGCAGATGGCCCGACGCGTAGCGGGGATACTGCCCCGGCGTCAGCTCCGTGACTTCGCCGCTCGCGACATCCAGCGCCATGATCCACGGTCCGCCGCCTGCCTTGGTGCCTTCGAACACGACGCCGTTGCCGCCAGGCAACGGATCGCTGTATATCGAGACCTGGGTCCCGTTCCAGACAGACGATTCGGCAAGCAGCTCGACCTCACCCCCGGCGGCCGGCACTCGACCGAGGCCCGCGGCTGCACGCGCGTCACCGTAGTCGAAGTAGAGCCACTGCCCCTCGTGGTCCCACCGCACGCAGCAGCGCACCCGGCCCGCGCCGACGGTGCGCGACACGCCGCCTCCCAACGGCACTACGCGAATGGCGCCGCCGCGAACGAAGGCCACCTCCTGCCCGTCGGGGGAGATGGCCGGCCCGATTACGTTCTCGGTCTCCCGAATCGGCGTTGCACCCAACGCGTCCCACCGCCGCACCCACAGCTGCGACCGTCCTCCCTCGGCCGGCCCCTCGAACACCATGAGAGATCCGTCATGCGACACGTCGAAGGTCCCAGACCCCCCGAAATCCTGCTCCGGAGAATGGAACACCGAGACCCGGGTGATCTCCTTGGCCGGATCGGGCCTCATGAGTGCCCACCCAGCCAGGATGAGCGCCACCACAGCAACACCGGCCGCCACCGGTCCGAGGCGATCCCAGCGGCTTCGACGAGATGGTGCTGCCGTAGGCACCGCAGCGGTCGCCCCCATCGTGGGCAGGGCAAACGCGGGGTCGGTGAGCGCCGCCGCGAAATTGGCGGCGCTGTCGAACCGATCCGCCGGCAACTTCTCGAGCGATTTCGAAACCGCTGCGGCCACGTTTGGAGGAACCGACTTGCGCACGCTCGTGACCAGCTGCGCCTCCTCCGTCACGATCTTCATGATGATCTGCTGCGCAGAGGATCCCACGTGCGGCGGACTCCCCGTCAACATCTCATACATCATGCTGCCGAGCGAGTAGATGTCCGACCGATTCGTTACGTCCCTCTCCGCCGTCGCCTGCTCCGGACTCATGTAGTGCGGTGTACCGAGTGAGAGGCCGGTCTCCGTCATCCGGCCGCCGGCAGCGGCACTCACCGCCAACGCGATCCCGAAATCCGCCACCATCGGCCGGCCGTCGTGCAGCAGGATGTTCTCGGGCTTGATGTCGCGATGAATCACCTGGTTGCGGTGCGCGTAATCCAACGCGTCAGCAAGCTCGGTCGTTATCCGTACCGCCTCATCTATGCCGAGTTGCGTCTCACGATTGAGCTTGTCCCGCAACGTCTCACCGTCGATGAACGGCATCACGTAGTAGAGGAATCCGTCCGCCTCGCCTGAGTCGAACAGAGGAAGGATGTGCGGGTGCTGGAGATTCGCGGTCGTCTTGATTTCCTGCACGAAGCGCTCGGCTCCGAGCACCGCGGCAAGCTCGGGGCGCAGCACTTTCACGGCCACCTTGCGGTCATGCTTGAGATCCCGTGCCAGATAGACCGTCGCCATGCCGCCTTCGCCAATGTGGCGTTCGATCCGGTAGCGGCCGGCGACAGCGGCGGTCACGCGCTCGGTGATCTCAGGCATGTCAGACGTCCGTCGGCTTGATGGTGCGACCGATGATGAGGGTGATGTTGTCGCTGCCCCCATCGTCCAGGGCGTCCTGCAGCAGCTCCTCACAGGTCTGCTTCGCGCTCTTCAGGTTGCCCAGCCGCTCAGCGATCCGCTCGTCCGACACGTGCTTCGTGAGCCCGTCGCTGCACAGCATCACGATCGTGCCCCAGTCCCGCGTGATGCGCGTGACGACCGGCGCCGCTTCGTGGCCCCCGATGGCACTCGAGAGCACGTGCGCCCAGCGCGTCCCGGCGGCATCGGTGCGCGACATGACACCCTCATCCACGAGCTCCTGTGCCATGGTCTGGTCGCGCGAGATCTGTGTGAGCTCTCCGTCGCGGTATATGTAGCAGCGGCTGTCACCCACCTGCAGCAGGTAAGCATGCGGCCACAAGCCGAACCACATCGTGAGCGTGGTGCCGAAGCGCCTGTGCTCGGGGTCCCGCTCGGCGCGCTCCAGGAGGCTGGCGTGGCACTCGAGCGCCGCGACCGTGAGAACGCGGGAGAGCACCTCGGGATCCGCGGCATCGGCATTGAAGGCGGCGAAGAACGCGTCCGTGCTGTGCGCCACGTACTCCGAGACCGCCTGTAGCGCCAGCCGGCTCGCCACCTCGCCACCGCCGCCCTTCCCCACGCCGTCGGCCACCATGGCGAGCGACGCCAGCCGCTCCGGTTCCTCGTGCAGCTGCGCCTCCGCAGGAAGGCTCGTGTGCTCGACAAGTATCTGCTTGGAGAGCGCTGCGATAAGGAAGTGATCCTCGTTCACTTCCCGTACCTTGCCGGGATGCGTGATCCCGTAGGCGTCGATGTCCTTGTCGCGGGGCTTCAGGGTTGCCGGGTCGGTCATGGGAGGTGTAGTGCTTTCCGTCATAGGGTTCGGGATCCCATGCAACGTAAGAAAGTGGGGGCCGGGTGGTGCCGGCGCCAGAGTGGGGTCGGGCTGGGACTCTGTTCGGCCTAGCTCAGCGTCTGGCCCAGGAATCGCAGCAGCCGCTGCCACGCGCTCAGCGCGGGCTCCTCGCGCAGCTCGCGGTCCTGATCCACCCGCAGCCAGAAGCCGTGGTTCACGGCGTCGTAGATGTGGATGTCGTTGTCGATGCCGATCGAGTCGAGCGCCGCGGCGAACCGCTCCACCTGCTCCGGCGGGATCCCACCGTCCAACTCGGCGAACGTGCCGTACACCGGGTGGTCCAGCCGGGCGAGCTCCGCAGGATCTTCGACCAGCGAGCCGTAGAAGATCGCGGTGGCGTCGTGATGCTCGCCGCCGAGTGCATAGCTCAGTGCGATGCCGCCGCCGAAGCACCAACCCATCACGCCCACCTTGCCGCTTACGTCATCACGGTCGCGCAGCAACTGCTGCGCTGCGTCGAGGTTGGAGATCACGGCCTCCATGTTCCCGCGTGCTGCACCCATGAGGGCCATGTTCTCGTCACGGTTGGTGCCCAACTGCCCGTGATAGAGGTCGGCTGCGAGGGCGACGTAGCCCTGCTCGGCAAACGCGTCGGCGACCTGGCGCACCCGGTCTGTGAGTCCGTTCCACTCGTGTATCAGGATCAGTGCCGGGAACGGCCCGTCGCCCTCGGGGACTGCGAGGTATCCGCGTGTGGCTTCGTCTCCCGCCACGTACATCGCGGTCTCGCCCTGTGGGGGCGGAGCCTCACCGAGTATGGCGGCGGGAATGGAAGTGACGCCCTCCTGCTGTTCCTGCTGCGCTGCTTCGCTCGTGCAGGCAGCGAGAATCGCAACGGAAGCGACTAAGAGAATGGTGGGTCGGCGGATCATCAAAGACCTCTCCTATCGAGCCTGGGGGTCGAAGTTCTCAACGATGTGTACGTCGGGCCGCTCGTCCAACACAACGCACACGGCCATGGAGGCATCCAGCGAAAGGGCCAGCTCCCATGTGTGGCAGTCCTCGGGCAGCCGGGCGTAGAGCTGTGGGGCATCACCACGAGGGCGGCCTTGAGGCGGTCGATTCGCTCGGTCATGGAGCCACCTTCGTCTGCAGTTCCTCGAACCAGTTCGTCACCACCACCACCTGCCGCGGCACAGCCGACGGCGGGCGCTCTACGCCAGCGGCACTTTCTTGCGGTATCTGCAGAACATGCAGGTGGGATCGTCGCAGTGCGTGTTCATCCAGCAGTTGCACCCGGCGCAGAAGTGCGCCCAGTGGCCCAGGCTGAACACCGACGAGCTGCCGCAGTCCACGCACGGCTTCTCGTGCGCTATGAACCCGGACATGATGCGGCCGTCTATCGTGACGGTGGCGTCGTCGTCGTTCTCGATCATGTGGGGCTGCTTCATCCGTCTACTCCGCGGAAAGTCGCGTTCACCGTCCCCGCCGTCACTCCCCGACCTTCTCCTTCAACTCCTCGAACCAGTTGAACACGAGCACCATGTCACCACCCGCGCCCATTCCCAGCTTGATCGCGTAGAAGGACTCGTCGTCCGGCGCCACTGTGTAGTACTGATGGTACTGGGCATTGGCCTTGAAGCCTTGGGTGGAGAAGAGCGTCTGGGATCCCTCCACGATAAACCTCGTCCCCGCAGACACCGCGACCGAGACCAGCTCGTTGCTCCCGTTCACGTAGAACAGCTCGCGCCCGCTGTGGGCCCACACGGGATAGGCCCCGCCGTTGGATGAGATCTGCCACTTTGCGTCGCCGGCGTTGGGAAACGGGCGGACGTACACCTCCGGACTCCCCGTCTCCTCAGAGACATAGGCCAACCATCGGTCGTCCGGAGACAGCACTGGGTTGTACTCGTCGAACTGTGTCGTCGCCAACCCCGTGGCCACAGTGTCGCGGCCGGGACGAATCGCCATGATGTCGCGCTGCCCGGCGTCGCCGCCCTCGCGGAACACGATCCAATCACCGTCACTGGACCACGTTGCCTGCTCGATGCCGCGCTCCCGGTGAAGCACATGCTCGTCCTGCGCGCTCCCATCGGCACGCCGCATATAGAGATCCCACAGGTCGTCGCGGTCCGAAACGTAGGAGACGAACCGCCCATCCGGTGTCCATGCGGGACGGTAGTTCTGACTGCCGTCGAATGTGAGCTTGGCGAGCGGGCCACGCGGCAGCTCCTTTACCCACATGTGTACCCCGTCGCTGCCACCGACTGAGATCGCGAGGCGGGTCCCGTCCGGCGAAAGCTCAAGCGAGCCGAAGACGCCCGACCACTCCGGATCGACGACCTCTTCCTCTCCGGAGCGGGACACGCGCACGATCTGATCGGGCGCGACGTTTGCTCCGCTGACGTAGAGCAGAGTCCCGGACTCCGAGATCGCCATGTCCACGGCGCCCCACTGCTTCACGGAGATGTCCTCGAGGAGCGGCACTGCGGGGCCGGTGAGCTCGAGCCGGTCCTGATCGAAGGGAGCGGCCAGGAGAACGCCGTCGGAGCGCACAAATACGAGGTGCCCCGAGGTCGCGTAGCGGGCGCGCAGTCCACGCAGCAGCGTGCGGTGCGTGCCCGATCCCAGGTCCAGTACGGCGATGTCGTACTCGCCTGTCGCTGCCGGAGCGCCGTGGCCCGCGGTGAAGATGACGCCCTTGCCGTTCGGCAGCACGTCGGGCCAGTGATGTATGGCTTCTCCCTGCGTGCTGTCGCGCGTAGAAACGGCCTCGACGGGTCCGCCGGTCACGGGAACGCGGCTGAGGCTCCACCCGACGTTGGTGAAGTAGATGTAGCCGTCCTCACTCCAATCTCCCCCGAACCACTGCACTGAGTCGTGGAGGGCGATCGGCGGCTCCCCCGTGAGCGACACTACGTTCAGCGTCGCCACGCTGCTCCCCGTCATGAAGGCCAGCCTCGTCCCGTCAGGCGAGAAGTGCCAGTTAAACCCGCCCACTGTTCCCGGAAGCGGCTCCGCGATCAGGCGGTCGAGGGAACGGCTCCATAGCTGCCAACCGGCCGCCTGTACGGCCGGTCCCATGTAGATGATGCGAGAGCCGTCGGGTGACAGGGTGGCTGTCGGTCCCCATATGTACGGGACAAGGCGCTGGTCCTCCGGGAACACGATGTTCATTCGCGCGACGGGTGCTGACTCGGTGGCGCTCGGGAGCCATCCCCACACCGCGGCCGCCAGCAGCAGTGCACTCACGGCGGCGAAACCGATCGTCACGCGGTCCCAGCGCCGCGACTCTCCTGCCAAGGCGGCCGGCGCGGCTGCGGTGGTAGCCACACTGAACGACGGGTTGGCGAGAGCGCTCGCGAACTCCGCTGCACTCGTGAACCGGTCCGCCGGCAGCTTCTGCAGCGACTTGTCTATGCTCGCCGCCACGTGGGGCGGCGTAGTGGGACGAGCAGCCGTCACCGGTGGGGCCTTCTCCGTGATCACCTTCGCCACGATCGCCTGGGCAGTGGGACCCGTGTACGGAGGCTCTCCCACCAGCATCTCGTAGAGCATCGCGCCGAGACTGTACACGTCGCTGCGGGCGTCCAGCTCCCGGTCGCCCATCGCCTGCTCGGGGCTCATGTAATGCGGGGTGCCGACACTGAGGCCCGTTTCGGTGAGCCGCGTGCCACCAGCCTGGCTTACGGCCAGGGCGATCCCGAAGTCGGCCACCATCGGCTGGCCGTCGTGCATCAGGATGTTCTCGGGCTTGATGTCCCGGTGCACCACTTCGTGCCGGTGCGCGTAGTCCAGCGCCGCGGCCACACTGCGTGCGATCTCCACCGCCTCGTCCACCGCGAGCTGCTTCTCGCGCAGGATCTTGTCGCGCAGCGTCTCCCCTTCCACGTAGGGCATCACGTAGTAGAGGAACGAGTCGGCTTCACCCGAGTCGTGGAGCGGCAGGATGTGGGGGTGCTGCAGGTTGGCCGTCACCTTGATCTCGGCCAGGAAGCGCTCGGCACCGATCACGGCGGCCAGCTCAGGACGCAGCACCTTGAGCGCCACCTTGCGCTCGTGCTTTACGTCGTTGGCCAGGTACACTGTGGCCATGCCGCCGGCGCCGACCTCGCGCTCGATCACGTAGCGGTCGGCCAGGGCGACCTTCAGATGCTGGGTGACTTCGGGCATACTATTGCTCCAACTGTTCGCGCACTGTGTCTATCCAGTTCACAACAACGGTCAACTCTGTTTCCGCTTCATCGTACCGCAGCACGATGAAGCGATCGCCGTCGGGATGGATATCGTACTGGCGCTGCCAGGGATATGTGTGGTAGCGACCTTCCAGGAGTGCTCGAGGCCGGCTGAGTACACGGAATGCGGCGCCCGTTTCGACAGTCACAGCCACTAACTGCCTGCCAAAGCGATACAGCAGTTGTGATCCATCCGGGGTCCATGCCGGCTCAGTCCCGCCTTCAGTCGACACCTGGATTCTCCCGCCAGGTCCCGGGAAGGGCTGGGCATACACTTCGTCGCGTCCCGATTCATCAGACGAGTACGCAATCCACATTCCGTCCGGCGAAAACGCAGGAGACCGTTCGAGGAACTCCGACTCGAGCCAAGGCTGGAGGGTAGCCTCGCCATCCAGCGACAGCACAAACAGGTCATACTGCCCTCCCCGCTCATCGGTGTTCTGGCGCAGCATTAGGTGCCGGCCGTCGGGACTGATGTCCTGCGTGCGCTGTTGTCCGAGACCCTCCAAGATTGCCGCCGGCTCGTGAGCTCGGTCCACTGGAACGCGGTAGATGTTCACATCGTTGTCCTCGTCGCGGGAGAACATGATGTACTTCCCATCCGGCGTCCAAACCGGATAGAAACCACCGCCAGCGGTTAGAGGGCCGAACGTGCCGAGGTTGAAGTCGTAGATCCAAATCTCGTTCTGATACTGCACTGCCACGGCTTGACCGTCGGGCGAGAAGCGCGGGCCGTCGAAGCCTCCCGGCTCCACCGGCAAGGGAGTCTCAGAGCCGCCACCGTCGATGATCACCGGCACACTGCTGCTCCCGGAGCCAACGTATACGAGGGTTCCGTTCTCGGAGAGGGTGTACAGCGCGCTGCCACTCGTCCCGAAGCGGACCGAGTCCAGAACGGTTACTGGTGATCCCTGCACTCGACCATGCTCCGCATCGAACCGAGCTGCACGCAGCGTCTGCTCAGCAGTGGCATACACTAGGTACCCGCCCTCGACATACCGGCCGCTCGTTCCCTGGATCAACCGACGGACATCGCCCGTCTCCAGACTCACCTGGGCCAGCCAGGAGGATGCGAGCGATCCGGTCCAAGCGGTGAACACCACCGACTTGCCGTCCGGCAGAACGTGGGGCCATCGATGGCCGATCTCCCCGACCGCCGAGTCCACCGTAGTCAGCACCCTGGGTTCTCCGCCCTCCGCCGACACCACCATCAGGCCGGAGCCGAATCTGGGCTGGTATATGATGGTTCCGTCCAGCGCCCACGCACCGCCTCCGCTATTGGGTGAGATTGGAACGATGTTCCTCGGGATGCCGCCACTGACCGATACGGCACGCAGGCGCCGGTCTGCGTAGAAAGCCACGAACTCGCCATCGGGCGACATGAAATGTCCGCCGACGAGACTGCTCTCGGTCCCCGAGATGGACACAGCATCAGTCTCGCTCAGCGTGCGCCGGTACAGCTGGTAGCCACGATCCTGACCGTATCCGATGTACACGAGCTCGCTCGCATCCGGCGCGAGCGCCACGCCAGAGCCAAAGTCGATAATGCCGGTGCCCACACTGACTGTGAAGCGCGCAACCGGGCCGGACTGCGCCTGCGGCGTGCCCGGCCGGAGACCCAGCAGGACGCTCAGGGTGACTGCGGCGATCGCAACCATCACTAGCTGCCAGTTGGCGAAGCTGTGCCGCTTCAGCAACCGATGCTCTCCGATGGCTGCGCCCGACATGACTGTGGCCGGCACGGTGAAGGCCGGATTCGTGAGGGCCTCCGCGAACGCCGCCGCCGAGGTGAACCGGTCGGCGGGCATCTTCTGGAGCGACTTGTTTATGCTCGCCGCCACGTGCGGCGGCGTGGTGGGACGAGCGGCCGTGACCGGAGGAGCCTTCTCCGTGATCACCTTCGCCACGATCGCCTGCGCCGTGGGACCGGTGTACGGGGGCTCACCCGTGAGCATCTCGTACAGCATCGCGCCAAGACTGTACACATCGCTGCGCGCGTCCAGCTCGCGGTCACCCATTGCCTGCTCGGGGCTCATGTAGTGCGGGGTACCGATCGACAGGCCGGTCTCGGTGAGCCGTTGACCACCTGCTTGCGACACGGCCAGCGCGATGCCGAAGTCGGCCACCTGAGGTTGGCCGTCGTGGATCAGAATGTTCTCTGGCTTGATATCGCGGTGCACTATCTCGTGCCGGTGTGCGTAGTCCAGTGCGGCTGCGACCGAGCGGGTGAGCTCGACCGCCTCCTCGATGGACAGCTGTTTCTCCCGCTTGATCTTCTCCCGCAGCGTTTCCCCCTCCACGTACGGCATCACGTAGTAGAGGAACGAGTCGGCCTCGCCCGAGTCGTGGAGCGGCAGGATGTGCGGATGCTGCAGGTTGGCCGTGACCTTGATCTCGCCCAGGAAGCGCTCGGCCCCGATCACCGCGGCCAACTCAGGACGCAGCACCTTGAGTGCCACCTTGCGCTCGTGCTTCACATCGTGGGCCAAGTACACTGTGGCCATACCGCCCGCACCGAGCTCGCGCTCGATCACGTAGCGGTCGGCCAAAGCGACTTTCAGCTGCTGGGTGACTTCGGGCATGCTATTTCCCCACCTTCTCCTTCAGTTCCTCGAAGAAGTTCTGCACCAGGATCAGCTCGCTCCCCTCGGTCCCTCCCCGGGCTCGGATCATCAGGAGCCGCTCGTCGTCCGTCGCCACGTCGTAGATGCGGTGATTGAGGTCGGAGCGGTACGTGCTCACTGAGCCCAGCTCGCGATACCCGCCGAGCGCGAAGGTCGGCTCCGTCGTGACAGACACCGCGACCATGTCCTCGCTGCCGTTCCGATAGAAGATCTCTCGCCCGTCGTGCGCCCACATCGGCTCCGTGCCCCCGCCCGTCGAGACCTGCCACCTTGCCTCCCGCACGTTGGGAAACGGCCGCACATAGATCTCGTCTTGCCCCGACTCGTTCGACACGTATGCCAGCCACCGCCCGTCGGGCGACAGGTCGGGTCCCCGCTCGTCGAACTCCGACCCGAGCAGCTGGACGGCGACGCTGTCACGTCCCGGCCGGATCGCGTACATGTCGCGCTCGTTCAGGCCGCCCACCGTTCCTCCGACCCGGTATACAATCCACTCGCCGTCGGGCGACCAGATTCCCTCCCAGATGGGCGGCTCCAGATCCAGCACCAGTTCCGCCATGGCGCTGCCGTCGGCTCGCTTCATGTACAGGTCGGCGTTACTGGCCTGGTTGGAGACGTACAGCACCGACTCCCCGTCGGGTGTCCAGGTGGGGCGGTAGTTGCGGGTCCCCTCGAAGGTCAGCTTCCACATCGGCCCCTGCACCAGGTCCTTGATCCAGATCTGCTGTTCCCCGTCGCGGTTGATCGCCAAGGCGAGCTTCGTCTGGTCCGGCGAGATCGCAACGTTCACGAAGTTGCCCACCCAGCCGGAGTCGAGCTCCTCCTCGCTCCCGTCGCGCCCCAGCCAGACCAGCTCGTAGTTGTCGCCAGCCGCGCCGCCCATTGTGTAGAGCAGGGTTCCGTCCTGAGCGACCTGGAGGTCGGCGGCGCCGAACGCCCGCACGCCGACGCCCTCCGCCAACGCAATGGCGGGTCCGGTCACTTCCAGACGATCCTGGTCGAACGGTGCTGCGAGGAGCGTTCCCTCGGCGGTTACGTAGACGATATGTCCGGAGGTCGCGTAGCGTCCAAACACCCCCTGCACGAGCATGTGGTGCATGCCTGTCGCGAAGTCCACCGCCGCGATCGCGAAGTCAGTCAGGTTGTCGACGCTCCCCAGGGTGAAGATCGCTCCCTTCCCGTTGGGAAGCGCGTCCGGGTAGAGGTGGCTCGTCTCGCCGCTCGAGTCCTTCGTGGTCACCGACTCCAGAGTGCCTCCGGTCGCTGGCACCCGCACCAATCCCCCACCGCCCACCAGGTACATGTACCCGTCGCTGCTCCAGGCTGCCCCTCCCGGCTGGATCCCGCTGTCAGCCACCGTCACGGGCGGCTCGCCACCGAGCGAGACTACCCGCAGCCGCCACGGATTGGGGGTGACGAACGCGACCTGCTGGCCGTCAGGGGAGAAGAACGGATGGAATGCGTTCTCCGTTCCGGCGATCGGAGCGGCAAGCAACTTGTCTTCGTCCCGCATCCACAGCTGCGATCCTGCGTCACTCCCGGGCCCTACGTACACGAACCGCGAGCCATCGGGCGAGAGCGCGATGAGCGTGCCGAAACGAGATTGCAGCGCCTGCTCGGCGGGGAGCGAGATCGCGTAGCGCCGGATCGGCTTCGGATCGGAGCGGAGCCAGCCCAGCGCGCCCACCGCGACCGAAACCACAAGCAGCGTCGCGAGCGCGACGATTCGTTTGTCGCCGAACAGGCGACCGAAGACGGAAACGTCCTTCTCCTCCAACACCTCGTGCGCCCTGGTGTCCGCCAGCCCCGGCCGGACGAGCGCCTCGGCGAAGGTGGCTGCGCTCGGGAACCGATCGGCCGGGAGCTTCGCGAGCGCCTTGCTCACCGATGCGGCCACGTGCTGCGGAACCGTGTCGCGGTGCGTGGTGACCAGCGGCGCCTTCTCCGTGATCACCTTGGCCACGATCGCCTGCGCGGTGGAGCCGGTGTACGGCGGATCGCCCACCAGCATCTCGTACAGCATCGCGCCCAGGGAGTACACGTCGCTGCGGGCGTCCAGCTCGCGGTCGCCCATCGCCTGCTCGGGACTCATGTAGTGTGGCGTGCCGATCGAGAGGCCGGTCTCCGTGAGACGGGTGCCGCCCGCCTGGCTCACCGCCAATGCGATGCCGAAATCGGCTACGAGCGGCTGGCCATCGTGGATCAGGATGTTCTCGGGTTTGATGTCGCGGTGGATGATGTTATGCCGGTGTGCGTAGTCGAGCGCGCCCGCCACAGAACGCGTGATGTCTATTGCGTCCTCGATGCCGAGTTGCTTCTCGCGCTTGATCTTATCGCGCAGAGTCTCGCCCTCGACGTAGGGCATCACATAGTAGAGGAATGAGTCGGCCTCGCCCGAGTCGTGCAGCGGCAGGATATGGGGATGCTGCAGGTTGGCGGTGACCTTGATCTCGGCCAGGAAGCGCTCGGCGCCGATCACGGCGGCTAGCTCGGGGCGCAGCACTTTGAGCGCCACCTTGCGCTCATGCTTCACGTCGTTGGCCAGGTACACTGTGGCCATGCCGCCCTCACCCAACTCACCCTCGACTACGTAGCGGTTGGCCAGAGCGACCTTTAGCTGCTCGGTTATCTTGGGCACACTATTGCTCCATCTTCTCCCTGAGTTCCTCGAGGAAGTTCTGCACGATCACGAGGTCGCCGGAGATGTCGCCCGAACCGGCACGCTCCAGCATTACGAAGCGGCCGTCCGGAGCGACATCGTAGAGCCTGTTGCGAGGGTTGGACTCGTAGTTGTTCTCGGCCGGCAGGATGACGTGCTCTTCTCTACTCACCGTGTTTGGGCCACGGCTCATGTCCGCGATCATGATCGTCTGGAAGTCGGGGCTCCTGTAGTAGAGGCTCCGTCCGTCCCTGCTCCACACGGGCTCGGTACCGCCGCCAGTGGAGATCTGCCACTTGCCGTCATCGGTGTTGGGGAACGGACGGACGTAGACCTCGGAGCGGCCGGACTCGTTCGACACGTACGCCAGCCAGCCCGCGTCGGGAGACAGCGCCGGCTCGAACTCATCGAACTCGCCGGCCACGAGCGGAACCGGCACGGTGTCACCGCCGACCCGCAGCCCCACTATGTCGTCGGTCCCCGGCGGTCCGTCCACGCTGATCACGAGCCACTCGCCGTCGCTGGACCACTGGGTCTCCCAGATGCCGCGGTCCAGCTCCACGAGCAGCTCTTCAGCTCCGCTGCCGTCTGCCCGCTTCACCCAGGTGCTCCAATGGCCGTCGCGCAGAGAGCCGAACGCCACGTACTTCCCATCAGGCGACCAGGTGGGAATCCCGTTCTCAGCGCCGCCGAAAGTGAGACGCGATAGGGGACCGCGGTCGAGCTGCTTGATCCAGATGTCGGTCCGGTTGTCGGTCTCGATCTGAACAGCCAGCCGGCCGCCGCCTGGAGACAGGGCGACGCCCTCGAACTCGACGTCGCGCACCCAATCGGAATCGACATCGGCGGTCGAACCGTCGGCACTCACCCAGACCACCCGCTCGGGCACGTTGAGCCCGTCGGTCGTGTAGACCAGGGTGCCGGCAGCCGAGAGCGAAAGGTCGGTTGCTCCTCCCAGCCGCACTTCGACGCCCTCGAACAAGGCTGTCGGCCTGCCGGTCAGCTCCAGCGAGCCCAGGTCAAAGGGGACCGCCATGAGCGTCCCCTGCGCGGTGACGTAGACCAGATGACCCGACGCCGCGTACGCTCCCTGGACCCCCGTCACCGAAGCGCGCGTCTCGCCCGACTCGAGGTCCACGATGCGTACTTCGAGTTCGGACGGATCGGCTGTGGCCAGCGGGATCGCAGTTACGACAGCCCCTCTCCCACCGGGGAGCACGTGGAGGCCGTCAAACACGAAACCGCCGGCACTGTCCAGCGCAACGACGTCCTCGGGCGGGCCACCGCTAGCCGGCACGCGCCGTAGCATCCAGCCGTTGTCGCCCAGGAAGTAGATCTCGTTGTTCGGCCCCCACGACACGGCTCCGGAGACACCGGAATCCAGAGCGGTGATCGGCGGTCCGCCTGCCAGCGAGATCACTTTGACCTGCCCTGCCCCGGCGGCCACGCGGAATGCGACCTGCTCGCCGTCTGGCGAGATCACCGGCGCCCACGCACGCTCCGTGCCGGGCAGCAGAACCGCCCTGAGCTGGTCGAAGCTCCGGTGCCACAGCGCCCAGCTCACGCTTCCAACGGTGGAAGAGAAGCGGTCGTCCACCACCGGCACTCCCGAGTCCACCCCGACGTACACCAGCTCCCGCCCGTCGGGCGAGATCGTCACGCGCGGTGGGTTGCCGGCGCCCGAGTAGTACAGAGCCTGGTCTTCGTCGAGCAGTGCCGCAAAGCGGGTCACGGCAGTCGAGGGCCCGCCTCGCGCGATCGCCCAGCCCGCCACTATCAGGAGCAGTGCCGCAAGCGCGCTGGCCCCGATGCTGAGCGGATTCCATAGCGAACCGGCACGGCCTCGACCTGCAGCCCCGACCTCCATGCTCGCCATCGTGAACGCCGTGTTCGTGAGCGCATCGGCGAATTGCGCCGCGCTGTGGAATCGGTCTGCCGGGAGCTTGGAGAGCGACTTCGCGATCGCCGCAGCCACATGGGACGGGACTGTGTCCCTGTGTGTGGTCACCGGCGGCGCCTTCTCCGTGATCACCTTGGCCACGATCGCCTGGGCAGTGCTGCCCGTGTACGGCGGATCACCTGCGAGCATCTCGTACAGCATGGCGCCGAGACTGTATACATCGCTCCGCGCGTCCAGCTCGCGGTCGCCCATCGCCTGCTCGGGACTCATGTAGTGCGGAGTGCCGATCGAGAGCCCCGTCTCGGTGAGCCGCGCCCCGCCCGCGTGACTGAGCGCCAGTGCGATACCGAAGTCCGCCACCATCGCCTGCCCGTCGTGCAGCAGGATGTTCTCGGGCTTGATGTCGCGGTGGATCACGTCCTGGCGGTGCGCGTAATCGAGCGCCGCCGCCACAGAACGGGTGATCTCTATTGCCTCTTCGATGCCGAGCTGCTTCTCGCGCTTGATCTTGTCGCGCAGAGTCTCGCCCTCGACGTAGGGCATGACGTAGTAGAGGAACGTGTCCGCTTCACCGGAGTCGTGCAGCGGCAGGATGTGGGGGTGCTGCAGGTTGGCCGTCACCTTGATCTCGGCCAGGAACCGCTCGGCCCCGATCACGGCGGCCAGCTCGGGACGCAGCACCTTGAGCGCGACCTTGCGCTGGTGCTTCACGTCCTGCGCCAGGTACACCGTAGCCATGCCGCCCTCACCGACCTCGCGCTCGACCACGTAGCGGTCGGCCAGGGCGACCTTCAGTTGCTGAGTGATCTCCGGCATGCTACCGCTCCCCCTTGAACCGGCCCCGGATCTCCTCGAACCAGTGCTGCACGAGGATGAGGTTGGCGTCGGCACCATCCGCCGAGAGCCGCGTCATGAGGAACCGCTCGCCAGACGGATGTACCGTGAAGGAGGCATGGAAGGTGCCGAGGGCATACGCCGAGACCGAGAACATCACCTCTTGTCCCCCTACCGCGAACGGACTCCGGGATGCGATGGTCGCCGCAACGAGGTTGGCCGCTCCATCCACGTAGTAGAGCCGCGACCCATCCGGTGACCAGACGGGACTGTTCCCTCCACGCGCCGATACCTGCCAGCGTGCGTCCTCTGTACTCGGAAACGGCACGACGAAGACCTCCGGCTGGCCGGACTCTCTCGAGACGTACGCCAGCCACCGATTATCAGGAGATAGCGCTGGTGCGTACTCGTCGGCCGGCGTGGCAACCAGGGCTCGTGGCACACTATCCACGCCCACCCGCAGACCGACAACATCTCGCGTGCCGTCCGCGCCCCCGACGCGGGCGATCAACCAACGCCCGTCACTCGACCACAGGATCTCCTCCACCCCCAGGGGGTGCTCCAGCAGCACCTCGTCCTGGCCACCGCCGTCTGCCCGCCTCGCGATGGCACGCTTCGACCCGGTATCACCGTCGCGGTTCGAGATGTAGGCGACCCGCCGCCCGTCGGGCGTCCAGACCGGGCGCTCGTTGAACGCGCCCTCGAAGGACAGTCGTGACGCGGGACCGCGATCGAGCGACTTGACCCAGATGTCCTGCGTTCCGCCCATAGTCATTGCCACCGCGGCCTGTTGCCCATTCGGCGAAAGCACGGGCGCCCCAAAGAAACCGCGCCAGTCGGTGTCCACGTCGGTTGGCTGGCCACGCTCGTCCACCCAGGCAAGGATGAGGCCGCCTGCCGCGCCGAGCCGGTAGATCAGCGACCCCGATGCGGAGATCGCCATTTCTGGTACGATGCGGAACTTCGTGCGCACGTTTTCTGCCACGGGCACCGAGGCCCCGGTGATCGCTGCTTGGCCGGCATCGAACGGCGCCGCGAACACAGCGCCCTCGCGGTCGGCGTAGGCAATGTGCCCGGTGGGGAGATACCAGGCGCGCGCCGCATCTTCGACAAGCGTCGTCACCGAGCCATCCGCCAGATCCATCGCGGCAATCTCCATGGCGCTGCACGACGGGGAACACAACGTGACCAGCGCCTTCTGTGAACCCGGCAGGGCATCGGGGAAGAGGAAGCCACCCTGCGCGCTGTCGAGGACAGACACCGGACTCGGTGTGCCACCCGCAGACGGCATGCGATACAAGCCCCAGTTGCCATGTACGAACAGCAAGGTCCCATCGTCCTGCCACGCGACCCCCGGCAGAGTGGAATTGGCCGAATCCGCGAGCGTGATGGGCGGTCCGCCCGTCACGGGCACCTTCTTCAGGCGCTGATCGGCAACGAAGGCGATCCAGCGCCCATCCGGCGAGACCCGCGGCGCCAGAGCCCCTTCCGTACCACCAAGCGCCACCGGCTCCAACCGAGCCATGCTACGAAGCCAGAGTTGCCGACCCGACTCACCCGGGCCGACGAACACGTACTGCTGTCCGTCCGGTGACAGATCGATCGCCGTCCCGAGCATCGGGGGAATGCTGTGCTCCGGCGGCACGGCCAGCTCGAACCGCTGCACCGGTGGCGTCGGCCGACGCAGTGCCTGGAGCCACCCGACCGCCGCGAAGCCAACCGCCACCACGACAGCCGCCGCCAGGCCAATGAGTCGCCAGTCGCGCTTGCCCACCGAAGCGTGCGTTTGGGTCGCCTGGGTCCCCGGCACGGTCGCTGCAAACCCAACGTTCGTGAGCGCCTCCGCGAAGTCGGCCGCACTTCCGAACCGGTCGGCGGGCAGCTTGGCGAGCGCCTTGTTGATTGCGGCGGCCACATGAGCCGGAACCGTATCCCGGTGCACCATCACCGACGGCGCCTTCTCCGTGATCACCTTCGCCACTATTGCCTGTGCGGTACTGCCGGTGTAGGGCGGATCTCCCGCCAGCATCTCGTACAGCATTGCGCCCAGGGAGTAGACATCCGAGCGCGCGTCCAACTCGCGGTCGCCCATCGCCTGCTCGGGACTCATGTAGTGCGGCGTGCCGATCGAGAGGCCCGTCTCCGTGAGACGTGCGCCGCCCGCATGAGACAGTGCCAGTGCGATTCCGAAATCGGCCACCAGCGCTTGTCCGTCGTGCATCAGGATGTTCTCGGGCTTGATGTCGCGGTGAATGACACCCTGGCGATGCGCGTAGTCGAGCGCGCCGGCAACCGAGCGAGTCATCTCTACAGCTTCCTCGATGCCGAGCTGCTTCTCGCGCTTGATCTTGTCACGCAGCGTCTCCCCTTCCACGTACGGCATCACGTAGTAGAGGAACGAGTCTGCCTCGCCCGAGTCGTGGAGCGGCAGGATGTGCGGGTGCTGCAGGTTGGCGGTGACCTTGATCTCGGCAAGGAAGCGCTCGGCGCCGATCACGGCAGCGAGCTCGGGACGCAGCACCTTGAGCGCCACTTTGCGCTCGTGCTTCACGTCCTGCGCCAGGTAGACCGTGGCCATCCCGCCTTCACCGACCTCGCGCTCGACCACGTAGCGGCCGGCCAAGGCGACCTTCAGTTGCTGTGTTATCTCAGGCATGTTCAGTGCGTTCCTTGCAGCAGCGCAGGATCGGCATCGTGCCACACCTCGCCGAGCGCCACGTGCGCCCTCCCGGCTGTCGCGTGGTCTCCAGCCATGTGGGCAGCGTGCTCCAGTCCGGCAAGGGAGAGTGCGCGCCGCGGCGCCAGGGCCAGAGCGCGCTCGAACTCCGCTTGTGCCTCTGCCGGGCGCCCCAACGCAGCCAGCATCTCGCCCAACAGTTCGTGCGAGGGCTTTGCCACGTCGGGCGGCCCGTACTCCATGGGCATGGCGTCCTCGAGTGCCGTCGCCTCGCGCATCAAGGCGAGCGCCTCATCGGCAGCGCCGTCGGCAAGCAGCATCATCGCTGCGAGTTCGGTCTCCAGAATTACCGGCACCGATTCGTTCCCACCGTACCAGCCCGCGTCGTCCGACGCCGTCAGGTCGGAGAGCGTCGCAAGGTGATCCGCGGCGGCTTCACGATCGCCCCGCTCGAAGGCCGCGTAGCCGAGGGCAAAGGCATCCTTCGCCTTCGCTACCGCGCTTGCACCCGAGAGATCGAT
>Ga0255053_10000510_pt1 | contig 21551 bp, 18 predicted proteins | sample JV7_2_22_MG_FD_188635 | JGI IMG/M metagenome (GOLD analysis project Ga0255053, IMG submission 188635) | Seawater microbial communities from Jervis Inlet, British Columbia, Canada - JV7_2_22 | ecosystem: Environmental > Aquatic > Marine > Inlet | place: Canada: British Columbia | collected... | reverse complement strand
CTAACGGAAAAGAGGAGAGGGTTTTTTGAATCGCCAAACATCTTTCCTGTCGCCCGCTGCAAGGCGGAAATATAACTGCGGACCTGATCTTTAAAATTTAACTCTGCCGGTCCAAAACTGTCGATGATCTCTCTGCACCTAAATGCCTCGGTTGTAATGATAAAACCTGGAGGGACCGGAAAATCAAAACTTTTCAGTTTGACGATATTAAATCCTTTGTTCCCCAGATATATGATCCCTGAAATCCGGCCTTTAGGCTCTGAAATCGACATCATTGCCCGCTCAGGGTCATAGTTCAAGAGTCTTTGGAGCTTATCCGTAGCGAGTCGGTCTGACTGGTGAAAAAGCGTGTTGAGTATCCGGCTCAAGAACAGATCGAGCTGCTGCAGTCCCAGTGAAAGGGCGATTCTGTCACGGAAAAAAATCTCTGATATTCGATGTTTCAACCTTTCATGGTCAATAAAGTCCTCATGAGATAAATATTTCGGTACCAGATGGTCAACCGACACTTGAGATAAAATTTTTGTGAGATTTTGCTCGTGGATGTTATTGAAATAATCGGTGGTGATATTTGATACCGCCTTGGCAAGTCCTTTGAATATGTCTAGATACTGGGTAAATGTAAATCCTTTTGCTTCCAATGAATGGGATAGGAGGTCGAGTTGACGTTCGATTTCGAGCGATAAGATACCATCCAATTTTAAAGCCTTATCAAATAGAATAAGCAGATTGTAGACCTGAAAGAATGTTGCTTTTGTGATCAGGTTAAAATTGAAATTTTGGATAAGCTCTTCAAACAAAACATTGATCAACGTTTCGATCCGAAATGTGAGGCCCAAGGCATCAAATTTCAATTCGTGATAACTCCCATACATAGAGGGGATATCTGTGGTGAAATGTCTCTTTTTATAAATATCCTCATTGATTTCATACGACTGGGGGGATAGAATTAGAGATTTTAACGACTCAAGATAATTTAGCAGCATCAAGAGTTTTTTCATCATATCGGATTCAGAGAGCGCCCTTTTGAGTTTGTTTAGATTCGGTAAGGCTTCGGTTTCAAGCTGGGCAATGTAATTGTCAATTTCAATAAAGTCGAGGCTGTATTTTTGTTTTAAAAGTTTATAGAAATGTATGGCGAGTTCCACTTTTTCAATATCTGTTTCAGATGCATTTGAAATTTCACCCAGATAATCTTTTAGCTTTTTTTCATGGATATTAACGAAATCCTCAAATGTAGTGAGCCCCATTTCCTGTAAATGCTGCATAACCTTGCGGACACCGTCGATATAGGGACCTTTTGAATCGATCTGACTGTAAATGCTCGGTGGAACAAAGGGTTCGACAAAATCAATCTTACCGGTTTTCCAGAAATTCAGTGTGGCTTCCATAAAATCAAGGATTTGATTACTGCTTTCAACGTGACTCTGTTTTCGTAGAAAATGAATAAGCACGTCTTTACGACGATTGATTTCATCAATCTTTGTTGAGGTGTCTCTCAATCTCCCTTCAGCGCCGATATCGTTGAAAAATACCGGAAATAGCCGGAAAAGCTGCTTGACAAGGTTATAAACCGGCTCAATCGGGCTGTTTAATAATCGGGTAATATCACGGGGGAACAGGTCGGTGTCCTTGATAAAAACACCGCATAAAGATAGATAGATGATCAGCGGGGAAAGAAGTCTGGTGGACCATTTGGGATTAAGTTCAATCAGCTCAAGCCAGGTCCGAATGTTCATCAGATGGGTCTTGTTCGCTTTGATCTGCCAATCATTCCCGACACCGGAGATCCTGGGGGTTTGGAAACCAAGATCAATCAAAGCGTCTGTAAAAAAATTGATAAGATCTCTCTCATCGGTTTTGTAAACACCCTTCCCCACGTTTAGCATACAATTCAGGGCAGTGCTGGGAAATAATTTTGTCTGTTTTTTTAAAATAGAAAAGGTTTTTTGGATTAATTCTTCTATATTTCGATGGTTTTCATTGGCGATCAGCCAGCTCAATGTTCGATTGATATCTCTTAAAGACTCCTCGTATATCATCGAAAGATCGGCGATATTCATGATATGAAAAAGGAATATCACTTTCCATTGGTTCCCCCTGCCACTTTTTATACCTGCGTCAAATAACCTTTTGGGAAGTTCTCTGTAAGTTTCAACGATCCTATTATAACCCGGAAGGGACAGGAGGTCGTTTAAAATATCTCGTGATGCGATGTTTTTGCTTTGCGCGAGCTGTGTCAGTTGGACATCCCATTGTTTGATCCGTTTATGCGATATATCATTGAAGATTTCTTGTAATTTTTTTTTGTTCGGTATTTCGCCGGCCTCTTCTTCGAACCAGAACTGTGGATCAATCTCTTTCAGCCAGTAGGCATAGGTGCATTTGAAGTATTTGATGAGAAGAATATTTATTGACTTAAAATTTGAACTGGCCTCAGAGGAATAATCTAAAAAGAATTCCGCAAGCCTTTTAATCTGATAATAGCCTTTAACAAAAAAGAAAAAATACCTGTCTTCGAAATTGCTTATTTCTTGAAAGGCACCGTTGATGAGCGGTTCAAACTTTTTAAAATCAGATCCAGCATCCTTTATAATTTTTTGAAGAAAAAGGAGATAGTTATCGACGGCATCGCTTTTAACGTCCAAATGGGTTGTCGATTGAATGGCATGGGAAAAAATGTCGAAAAACAATCTGGCGGCATTTTCACCGTTGGGGTGATTTTTGATGAGATCAAAATAATCGAGCGAATAGATTCTGGCTTCCTTAACGATGAATTGCCAGTTTTTATACGGATGGGAAAGCTCTTTTAAAAAGGTATTCAGCCCCTCCGTTAGGCCGTAATATTTGGACATCACCTCCTGCAGAACGGAATATTTGGGATCTATGGTAACATCCACCTGATAACTAGCCAAATTGATTTCAAGGGCTTTTGATTCAACCATAAGAATACCTAAAATATGAACGGGTGAACCTTAAAAACTGACATCCTTCAAAGCCGTCAATTTTAGTTGCACATAAAGAATTAAGATTAGCAAAGGATATATCTATTTTCAAGAAGATTTGAGAGTCGATTTAGGCATCATAATGAAAACCCGGCTTGACCGGGAGTACGCAATATAAAAGCGGCGGGTTGATTATCTCTTTTGTCATATTTTGTGAAACGTTATTAGCGAAGTGGAACGAAAAAAAATGCCGCTCGGTAAGGTTTTCCCCCAATTGCTTCTTGAGAAAGTTGATGTTGCGATTCCAATGTGATATCATGACCGACATTTAATTGATTTAACCCCTTGGGCTGAAAAATATGGATACCCCCCCCCGTTTGATTTTGTATTCAGAAGAAGACAGACCTGCCTACAGCGAAGATGGAGTTGATCTGACCCTGATTCGCTGGATGCTCACATTCACACCAACAGAGCGGCTGAACATATTGCAACAGAATATGATATCGATTAACAGGCTGAAAAATGCAGGAATCCGTGCCGCAACTCATCGAAATTTTCCGCGTTCTTGACAATCACCAAGTGGAATTTATCGTCGTCGGCGGTGTATGCGCTGTTCTACACGGCGCACCGATCACCACATTCGATCTCGATTTGGTTCATTCCAGAACGCCGGAAAATCTCAACTGTTTGCTGAATGCTTTGATAGATTTGAAGGCGTCCTACCGGGGACATTCAAAACGGATTCAGCCGGACGTCAAATTACTTGCATCGCCGGGACACCATCTTTTGATAACAAGGTTCGGGCCGCTTGATTTTCTGGGAACCATCGAAAAGGGTTTGGGATATAGCGATCTAATCAGGAATTCGGAAAAAATTCACATAGAAAATCTTGGGGTTCGCATCCTGAGTCTTGAGTATCTTATCGAAATCAAAGAGGTCGCCTCTCGAGAAAAGGATCGTTTGACGCTGCCGGTTTTGAAACACACATTGAAAGAAAGAGAGAAAAACAAAAAAGCGTAACGTCAATCATCCCTTTGGTTAATCAGAAATTCTCTGTAAAACATAAAATGACAGGTATTTTAGCTGTGGACGAGGTTTTTATGAATGAAAGTATAGAATGAGTAGTGAGCAGGGAGCAATTTAGCCCAATATCCATCAGATAACGGTGGAGGTGAGTTATGAAGGATCTGATCACTGAAATTGTTAAGGCACTTGTTGATCAACCGGATGAGGTTTCTGTAAACGAAATTGGAGGTTCCCACACTATAATATTGGAAGTAAGAGTAGCAAAGATGGACATGGGAAAGGTTATTGGCAAACGGGGCAGGACAGCGCAGGCAATCCGGACAATATTAAGTGCAGCATCTGGAAAGATTCGAAAAAACTACAGGTTTGAACTTATTGAACGATAACATCAGGCCAATTTACATCTTCACCCGGCTATAATTCAGCAGGTTCGGTTTCACCGCTGACTCTTTTCCTCATTTCCGCTTGACAAGGAGATATATGATATCCCATTTGCTACGAGAATCTAAAGATTTGTGCAGGTAATTCACCTTCCAGGGAACCGTCTCATTCAGGATCATCAAGCTGTCCACCTTAACAACGGGATCGGCGCTTTCATTGATCGTAACTGCGGTGGTCGTGTGGGGTATATATACGAGATAGGGCAAAAAAAAGACCCTGCAGTAGAAGGCAGGGCCCATTTTATTAAACGGTTTTTATTTTTCCAATTAGACACATCCGGTCGGCTTGGGTAGACCTGCCATCTTGCATGCTCCCTTGCCCGGTCCTGATGGGAAAAGCTCATAGATGTGCTTCAGTTTAAATCCCGTTGCCTTGCATAAAACACGAACCATGGGTGCAATTTCGTTCTTTTCATAATATTCTTGCAGTATTTTGATAACCAACCGATGTTCGTCTGTAAATTCTTCAATTCCCTCGACTTCCTTTACATGATTCACCCAGTTGTCACTCCAGTTATCATAGGCATCGATGAATCCATCCTCATCTACCGTAAAGGTTTCTCCACCAAATTCAACTTCTGGCATTTTTTGAACCCCCTTTCTTATTTATTTATAATCTCTAATGATCTCTAAGCGTTATGCTCTATAATCGACAATGATAAAGTATCAATGCACTGTTTGCGGTTAAGGTCCATGAAATACCGCGTGTCATCGTTGAGAGAAGCCTGAAAAAAATTCATCAGGTGAAATTTCTCCAAAACGGACAGCATGCATGAACCAACTTGCCGGATCGGGAATTTATTCAAACTTATTAATAATATGTAAGATCAGCAATAATTGTGCCATTGTATATTGTTCATGCTACAAAATATAATTGGACAGCTAAAACTATAATATACTGATAATATTATAACTATAGTCATATTAATCCAAAGATCGGGAACAATTGATGGTCGATGGACGCTATGTATGGTAGGCCAAACAAGGGCGGAGGGTGGTTAAATGACCACCGGTGTCGGTGATATTACCACCTGCTTCATTTGCATGCCTTTACAAGCACGCCTTGATGCTTCCGGCTTTGAATCAGGTATATTGTGTTTTCTAAATTGATCAGGCCGTTTTTCATATCCATCGGTTAAACCAGTCGGATAGTACCACATTGTAATATGATTTTTCTTAACATGATTATCGCCGATTAGTTAAAAGTTAATTTATCCTTGATTCTTCACCGTGCACGCGTCTATAGCTGAAGCAAGCTTTGGTAAATAAAAGAGTGTGGGTAGTGGTTAAAAGCAACTAAAGGTATGACAAATGGAATCAAGGCTTAAAAACTGCTGGGAATTCATGAAGTGCGGGCGAGAGCAAAGGGGGCGCCAGGCTGATAAACTCGGGATCTGTCCGGCTGCCTCTGATGAGTCTTTCGATGGTATTAATTCGGGTTCTTTCGGTGGCAGATTTTGCTGGGCCGTGGCAGGCACGTTCTGCAATGGCGAACGCCAGGGAACATTTGCGGAAAAACGCGATTCCTGTATGACTTGTGAGTTTTTTAAACTGGTCAGTCGGCAAGAAGGAGAGTCGAATAAACATACAAAATTTTTGAGATACATTACCAAGAATGTTGAAACGCCAATATTAGAAAAAATGACTTACAAGCATATCAAGGCGGGCACAAGATTCATCACCCAAGGGGCGATTGAGGATTTTGCCTATATCATACAAAGCGGCACCTGTCTTGTTATTGTGGAAAAGGAAGGTGAACTTCATCCGGTCAATCACTATGGAGAAGGTGATATGGTAGGCGGTCTGGGCATTCTGACGGGCGAACCACGTCTTGCCCATGTTGAAGCAGAGACCGATATGATGGTCTGGGAGCTCAAAAAAGAATATTTCCACGACATATCCGAAAAGGATCCGGACCTGCTCAGCTTTTTCACGGAACTCGTTGCCGACCGACTCGATTCCAGAAGGCCGATTGCCTATAGGACGGTAGGCAAACATGCGGCCATTGATATCATCGGACGGGGGGCGTTCAGCATCGTCTATAAGGGTGAGCACATGGATCTGAAGATGCCCGTTGCTATAAAAATGATGAGACACGACCTGGCGATGGACTCGGATTTCCTAGAGGGTTTCCGAAACGAGGCCAAGACGATCGCGATGCTGGATCACGAGAATATCATCAAGATTTATGACATTGAGGAGCGATATAAGACCATTTTCATTGTCATGGAATATGTAAACGGCGAAACTCTAAAAGATCTTATCCAGCGATTGAAAAGGATTCCTTCCGGGCTTGCTGCACATTATCTCGTCCAGATTTGCTCGGGACTAAGCTTTGCCCATCAAACCGGTATCATCCACAGGGATATTAATCCCGGCAACATCATGCTGAGAAATGATGATCGAGTAAAAATACTCGACTTTGGATTGGCATGCCCGATCGGTACCGAGGATATGGGGTTTTATGGTACCGCTTTTTACATGGCACCGGAACAGATTGGAAGCGATCCTATGGACCAACGAACCGACATTTATTCCCTGGGCATTACCGCCTATGAGATGGTTACCGGCAGCCACCCCTATCCTGAAAAAGATGTCCAGATCGTAATGGACAAACACCTTACCCAGGACATCCCGGATCCAGCCGACACGGTGCCGAATCTACCTAAAGAGCTACGTAATTTCATTCTCAAAGCCTGTCGGCGCGATCCTATGAAACGATACCAAAATATTAACCAGGCGATGCTAGAACTTCTGCCTTTGGTTGATGAAACCAGGTATACCCAAGATAAGCCATCGATTGACAGTCAGAGAATGCTAAATATCTTTCTGAATTATCAGGAAGAACATCAACTCGCCCTTACCCGGCTGATTGAGGATTTTACATCAAAAGCCAAGCAACTTGGCGTTCACCTTAAAGTCGTTGATCTTAGGGATCTATAGCTTGTAACGCATTAATCGGCCAGCTCCCCTGATCCCCCCCGCCCTTTAGGGCAGGGAGCTTCACTGAACAGAGAATGTGGCTGCGGGCTTCTGGCGAGGAACTCATTTGCTTATGCACACTTTTGCTATGACAAAAACCGGATTTGTCCGAAGAAAGAATGAAGATCGCTACCTGATTAAGAAGATGGATGACGATTCGGTTTTTCTGGCAGTGGCGGATGGCATGGGCGGAGCGGCGGCCGGTGAGGTAGCGGCCGAAATAGCTATAGATCGCCTTGGGGAGATCAGATCAGACGCAGTGAATTTTGCCGGTCAACTCAATTTACTTACGGAACAAGCAGACCATGACATACTTCTAGAAGTTAGAAAAAACCTGGATCTGGAAGGGATGGGGACAACCCTTACAGGGGTACTGTTGAACAATGGTGCTGGCTATTGGATACATGTCGGGGATAGCAGGCTATACCATATACGCGGAAATCAGCTGATATGGCAGACCAAGGATCAAAGCTTTGTTCAATCCCTGTTGGATGAAGGAACGATAACAGAGAAGGAGGCAGTCAATCATCCGGCACGGAATTTAATCGATCAGTGTGTCGGCTGTGGCGATTGCGAACCGGAGGAAGGTCGTTTGAACATACTGAGCGGGGATCTGATAATGCTTTCAACCGACGGCCTGCATGATGCCGTCGATGAAGCAACCATCGTTGAACTCCTCTCCTCGGATGCCGATATTGAAACCAAAGCCAATGAACTGGTCAACAGAGCACTGGATGCGGGCGGCAAAGACAATATCACCGTGGTACTTGCACAGCTTTAGTATGAGCATTGTCCAGGAACTATCCTCTTTGCCTTTCCTGATTTAACAGTTCACTCGAGTCCTTGAAGCTATAGATAACTGTCTGATTTGATTTTTAGAGAACAATATGGTCTTTTTACGAAACCATCAATATTCGGGCTAAACAAAAAAGGGCGGTTCAATGTCACAAACCACCTCTTTTACCCCGGGAATCTTTCTTACAATTTCATTTATTTCCTTTGTCAAATCGGACTGAATCGTCTCTTTAAGCTGTTTTCCCATCTGGGGAGTGGCATAACCGGTTCTGGTCAGTTTCTGGGCCGGTACCTTCACATGAACAAAGCCATCGAGAGCGGTCACAGAGGCTTCACACAGGGTTTGAAGAGACGCACGAATATGACTTTGCAGTGCAAGATTTATGAATTTTCTTTTGTCCTCCAGAGTCGTTTTAAAGGATTTGCAGCGTGCGGCATTGCAAATAATCTTACAGGCGTCTTCGATGGTCATCGTGCCGAGATAAACGATAATATCATAAAGTCGCGGATCTTCGATATCTACCCGGTAAAGATAACGGGTCCATTCCGTCCGATGCCGGTCTTCTTCTCGGATGACCGCCAGGGCGTGGTCCTTTGACATTTTTTGTCTCTGCCGCAGCAGGGCCACCCTTTCGTCCATGTCGGCGATAATCCGTACCTTTAAGGCATTGGTGATTTCAGGAATGAGCAAATGACCGGCATGCCCATGATACACATAATTGTCCCCCTTTATGTGTTCTAGCAAGGCGGCCCGAATATAAGCAATATATTTTTCTCTACCGTGGGTTAATCTTTCAAGAAAACTGGGCGCATCATGAAGCGTTTTCAGGAGTTTTTTTTCAGAAACTTGGAAAAATTGGGACGCCTCAAGCAGCACTTCCCGACTGACGCACTGATATCCAAGCGTTTCTGCTACTTTTTCAGCTATTTCCTTCCCATTGCTGAAACTTCCCCGGGAGATCGTAATTATTGCCACCTGAATTTTCTCCTTTAATGATTCATTCAATACTGTTTAATAAACATTATGCGTGAGAAAAAATGTTACCGGATCCACGTCAATTTTACTGAATTCCATAGAAGAAATAGAGGACCGTCAGTTCCACCGTTAGAAAAATCAAGGTCATGATAATCCCGGCTTTGGTGTAATCAACGGTACGGTAACCGCCGGGCCTCATCACAAGTGCATTCACCTGGTGCGTTGGTAAAACAAATGTGTTGGATGCCGACAATCCAACCACCAGTGCAGCCATGCGCGGGTCGCCGCCGGTCATGACCGCCATATTCATACAAAGCGGGACCAACAAGACGGTCGCCCCCACGTTGGAAATCACAAGCGTAAAAAAGGAGGCCATGATTCCAACCGCTGCAAGATGCACAATGGGTGATGGCTGCCCGAGAAGCCCTAAAATATTTTCGGCGATAAATGCCGCCGTGCCGGTTTTTTCAAAAGCGATCCCCAGCGGAATAAGACCGGCCAGAAGAAAAACGGTCATCCAGTCCACGGCCCGATAAGCTTCATCAATGGAAAGCACACCGGTTACGATCATTCCCAGAGCCCCGGACATCAGTGCCACTGAAAGCTGAACTTTAAAAAGCACAATTTGCGTTAAAGCGATTGCCAGCCATAGAACGGCAAACATCGCCTTCTGTGGGCGCATGATCTCCCCCTCCAAAGGTGTTGTGAAAGTCAACGCCTGTGGCTGGGGCCGGCTCCTCAACACATGAAACTGTTCCCACGGCCCGTGAAGCAGCAGGGTATCTCCCATCTGCAGCCGTATGCGGGTGAGTCCGCGGTGGTACAATCTGTTTTCCTTGAACAGTAAAACCGGATTGAGCCCATAGAGCTTTTTAAATTTGATTTCGCTCATGGTTTTACCGATGAGCTCAGAACGGGGAGAAACGATTGTCTCGGCCATCCCGGAGCTGGTTCTCGAAAGACTCTCTGCAAACACATCCAGGCCGTCTTTGATCTCCCAGCCATATTCTTCGGCCAGCTTCCGGATGCTTAACGCTCTTCCAACCACCGCGATATCATCGTCCGCAGAAATCATATCAGAACTTCGGGGGACAAAGATTTTGTCCTTTTTGCCTGATAGGTTAACCGCCACCACGGTTACCAGGAACTTGGTCCTCACGCCCAGTTCTTCCAGCGAGCGCGGGCCTTCAAAATCAGAGGGAATATGGAGCTCATAGGTGCTGTCAATGCCTCTGTATTCTTCAATCAGTGAGGCCGTGACCCCCTTGTCGGCTTCTCCGCTGGCGGCCGGCAGTACATACTTGCCGAACAGTGCAAAATAAACAATGGCGCTTACCAGCAGACAGATTCCGATGGGTGTCTGGGTAAACAGTCCAAAAGGTTCCAGTTTCTTACCGCCCAGTATCATTAAATCATTCAGCAAAATGGTTGGACTGGCACCCACCAGCGTGATGGTGCCACCGATGATGGCACAGAACCCCATGGGCATCAGTATTCTGGAAACCGGTATCCCTAGCCGTTTGCTGATACGCTGTGTGGCCGGCAAAAAAAGAGCGGCCGCCCCGATATTCTGCATCATGCTGGATATCAGCCCCACCGTTCCGGATACCAGCGCAATGATTTTCTTCTCGCTTTTGCCCGCAAGTTTGATAATGGGACCGGCGACCTGGTTCATCACGCCGGTTTTATCAAGCCCGGCCCCGATGATGATAACGGCTATAATTGAAACGACCGCATTACTGCTCAAACCGACGAAAGCTTCTTTGGGAGAAATAAGACCTATCAGCGGAAGTAGTACCATCATCATAATGCCGACGACATCTACCCGAACCCATTCGAAAACAAAAAGCGTAATAACAAAAACCAGCACCACCATAGTCAAGATCATCTCAGGTGTCACATTATAAGCAATCATTTCCTTCATCCGATAGCTGCTGCCGTAGCCTGCTGTTTGATAGTTTTGATGCCCCTCCCTTTATTTTCTTCTGTTTTCATTTCTGAACCAGAAGCACAAGAAAAATGCGAACAAAATCAGTACAATCCCGAAGTATAACCGTGCTCCCATCATAACCTCCATCTATTATGAACTACCATTTTCTTTTTTTGCGTAAAAAAAGTAGAAACCTTGGTTGATTGTAAATGTGTAGTCATGAATCCTTCTTTGTTTAAGGTCATTTTTTAAATTATCTCATGGAATATACAAAGATTTCGCTTTTTGCTCTTTCGCCGTTTTCGGGCCTGGTAACCGCCGCTTGATCTTCAGATTCTGAAACGACAAATTCAAACTCACCGATTTCATTTCTTATTTCTTTAAGGACTTCATACGATTCGCTGAACTTGACAACGTGCGTAAACGGAATTCCTTTCTTTTCTGCTGCTTCCTGAAACGCCCGAACGTTCTTTTTGGAAAGGCCTTCAAAATCTTCGCAAATTTTATTGCGTGAAGATGAAAAAAATTTGAACGTTTCGCAAGACAGCGGTGCCGTATTTAACGCGACAATTTCATAGGACATCCTTTCAGCCATTTCCAGAGCATAATCGATAATATCTTCTGAAAATACGCTCTCCCTCCCGATCACCACAAGTTTTCTGGCCGCCTCGGTCTCCGGCTCTGTTCGAAGTGCCTCTTGGGGTTTGTCCTTCTTTCCGGATTGCTTTTGAACCTTCTGCTTTATTTTTCCTAAAATTCTGCCCACCTTTAATATCCTCGTGTCTAAGGTATTGCCAAACGCTTTCCGGAGCGTTTCGTAAATAACGAGTATCACGTTCCTTACGTATTTATATTTTCAATGACCTCTTTTCCGGGATCACCTGCTTTCACTGTCAGGTGATATTGAATCCACGCCTTTTCCGATTCAGGAAGTAGCTGGTTGATGTTTTTGTCAAGGTTGCAGCATTTAATTAAGCAAATTCCATGCCAGCAGCCGAAAAGCCTATTTATCTGTCTAATATTATAATTTTTTTACACAAATCCAACCATTCGACCGAACACTGTCGGTTATTTCAAATTGCAACACTTTTCGCGTTACAATTATTATTTGTTACGAATATCTTTTGGTATTTTCATGCAAACGTCACCATGTCTGCCCGTCCCGCCACCCGCCAGCCTTGCCTGATTTTAAACTGAAATCGTATTACTAGAAGTGATGTTTATGCGATAGCGTCCAGCCTTTCAGCTCTTCATGTTGGTGATATCGCCACTAGCTGCTTCATTTGGCGCACTATTTGCGTCAATTCTACCCACACTAAAATTTTTATTTTTACTTTCCAAAACAGGTGCCGGTGTTGTTGCAGAAAAATATCATCATATCAAATAGTTAAAACATGCCCATCCGATGATGTTTTTTTGTCAAAACCTAACAAGATGGCATGATTTTTGCTCAGTTCTAAAGTTTACTAAAGTTTAAAGTTCGGACATTTCAAGAAATCATGGGTCAGTAGAAATGGGACGGCCAAGCACTGCCTTTTATAAACCATCGATTCTGGAAGACTGACAGCTCATCCTGTTTCCGATAATTGATAACTCGTTGGCAATGGTGACTGCATATTCCCATATGTTGGGCTGCAGACAAACGCGAAACACAATTGATTTAAGAGCTCGAAATCACTAAACTAAGCGCCATGGCAGAAAGAAGCCGAATTGCGTGGAAACTGAATATCGTCTTCGCCACGATCATCGTGGTCGTAGTCGTAGTATCCGGTTATCTCAACAACATGGCCGACAATCACTACGCCCTGGAATCGGCCCGTGAGGTCTCCAAGTTCAATTCCCAGACGATCCTCACCAGCCTCAGAGACCGTATGATGACGCGCGACAACGCGAGCATCAGAGAGAGGATCCGAAACCTTACAAAGGAAAGTTCCTTTTACACTGATATCCAGCTGGTGGCCCACAGAGGCGAGGTCGTCGCCTCCCGGCGTGGGACCGTCGGCGACATGCTTACCCAAAAGGCCCGTCCCTGTCGCGTTTGCCACTCGCTCCCGGACGTTGAGACCGGTCTGAGCATCTCCAGTCATGACGAAGTGATCGTGCTAAGGAATGGAGAGAGAATCGTATCGGTCATGACACCCATTTTCAATGAGCCCAGCTGTCAGACAGCGGCCTGTCACGTTCACGAGGAGTCGACGGCTGTCCTGGGACTTCTGCAGGTCGATTCCTCCCTCGTTAAGGTAGACGCCCTCATCTCCTCGCGGAACCTGCACACGATCCTTGCCGTCTTACTAGCCGTGGGGCTGAGCACCGTAGCCATGTTCTTTCTGACCAGTCGCCTGCTGGGCAGACCCATCCAGACCTTGACCAACGGTGTGAGAAAAATTGCCGGCAACGATTTCGGCTTTCGGTTCAAGATCAAGCTTAATGATGAGTTCGCCTCGCTCGCCACCTCCTTCAACCATATGAGCTCGAGGATATCGACAGCCCTTTCCGAGCTGAGGAACACCAAGGACTACCTTGAAGGTATCATAGAGAACTCGGCGGATATCATTATCACAGTGAATCCAGATGGCTTCATCGAGACCTTTAACTCGGGGGCGGAAAAAAGCCTCGGGTACCAGCGAGAAGAAGTCATCGGCCAGAGGATAGAGATGCTCTTCGCCGATCCGCTCGAGCGAGAAGTGGCGATACGCCAGTTGCAGCATACGGACAATGTTGTCAACTACGAAGCCCACTTCCTCACGAAGGACGGTGAAGTCAGGCACGTGATTTTGACGCTCTCCCGCTTGCGCGATCCCGACGGCCAGCCGATTGGTACGTTCGGGATCAGCAAAGATATTACAGAGGAGAAGAGGCTTCAAGAGCAGCTCATCGTATCCGAGAGGTTCGCGGCCATAGGGCAGGCCTTCACCGGTATTCAGCACGGGATGAAGAACATGCTGAATGCGTTGAAGGGCGGCGCCTACATGGTCAAGATCGGGTTGGCAAAAAATGATCTCGAGATGCTCCAGGATGGCTGGGCCATCGTCCAGGAGGGCATCAGCAGCCTCACCGAGATGTCATCGCACCTACTCAACTACGTGAAGGAGTGGCGACCTGAGTTCAAGCAGGTGGACGTGTCTAATCTCGTTGGTGGAGTCACCAAAATATTCAAACAAATGGCCATAGACAAAGGTGTCGATCTGCAAACGAGGATCTCTGATGGCGTGAAGCCGGTGCTCTGCGATGACAAACTAATAACTTCTGCCGTGATCGACCTTCTCTCGAATGCTCTGGACGCCTGCCTGGAGAAGGAGTATGACAAAGGAGAGACACCGGTAATCGAGGTGCGTGTGGATACTTCTACGAGAGGAGAGTTTTTGCTCATTGAAGTGCAGGACAACGGCTGCGGCATGTCCGAGGCGATAAAGGCGAACATTTTTACGCCCTTTTTCAGCACCAAGAATAAACGGGGCACGGGATTGGGGCTAGCGCTGACCTCGAGAGTAATTAGTGTACACGGTGGTGCTATAAGGGTGGAATCTGCCAGCAACCAAGGCTCTAAGTTCTTCATCTCGCTTCCCGTGAGCGGCCCGAACCAAGACAAGGAGGATATTGATGGCGAAAAAAGTGCTGATCGTTGATGACGATGCAAACACGGTAAAGTTTCTTTCGGTAGCCCTTACGGAGAATGGCTATGAGGCTATCGGGGCATTCAATGGACAGGAGGGTCTGCAAAAGGTAGAGCAGGAAGCCCCACATCTGATTCTACTGGACGTGATGATGCCCAAGAAGTCGGGATTCGTGCTTTTCAAGGAACTGCGAAGAGATAACAGATACAAGGACATTCCAGTGATAATGTTGACCGGAGTCTCGGCGTCCCTGCATGAGCTCGAAGAGAAAAAGAAGGACACCTTTGAGAGCCCTTATGCCAGCATGCGGGATGCTCTAAGGAAGACGATTGCGGAGATGCGAGAAGAGGGAGACGTCAGGCCGCAGCTGTTCATCGAGAAGCCGTTTGATCCCGAAGACGTTGTCAAAAAAGTGCAGGAACTCATAGGCGACTAAATCCAAGCGTTCAGCTGTGAGCTCTCGGCTGACAGCTGAGCCGGCGACCTATGCCCGAATTAACCCAAATTACACGCATCTGCCGATGAATTCCAATTGACAGCTCATCCTGTTTCCGATAATTGATAACTCGTTGGCAATGGTAACTGCATATTCCCATATGTTGGGCTGCAGACAAACGCGAAACACAATTTATTATTTTTGTTTAACAAGTTTTTATCTGTTATCTGTAAAACGTGAAAAAAATCTCACAAGGGCCTGCTGCAAAAAGTCCCTCGCGCAGAAAGTCCCCCGCCCACGGAGAATTGCATCTTCAAAGACTGGTCCTCGAACGGTTGATGCGATATTACCGCTTTCTGTCCAAATCGTCGGCCACAAACTCGGCCCCGACCGTCACCAGCGCTCAGATCGCCGAAGTTCTCGACATCGACGCCACGCAGGTCCGAAAGGATTTTGCTTCCATCGGGCTCCGGGGAATGGGCAAAGTGGGCTTTGATGTGTTTGAAGTCTGCCGTTCCATAAGAATCGTACTGGGATTCGACAAGCAGTATGAGGCCGTTCTGGTGGGTGCAGGACAACTTGGAAGCGCCCTTCTGGCCTATTCAGGCTTTGAGACCTACGGGCTGAATTTTGTCGCAGCCTTCGATAACGACAAGAACAAGATCGGCAAAAAAATCGCAGACTGCAAGATAAGACCAATGAAGGGGATGAAACCCTTTGTTAAAAGTCGCATGATTCGGCTGGCCATTCTGACGACGCCGGCCGATGTATCCCAGAAGCTGGTGGACCGCTTGGTCGCGGCAGGCGTGAAGGCGATCTGGAACTTCACGCCCACCCTTCTGACGGCTCCCCCGAGCGTTTTGGTTCGTGACGAGCATATTTCACTGGGACTGTCTGAAATCATCCATCACCTCAAGGAGTAAGCGTGGTCGTTGGGGCATTGGATTATAACGTGATATAAATCTCATAACGGATTGATAGGCCCTTAACATTTTCGGCATAATAAGTTTTTTAATAACGTGATTTATTTCTCAAAAGGACTTAACTAGCCTTTTCCGATCAATATAGAATGCGCCGTTCCAAACGTGATAAAAATCTCAAAAAGTGGTAATATCACCGACCGTGGCGGTCATTTAACCATTTCCCGCTCTTGTTTGACCTGCCGTACATAGCATCCATCCACCATCAATTGTTCTCGATCCCGGGATTGTTTTAAATATATTTAATATAATATCAATAGATTTTAGTTTTAATAGTCAAATTAGAATTTGTAACATGAAATAATATATAATGGCACAATTTTTGCTGAAACATTAAATAAATCTGAAAGAAGGGAAAAAAGGCAGTTTTTAATTAATTAGCTCAAAATCTTTTCCGATCAATATAGAATGCACCGTTCCAAACGTGATAAAAATCTCATAAGATGTATGGAAAACGGGGAAAGGACGACTAGGCAACGAGAAATGTTCTCCGTTCTCCAAAACCTCAAACCTATCAGAAGGGAGGAAGAAACATGCCAAGTTTTGTGATTATGGACAAATGTGACGGGTGCAAGGCACTCGACACGACGGCCTGTCAGCACATTTGCCCGAACGATCTCATGGTCCTTGACAAAGAGACAATGAAGGCTCGCAACCAGGATCCCCAGATGTGCTGGGAGTGTTACAACTGCGTTAAGATCTGTCCGACGCAGGCGGTTGAGGTCCGCGGATATCAGGACTTCGTGCCGATGGGCGCGAGCGTGACAGCGTTGCGCAGCACCGAAGACATCATGTGGACCGTCCAGTTCCGCGACAAAAACATCCGTCCGAAGCGCTTTAAGTTCCCGATCCGCAGGGGCGTCGAAGAGGGCAAGGCTCAGCCTTTTGGTCATTATGAAACGGGCGATGACGACCTGAAGAGCCCAACGTTGATGTGTGAACCCGCCGGCCTAAACACCGAGAAGGGCCCGGTGAAGATGGACAAGGTCCCGACGCGGTAATAGGGATGGGTTGGTGTCTCGGATCTGGCTTTTACGGCAAACGAACTAACCGACTACAAAATAGAGAGGTAAAGAAAAATGGATAATTTCGAAACGATTACTGTAGAGACCGACCTGCTGATCTGCGGCGGTGGGATGTCCGCCTGCGGCGCTGCTGTGGAAGCGTCTTACTGGGCCAACAAGCACGGCTTGAAGGTAGCCCTGGTCGATAAAGGGGCCGTGGACCGATCGGGTGCGGTAGCAATGGGCCTTTCGGCCATCAACCAGTATGTGGATCTCAACAGCGGCAACAACACCTTAAAGGACTATTGCGATTACGTCCGCAACGATCTCATGGGAATAACACGCGAAGATCAGGTGACTAACATCGCGCGCCATGTCGATAGCTCGGTGCACCTTTTCGAGAAGTGGGGTCTCCCGATCTGGACGGACGAGGAGGGAAACTACGTCCACGAGGGCCGGTGGCAGCTGATGATCAACGGCGAATCCTATAAGGTCATCGTCGCCGAAGCCGCCAAGAACGCCATGGCGGAGACCGGCGGCGAGATCTACGAGCACGTCTACCTATCACATCCTCTCATGGACGGAGACAAGTGCGTAGGTGCGATCGGGTTCAGCCTCAGGGAAAACAAGGTATATGTGTTCAAAGCCAAGGCCGTGTTCGTCGGCATGGGCGGCGCAGTGCACGTTTTCAAGCCGCGTTCGACGGGTGAAGGTTTTGGCCGCTCCTGGTATCCGCCCTTCAACTCAGGCGCGAGCGCCTTCTTCACCATTTACGCCGGCGCCGAGATGACCTGCCAGGAAGTCCGGTTCATCCCGGTCCGTTTCAAGGACGCATACGGTCCGGTCGGCGCATGGTTCCTGCTCTTCAAAGCGATTGCGACCAATGCCCAGGGCGGCGATTACATGCAGGAGAACGCCGCGGAGCTCGACAAGTGGGAGCCCTACAGCAAGATTAAGCCCTGCCCCGCCAACCTGCGGAACTGGCTCATGATGCTCGATGTAATGGACGGCAAGAGCCCGATCTACATGCAGACCGCCGAGGCGATCCAGCGGATCGCAGAGCAGGCGCCCGATGAGAAATCGGCGAAGAGGAAGCTCAAGGAGCTCGAGGCGGAAGCGTGGGAGGATTTTCTCGACATGACAATCGCGCAGGCCATTCTCTGGGCTGCGACAAACACCCAGCCCGAGGAAAAGGCCTCCGAGATCATGGCCTGTGACCCATACTTCATAGGTTCCCACTCCGGCGCGTCCGGCGCATGGGTCTCCGGTCCCGAGGACCTTCAGAACGATCAGACCAAAGACGAGTACTTCTGGGGCTACGAGCAGATGACGACCATCAAAGGAATGTTCGCCGCCGGTGACGCCTCCGGTGCATCGAGCCACAAGTTTTCCTCCGGCTCCCACGCCGAGGGCCGCATCGCCGCCAAGTCCGCCATCAATTACATCATGGACAACAACGAAGCTCCTAACGTGGACCAGGCGCAGGTAGACGCCCTGAAGGCCGATATCCTGAAGCCCCTTGTCACCTTCGACGAGCACAAGGGATACACGGTCGATCCGGACATCAACCCGAACTATATCCGTCCGAAGCAGTTCATGTACCGTCTCCAGAAGATCATGGACGAGTATGCGGGCGGCGTTTCGAGTCAGTTCATGACCAGCGACAAACTCCTCGAGAAGGGCATCGAACTCTTGACGTACCTGAGGGAAGACGTCTCGAATCTCGCGGCGACGAACCTGCATGAGCTGATGCGCTGCTGGGAGAACGTCCACCGTTTACACCAGGCGGAAGCCCACGTGCAGTCCATCCTGTTCCGAGAGGAAACGCGCTGGCCGGGCTACTACTTCCGGACCGACAAGCCGAGCATCGACAACGAGAACTGGCTCGCCTTCTGCAACTGCAAATACAACAAAGACACGAATGAGTGGGAGATGATCAAGAGGCCAGTCAAATATCTCACGCAGTAAACGAAAGCATAAAAGATATTCGGGCGCTGCCTCGGGCGGTGCTCGAATATCTGTTTTTTTCAATGTCTCTAGCTGTTTCTTAATAAATGAAGAATTCTTCTTTTATACAGGTGCGACCGAGGAGCCCGATGACAGATACCCAGCGGACCTGCTCCCATTGCGGATCTCGTCTCAAGAAGTGGCTTGTGCCGGAAAAGTCGAGCTGGGACGAGGAGTTTTTCTTCGTCTGCTTCAACGATGACTGCCCCTATTACGTGAAAGGATGGAACTGGATGAGGGAGCAGTACAATCAGAACGCCTCCTACCGGTACATGGTCAATCCCACTACCGGCGGCTCATCTATGATTCCGGTCTGGTCCGACACCGCGACGCAGGAGATGATCGTTGAAGAACCTGAAGGAGATGACACATGAGCGATGAGAACCACACCACCGATCCCCGTGAGCAATTGAAGGACAAGATCCTAGCGGACTATCCGCGCTTGGGCCCGGACGACAAGTTCACCTTCGCTTGTCATTCCGGCGTCTCCTGTTTCAATCGATGCTGCAACGATGTGAACATTTTCCTTTCTCCCTACGATGTCCTGCGCATGAAAAAGCGTCTCGGTATGGCATCGAGCGACTTTCTGGACAAATACGCGCTTTTACCGGTCCAGAAGGACATGAAGACGCCTGTCGTCGTGCTTCGGATGAACGACGATGAGTCGAAGACCTGTCCTTTTCTGACCGACGAGGGATGCGGCATCTACTCGGACCGTCCCTGGCCCTGCCGGATGTATCCGCTGGGACTGGCGGCGCAAAAGGACACCCCTGACGGCTGGCGCGGGGATCGGTTTTACTTCCTCCTCCAGGAAGAGGTGTGCCGAGGATTCGAGGAGCCGAAGGAGTGGACGGTCGGCGAGTGGATCGAAAACCAGGGGATCGACGAATACGACGTTTGGGGCGAGGGATTCAAGGAATTAGCGCTTCACAATTTTTTTGAGGAGGGGGGCGTCCTCACCCCCGAGAAGATGCACATGTTCTTCACATCGTGCTTTGACCTGGATAAGTTCCGGGAGTTTGTTTCCGAGAGCACGCTTCTGCAGCGATTCGAGGTGGACGAGGATTTTGTTGAGGAGATGCGACACGACGACGAGGAACTGCTGCGGTTTGCATTTCTATGGCTGCGGTTCACGCTTTTCGGCGAGAAGACCGTGAAAGTTAAGGAGCACGTCATCGAAGCGTTTAAAGGAAAACTCGAAAAGAAAGAGCTATTCGAAAAGGAGCAATCGAAAGGCCCCGAAGAGGATAACAGATGAGTGGAAACGGCAACAATGGAACGATTCTCGTGATCGGAGGCGGAATCAGTGGTCTGACGACGGCCATTGAGGTGTCGGAAGCCGGCTGCGACGTGGTTCTGATCGAGAAGAACTCGTACCTGGGCGGACGGGTGGTCCGCACCAACCAGTATTTCCCAAAACTCTGCCCGCCGACATGCGGCCTGGAAATCAGCTTCCGCCGCATCCGGACGGTTCCTGGTATTCGGTGCATGACGCTCTCGGAAGTCGAGAAGATCACCGGCGAACCGGGGCGTTATCAGGTGACGATCCGACAGAACCCAAGGAAAGTTAACAACAAGTGCACTGCCTGTGGAGCCTGTGTCGAAGCCTGCCCGGTGGAGCGTCCCGACGACATCAACTTCGGGATGAGCAAGACCAAAGCCATCTATCTTCCATTCGAAAACGCAAACCCCCTGCAGTACGTGATCGATGGAAGCGTATGTTCGGGGGTCGAATGCGGCAAATGCGTATCGGCCTGCCCCTATGAAGCCATCGAGCTGGACATGGAGCCCAAGACCACCGAGGTGGAGGTTGGGGCAGTGATCTGGGCCACGGGCTGGGACCCCTACGACGCCGGGAAGATCGAAGACCTAGGGTTTGGAACCACCCCGAACGTGATCACTAACGTCATGATGGAGCGCCTGGCTGCGACGGGCGGCCCGACGGGTGGAAAGATTCAAAGGCCTTCGGACGGGGGGAAAATCGAGAGCATCGCGTTCGTGCAGTGCGCCGGGTCGCGGGATGAAAACTATCTGAAACACTGCTCCGGCGTTTGCTGCATGGCGTCGCTGAAACAGACACGATATGTCCGCGAACAGTACCCCGACGCCCAAATCACCATATTCTATATCGATATCCGCTCACCCGGTCGGCAGGAGGACTTTTACGCGGAGGTTCAGAACGACGAAAAGCTCGAGCTGATCAAGGGCAAAGTTGCGAAGGTCACCGAGGAGAGCGGCGGGAACCTTGTTGTCGAAGCCGAGGACACCCTCTCCGGGGACCGCGTCAGCAAAGAGGTCAACCTCGTCGTGCTGGCGACGGGCATTGTTCCGACAGATGCTGGCGTTCAACTCGAATTGGGCGGGGATCTGCAAAGAGATGAGCACGGATTCTTGACGAACGATCAGGCCCTGCCAG
>Ga0255053_10000509_pt1 | contig 21554 bp, 17 predicted proteins | sample JV7_2_22_MG_FD_188635 | JGI IMG/M metagenome (GOLD analysis project Ga0255053, IMG submission 188635) | Seawater microbial communities from Jervis Inlet, British Columbia, Canada - JV7_2_22 | ecosystem: Environmental > Aquatic > Marine > Inlet | place: Canada: British Columbia | collected... | reverse complement strand
CGGCTGGGAGGGCTCACTACTGCTGTTGGACGGCACCGGTTCGGTGCGATCGCGTTCGAGCACGACAGTCTTGTTCTCATGATCTGCCTGCCCGGGTAGCGGCTGTGGTTTAGTTATGATTTCACCGTCGCCCGGGGGCCCGTCGAGAAATACAGGTACGACCAGGACCACGACCAGGACGAGGACGGCGGCGCCGATAATGCGTTCTTTCAAGGCTCGATCCATCATGATTAGCGGTGCGAGTATAGCCCAACTATTCGTTGGAGCGCCGCTCGAGGTGCTCCAATACTGGTCCGACCAGATAGAATGACCCTGTGACCAGAACCCGATCGTCCGGATGTGCCAGCTCCTGTGCATGGCTGACTGCCGCGTCCAGTGATCCGGCTTCCAGACAGGCTGCGTTCGTCTGGTTCGCAACCTGGCGCGCCAGCTCGCCTGCGTCTATCGCCCGCGGACTGTCAGCAGTGACTGCAATCCAGTGATCAACCTGGTCTGCCAGTGCGCCAACAACGCCCTCCACATCCTTGTCGTCGAGCATGCCGATTATCGCAACCGTCCGGGCGCCATGCGCCTCGGCTCGGAGTGTGTCGGCCAATGCCGATGCGGCCGCAGGATTGTGCGCGACATCCAGTAACCAGCGAGCACCAGACTTCAGCTCTTGCATGCGACCGTCGAGGCGCAACTGCTGGAGTGACCGGTTGATCATCTCTTTGCGCAGCAGCCCCTCGAATCCCGTGGATTCGATTAGTGCAAGTACTGCGGCAGCATTGCCGACCTGATGTTCGCCCGGCAACGACGGCGACTGGAGACCATCCAGACGATGCGCCACTCCCTGCCACGACCACTGGCTGCCGTCGACCGACCAGTCAAAATCGCGTCCGGCGGCGATCAGGCGCGCGTCGACCGTAGCCGCGTGCCCGAGAATTGCCAGCGGCACATCTCGCGCACCGAATATGATCGGTTTGCCGCTGCGCATGATGCCGGCCTTCTCCAATGCTATTGCTTCGACGTCATTGCCAAGCCAGTCGCAATGATCCAGTGAGATATTCGTAATCAGACCCGCGTCGGGCTCAACCGCATTGACGGCATCCAGTCGCCCTCCCATGCCGACTTCGAGAATCAGCGTATCGACGCCCGCCTCCGCAAATACGACCATCGCTGCAAGTGTGCCGAACTCAAAATACGTTAATTCTTCATCGCCGCGCACCGCCTCAACCCGTTCGAAGGCCGCGACGATCTCCCCGTCCGCGACCTCATCGCCGTCGACGCGAATACGTTCGTTGTAGCGGCTTATGTGCGGCGACGTATAGCTACCGACGCGTGCTCCGGAAGATCGCAGAAGAGCTTCAAGCATTGCAGCGCTTGATCCCTTGCCATTCGTACCTGCGACATGGAATACAGTTCCTGGCGGTGCGAGTGCCAGGCGGTTCAGCACGAGATCGACCCGTTCCAGACCCAATTCGATTTCGTGTGGAGACAGTGTCTCGAGTCGTGACAGCCAATCAGACAGAGGCGTACTAGCCGCATTCACGAGAGAAGATTACTCTGAGACAGGGCTTGGGCGGTGTTCGAACTTGGCGAGCAAATCCGCAACTTGTGCCCGCAACTCGCGGCGATCCAAGATCATGTCGACTGCGCCATGATCAAGCAGGAATTCGCTGCGCTGGAAGCCCTCGGGCAGTTTTTGTCGCACGGTTTGCTCGATGACACGCGGACCGGCGAAGCCGATAAGTGCATTTGGCTCCGCAATGTTGACGTCGCCAAGCATTGCGAGGCTAGCCGAAACGCCTCCCGTGGTCGGATCAGTCAATACCGAGACAAACGGCACACCTTTGCTGCCCAGGTTCGCGAGTGCCGAGGACGTCTTGGCCATCTGCAATAGCGAAAACAGCGCCTCCTGCATGCGAGCGCCGCCACTGGCCGCAAAAGATATCAACGGCATCTTGTGCTCGGCAGCAAAGTTCGTTGCACGAGCAAAACGCTCACCGACAACCGACCCCATCGAGCCGCCCATGAAACCAAATTCGAATGCGCAGACAACAATCGGGCGTCCGAGCAACGTACCTGACACCGACACCAATGCGTCCTTCTCACCTGTCTTCTTTTGCGCTTGAACAATACGATCGCGATAACGCTTGCTATCACGAAATTTCAGCGGATCCAGCGGCTCGAGCTGCCCGAATATTTCCTCTTGCGAGTCCGGATCGAGGAAAGAATCCAGGCGTTGCCGCGCGCCGATGCGCATGTGGTGCTCGCACTTCGGACAAACCTGCAGATTACGTTCAAGTTCATTGCGATACAGCTGTGCGTCACATTTTGGACACTTGATCCAGACGCCCTCAGGGACCGAGCGCGTGCGCTTCTCGGTACTAATGCGGGACGGCATTAACTTATCGAACCAGCTCATGGCAGCATCTTAACCAAATATCTGTTGGAGTGCTCCCTGGAACACGATTGTACCGAGTGGAAATCGACGCGCTTAGACATGCTTCAAGAACCGCCCCAACGACCGCTCATTCGAGTCCGCTGGCAAATCGAACTCTCTTGGATAGTCGACTTTTATTAGCGTCAGGCCGTGCGGCGGCGCGGCGGCGCCGCCCCTCTTGCGGTCCCGACTTTCGAGCACTGTTGCCGCCAGGTCTGCCGGCTCGTCACCACGACCGACAGCAAGCAGCGTGCCTGTGATGTTGCGCACCATGTGCTGCAAGAATGCATTTGCGGTGACCTCGAGATGAATCCAGTCTCCGTCGCTCATCACAACGATCGATGTGATTTCGCGAATCGGTGTTGATGCCTGGCAGGCTGCCGCACGGTACGCCGAAAAATCGTGTTTGCCGACCAGCGCCTGAGCTGCGTTGTGCATTCGTTCTGCATCGAGAGGGTCGTACACCCACCATGCGCGGTCTCGATGCAACGCAGATCTCTGCAAGCGATTCAAAATCAGGTAATGATAGCTACGGCCCGTCGCTGAGAACCGTGCGTGAAAGCTGTCATCGACCGATTTTGCCCAGGTTACGCTGATGTCGTCGGGGAGATTGCAGTTTGCGCCAAGTAGCCAGCCGCGGTTGTCGCGCTCACTGTTCGTATCGAAGTGCACGACCTGACCGGACGCGTGCACGCCCGTGTCGGTGCGTCCCGCGCAAACGACTTCGATGGATTCATCAGCGACGCTTGTCAGTGCCTCTTCTACACGTGCCTGAACACCCTCGCCGGTGCGTTGGCGCTGCCAACCGTTGTATGCGGTACCGTCGTACTCAAGACCTAAGGCGATGCGCACTAACTGGGCAGGGAGTCCAGGAGCTGCTGAGCTTGCTGACGCTGGCCTTCATCGCCTTCATCGAGCACTTCCTCGAGAATCGAACGCGCGCCGTTAGGGTCGCCCATATCGACATAGGCACGCGCCAGGTCGAGTTTCGTGCCAACTTCCGTCATTGTGCGTGCTTCCGACAGTTCGTCGCCCATGTCTTCGGGTGACAATAAATCGGATTCATCGCCTTCGGACTCTTTCGCCAGGTCAGGACGAGGTTGCTCCACCGTTGCGTCGGTGGCCAGCTGCTCGATGGTATCGCCAGCCTCACTGATCTTCAGGGCCTCGGTCAGATTATCGAGATCGAGATTAACGTCAACGGCCGCGACAGAGGGCAGCTCACCTGTAATTTCCAGATCTTCATCGCCCACATCAGGAAGTTCTTCGGGCACGACGTCTTCATCCAGAACCTGAGTCATTCCCGTGACATCAAGCATCTTTTCATCGATGCCGATATCGGTCGCGATCTCAGTCTCGTCAAAATCCGAATCGAGCGCAGTCTGCACGCCCGCAACATCAGGATCAATTTTCGGATTCTCGTCGGTAATTTCCGCAAGATCTTCGAGTGCCTTGTTCATGTCGATGTCCGACATTGTCTCTTTTTCACTCGTCGCATCGAGATCATCGAGCGATGCCAGTTCGGTCTCGGCCAGGCCATCGACATCAAGACCGAGATCATCGAGATTAATTTCTGCTGTCACTTCAGCTATCGGAATATCTCGTGTCACTTCGAAGTCCGGCAATTCTCCGGCATCGCTGGCGACGGATTCGTCGATTTGGGCGAGTTCCGTTTCGTCATCTACGCTGCCGAAGGATTCGTCGATTTCGGCGAGTTCCGTTTCGTCATCAACGCTGCCGACAGAGAAATCGGCCCCCTCACCAATATCGAAGGACTGTGTCTGGTCTTGGCCACCGAGGTCCACGAAATCGCCCGCCTCGTCATCGCCACCGCCGAAATCCATGTCGAGCCCGCCGCCATCGTCCGTGCCCATTTCGAATGTCAGGTCAACGTCCTTCGTTGCGCCGGCTGCGCGTGCTCCGGCAAATAATGCATCGTCGGCAGCGATCTGCTGTCCCATAATGACGATTTTGTCCCAGTCGGCGCTTGCCGTATCGCCGAAGACCGAATTGAGTCGACTCGCAGCATCGACAAATGCATCGCGGTTACCCCAGACAAAATAGATTTCGCAGAGTTTGGTAAGCAGGTCAGCACGATCCGGCTCGGCGGTCAGCGCACCATTGATGAGATCGGCCGCTTGGTCGTACAGACCGTAGGCCATATGGAAATCAGCCTCGGCAATCGGATCCGTCTGGTCGAGGTTGACTGCGGTGTCACTACTGAACGTATCCTCGAGCGAATCGAGCTCACTCGTGTCCTCGTCCTCGTCAATGTCAATGTCTTCTCCAACTTCAAAAATAGGTGCCGGGGCATCGACCGTCTTGTCCATATCAACATCAACAGGCGTTGCCGACTCCTGCTCGACAACAAGAATCGACTCGTCCATTTGTATTGGCGCATGCAGACTTGCTGTTCCCTCCAGAGTCTCGTCGCCTATTTCGTCCGAATCCAGTGGTCGCCAGTCATCCGCTTCAGCGGGAGCGCTATCGTCGCGTCCGCGGCGCATAAACCAGAACAGGAAACCGCCCACAATGACCACCACACCTACGATGATCATCCACCACTCATTCAGGATTCCCATCGTGCGCTCAACAAACGTCGGTTCAGAGCGCGTTGGAGGACGAATAATGGCTGCGGGCGCTTCGTCAGTCACTGCTGCCGCGTCGTCGGCGCCAATGGCATCCGCGTCGTCCACCGTAATGTCGGTAGCGTCGGCAAACGGGTCGCTGTAAGTGTCATCGGCAACAGCATCGTCGGCTGCGGTGTCATCGGCAACAGCATCGTCGACCGCGGTGTCATCTACAGGCAGTTCGTAAATTTCGCCGCGGATGCGCGCGAGATCCTGGCGCAACGCAGCCAGCTCGTTATCGCGTATTTCGATCAGCGACTGTTGCTGCGGAACATCGGCTCCCTCGAGTTCGGCAATGCGTTGCTCGATCTCGTCTTCTCGCGATAACGGCTCGTCACCGAACTGCGTGTCAGGCTCAGCCCCGCCAGCGACGACATCATCATCAGGCGGAACCAGTATCAAACGTTGTGTCAATGACTGGTCAGCCACTGGCGGCACGGTGCCGCCTGACCACTCATCGTGTTGCCGCTGTGCTTCGGCCAGGGCTCCACCACGGTTAATCTGAAAAATCTCATCAGCGCTGGGAATGCGCAGTCCTGCACCAGCCCGGAGAATATTGATATTGCCGCCGAACGCCTCGGGATTCGCCTCGAAGATGGCCAGCATTATCTGGTTCATCGACAGGCGACTGTCTGGACTAACTCTGGATGCTATCCGCCAAAGCGTCTCGCCGCGTTGCACGTTGTAGTCGGCCCCCGCCGACGTCTCGTACGGCGTGTCGTCGACTACTGGCTGTGGCTTGGGTTGCTCCGGTGCTGCTTGCCGCTCTATACGACCACTGTCGCTGGGTGTTGTGCGGCTCGGTGCCTGTACCACAAGCGCTGAGTCGGTTGTTGGCGGCGCAAACGACGGTGGGTCGAGGAATACCGTGTACTCACGCAGTAATCGGCCACGGGACCAGGATGCTTCAACCAGGAACGTGAGGAATGGCTCCGCCATCGGCGTTTCGGAACGAACTTGAACGTAGTTACCTTCCGAACTACCGCTACGAACGACGTTAAATTGAACGTCCGACAGGTAGAACGACCGGTCGAGGCCGTAACGCTGGAACGTGTCAGTCGATGCTATTCCTAATTTCAGGTTATCGAGTTCTTCCGGGCTCGCGGACAACAGCTCGATTCTCGCACTCAACGGCTCGTTGAGTGCTGAATTCATTTGAATTTCACCCAGCCCCAGGGCCCAAACCTCGCTCGTCGATAAGATGACAAGCACAAGCGAGATTCGAGAGAGTCGTCTCGACATAGTATTAATCTCCAGCTCACCAAAAACCGCGAAGATGACACCTATAGGGAGCCATATAAGGGTAAGCAGACCTCATTTACATATGGTCGTGAACTATAGCTTATAAATGGTTTTTCGCCAATATTTCAGCAATTTGGACGCTATTTAGAGCAGCGCCCTTACGTATGTTGTCAGACACGACCCAGAGGTTGATTCCGCGTCGGTGAGATATGTCCTCACGCACACGACCGACGTAAACCGGGTCCGTGCCCGAACTTTCAGTCACCGCCGTCGGATATTCCCCGGTTTTTACGCCATCGAGCAGCGTTACGCCCGGCGCATCTCGAAGCAATTCGCAGACCTTTTCGGCCGTGATCTTGTCGTTAGTTTCGATGTGCACGGCCTCGGAATGGCCATAAAAGGCGGGTATACGCACCGCGGTCGGATTAACGAGAATGTTGTCATCCGCGAAAATTTTCCTCGTTTCCCAGACCATCTTCATTTCTTCTTTGGTGTAGCGATTGTCCAGGAATGTATCGATATGCGGCACAGCATTAAACGCGATTTGTTTTGCATCGCCCTCGATTTCCAACGGGCGACCGTTCAAGAGCGCCGCTGTTTGTCGTACGAGCTCCTCTACCGCATTTCTTCCGGCGCCGGATACGGCCTGATAAGTCGCCACATTGATGCGTGCAATACCGACCGCGTCATAAATAGGCTTCAGTGCAACAACCATCTGAATGGTCGAACAGTTCGGATTCGCGATAATTCCGCGATTCCGGTACGCAGAGATCGCGTCGGCGTTTACTTCGGGCACCACAAGCGGAATGTCGTCTTCGTATCGAAAGTGCGAGGTGTTGTCGATGACTACACAGCCGGCGGCGGCCGCTTTCGGTGCGTACTCTGCCGAAATCGATCCCCCAGCCGAAAAAAGACCTATTTGCACCTGCGAAAAGTCGAAGTCAGCCAGATCACTGACGGCCACCTCGCGATTGCCAAACCGCACGGTCTTGCCAACCGATCGTTCACTTGCGAGGGCGTGCACCGTGCCCACAGGGAATTTCCGCTCCGCGAGTATTTCGAGCATTGATTCGCCGACAACGCCTGTCGCACCGACGACAGCAATATCAAATCTGGTCGTCATTTCCCAGGATTATCCTCAGTCCTGTCGCGGCTGAAGCCGCTCTGACGAACATCTGCATTCTGAGCGCGATGGCGCAAATAGTGATCCATCAGTATGAGCGCAACCATTGCTTCTGCGATCGGCGTTGCCCTGAGCCCAACACAGGGATCATGGCGACCTTTGGTCACGATCTCGGTCTCTTTACCGTCTTTATCGATCGTCTTTCCAGGAACCGAAATGCTGGACGTTGGTTTCAGCGCAATACTCGCCAGCAGGTCCTGGCCCGAGGATATGCCACCGAGTGTGCCACCCGCATCGTTCTTGGCAAATCCATCAGCACCGATCTCATCTCGATGCTCGCTGCCACGCTGCGCTACTGCCTTGAATCCGGCGCCCAGTTCAATGCCTTTGACGGCGTTTATGCTCATCAGACCATGTGCGAGCGCGGCTTCAAGCTTATCGAATACCGGTTCCCCAAGTCCTGGTGGAATATTGCTGGCCAAAACACTGATCTTCGCGCCAATCGAATCGCCCTTATCGCGTAAGGCGTCCATGAATTTTTCGAGTTCGCCGATACGTGCCGGATCAGCACAGAAAAACGGGTTTTCGTCGACGACTGAGAGATCAGTCGCGGCGAGTTCAATCGGACCGAGTTGCGAAAGATAACCACGAATCTCGATGCCGGCATTCTCGCGAAGGTACTTTCGAGCGATTGCACCGGCGGCAACTCGCATCGTGGTTTCACGCGCGGACGAGCGACCTCCTCCACGATAATCGCGGATGCCATATTTCTGCTGATAAGTGTAGTCTGCGTGTCCCGGCCGAAACTTGTCCTTGATGTCGCCATAGTCTTTTGAACGCTGATCCTTGTTGCGAATAAGAAGACCGATCGGCGTGCCAGTCGTTACGCCTTCGAATACGCCAGAGAGGATTTCTACCTGGTCAGGCTCATTGCGCTGAGTCGTGTGCCGGGACCGGCCCGGGCGCCGCCGCTCGAGATCCGCTTGTATGTCCTCCACGTCGAGCTTCATGCCCGGCGGGCAGCCGTCGACGACGCAGCCGAGCGCCACGCCGTGACTTTCGCCAAAGGTCGTAACGACAAAATTTTGACCAATACTGTTGCCAGACATTATCTGAACCTATCAATACTGCAAGGTTGAACCACTATAAATCCTTGAGATCGTCTTTCGTCAGCAAAAACACACCAGACCCACCATGCTCGAACTCCAGCCAGGTAAATGCAATAGCTGGGTAACGATATTCGAGCGCTGCCTGACAATTTCCGACTTCACAGAAGAGTAATCCATTGTCACTCAGGAAACGCGATGCATCATGCAGGATCGTGTTGACTGAATCCAGACCATCATCGCCGGCAGCGAGTCCGAGAGCCGGTTCATGCCGGAACTCCTCCGGCAGCGCAGCCATGTCCTCTTTGTCAACATAGGGTGGATTGCTGACGATCAATTCGTACTGTCGGTGTCCGAGATTCATAAAGAAATCGGATTCTGTGAGGCGTACTCGATCGCCGAGTCCGTGCCGCGAGACGTTCACCTGCGCCACGGCCAATGCGTCCGCCGAAATGTCTACAGCGTCCACGATCGCGTTGGGAAATTCGGTCGCAATTGCAATCGCGATGCACCCACTTCCAGTACCAAGGTCAACTGCCGCCGTCAGGGTGCCGGGCGCCAGCCACGGTTCGAACCGATCATGAATCAATTCGGCAAATGGTGAGCGAGGCACCAGTACGCGGTCGTCCACGTAGAATTCAAGCCCTGCGAACCAGGCCTGGTTGGTCAGATACGCAACAGGCACGCGCTCTTCGATGCGGCGCAAGGCAAGCTCCTCAAGGTCGGCGACCTCCGCCTCGTCGACCGTTATTTCGTATACGGCCGGTGCGTCATGGTGAGACAAGCCCAGGCGCGCGAATACGAGCCACGCCGCCTCGTCAACGGGATTGTCAGTGCCATGGCCGTAGCTCAATTGCGCGGCCGTAAATCGATCGGAGAAGCGACGAATTAGCTGCTCGACATTGACGGGTTTGTCGGATTCCGGTGCCATATATATACAGTTTGTTTAGAATATCCGCCTCGCGCAAACCCTTCGTAGGAAAAAATGGGCCCCAGAAACGTATTTGTCGCTGTCGTAGCGATTATCGCAATCGCGACTGGCACCTGGATGTCGTATCAACTGATGTCACCGCCCCCGGCACCGCAAACCGCGACCATGCTCCCGGCACCCGCTGAGCTGGCCGAATTTTCACTTGTTGATCACAACGATCGAGCGATCGGGCGTGAAGTCTTCGCAGGACACTGGAGTCTCGTCTTCTTCGGTTTCACTCATTGTCCGGACATCTGCCCGCTTACGATGCGGGTGCTTGCGGATGCCAGAAGCCAGCTGGCCAATCTCGGTCAGGATCCTCTGCCGCGCATTGTGCTTGTCAGCGTCGACCCCGAACGTGACACGCCCGAGATCATGAGCCAGTACGTAGGGTATTTTGGAGACGGCAATCTCGGCATCACTGGTGAGCTGGAGGAGATTCGCAAATTGACAAATGGTCTCGGCATATTTTTCGAAAAGTCATCTGTGGGCGGGGACGACTACTCGGTTGACCATTCGGCCGTCGTTCTCGTGACTAATCCGAGCGGGCAGTTTCATGCCTTATTTGGCGCGCCGCATGATGCAGAAAATCTCGTCCACGACTTACCGATTATCATGGCGGGCCAATGACGCGACACACCCTGACTCTTGCTGTCATTATCCTGCTCGCGGCATGCTCGACCGAGAAAACACCGCTTGTTGCCACCGACGTCGTTATCTCCCGGCCGATTCCGGGCATGCAGACGACGGCCGCGTATTTCGTGTTATCGAACAATACGACGCAGGCGATTACGATTACTGACGTAACAAGCCCCCATTTCGAATCCGTCGAAATGCACGAATCCACCCTTGAGGACGGCATGACTCGAATGTATGCGCTTGGTGAGCTGACGATACTCGCTGGTGCAACGGTACGATTTGAACCCGGCGGGAAACACTTGATGTTAATTCGGCCAACAGGTGACGTCGATACTGTAACGCTCGAGTTCTATGCCGGCAGAGCCATTGTCTTGACTGTAAACGTCACGTTCAAAGAATAGTCACTTATGGTCGCCCGATTATTTATCTTATTGCAGTACATCCTGCCGCGCTTCTGGCTCACGTCGGTCATCTATCGAGTTGCGCGGATCAGACAAACCGCTGTGAAGGATTTTCTTATATCGAGGTTTATTCGTCTCTACAGCATCGAAATCGATGATGTCAAACTCAAGGCACCTGAGGACTTTGCGACATTTAACGACTTTTTTGTTCGCGAGCTCGAGGATGACGCCCGCCCGATCGACAAAGACCCTGAGTCGATCATCTCGCCTGTCGATGGCACTGTTAGCGCTTCAGGTGCGATCAGCGGCAACAGTATTTTTCAGGCTAAGGGCCTCGACTACTCTCTCGATGACTTGTTGGCAACCGACACCCAGGAAGCTCGAGCCTTCGACGGCGGCGTGTTCGCCACGATCTACCTGGCACCACATAACTACCATCGCGTGCATGCACCAATTGATGGCGACATCGTCGCCGCGCGTTACGTGCCCGGTGATCTGTTCAGCGTAAACAACGCGACCGTTGCGAATGTTCCCGGGCTTTTTCGCCGTAACGAACGACTGGTGCTTCACTTCGCTACAGCAAGCGGCCCTGCAGTCGTGATTTTGGTTGGCGCACTGAATGTCGGCAGTATCAGTACACCGTGGAGCGGTGAGGTTCGTCCGCGCAGACACGGCACTGTGGAGATCGTCGACTTGGACGACGGTCCGCGCGCAATCAAAAAGGGCGATCTGCTCGGCTGGTTCAATATGGGAAGTACGGTCATCGTTTTGTTGCCGAAGAACACCTGCGATTGGAATCGTAAGCTGCGACCCGGAGTGGCCATCAAAATGGGCGAAGCAATCGGCGCGGTTACTGACTAATGACGGACTGGCAGCCATCGTCAGGTCCGGCCGTCGCTATGCGCCGTGCAGAACTGCTGCAACGCGCGCGACACTATTTTTCCGGGCAAAATGTCCTGGCAGTCGATACTCCGGCTCTGAGCCGCTGCGCGGGCACAGATCCCAATCTCGACAGCCTCGCGGTCCGCTCTAATACCGGAAATGACTACTTCCTGCATACGTCTCCCGAATTTTGCCTGAAGCGAATGCTTGCCGACGGTTACCCGGATATCTATTCGATTTGTCGCGTCTTCCGGGACGGCGAGTCCGGCAAACGGCACCTGCCGGAATTCACAATGGCCGAGTGGTACCGCCTGGATTTCGATTTTTCAGCGATCATCGATGACACAGTTGGATTCATCGCCGCGTGCCTTAACCTGCCGAGGCTGGCGGAAAATGTCGCGCAATACGAATATGCGGATGCTTTTCAGGAACTCGCTGGCGTCGATGCTCTCGAAGGTACGGTCGATCAGCTTTCCCGAGTGTGCGATTCCGATGCAAGACTCAGATCGGAGATCGGAGCGAATCGTGCCACTTGGCTGGACCTGATAATGAGCACGATCATCGCGCCACAGTTCGCAGGCGATCAGTTGACAGTCGTACGCCACTATCCCGCAAGCCAGGCATCGCTGGCGCGATTGTGCCCTGATGACGAGCGCGTCGCGGACCGTTTCGAAGTATTTTGTGGTGACCTGGAGATCGCAAACGGCTATGTTGAATTGACTGACGCTGAGGAACAGCAGCGACGATTCGATCAGGAACTCGAGTTGCGGCGGCGAGCTGGTCGTTCCGTGCCTCCCCAGGACCATAGACTGATTGCCGCGCTCGAATCAGGCCTTCCCGATTGTGCCGGTGTTGCTGTCGGCGTCGAGCGCTTGCAAATGATCCTGGATAAGACCGACGATGTAAGTAACGTCGTTACGTTCAGCGCCGAGACATCATGACCGAACCCGATTACACGTTGCTGGAATCTCAGTTTGTCGTACTTGTCGGCAGTGAAACGGACGCGCTCGCGAATGCGAGCAATTTCGTCGGACTGTTGTTCAACGCCATCGACGACATCAACTGGCTCGGCATTTACGTGCTGCGTGGTGACGAACTCGTGCTCGGCCCGTTCCAGGGGAAGCCAGCCTGCGTGAGAATCCCGGTTGGCAGCGGTGTTTGTGGCACGGCTGCCGCGACTCGGGAGACACAACGCATCGCCGACGTGCACGCGTTTCCCAGACACATCGTGTGTGACGCCGACTCAAGGTCCGAGATCGTCGTGCCATTGACCGTGCACGACTGTTTAGTGGGAGTGCTGGATATCGATAGCCCATCGGTCGACCGCTTCAGCGAGACGGATCAGGCGGGAATCGAGTTATTGTGTAATGCGTACTGCAAATCGCAGTCCGGCAACAAAAATTTTATTTGACCCGCGATACGTATTCTCCCGAACGCGTATCCACCTTGATGATTTCGTGCTGATCAACGAACAGTGGGACACGAACGACGGCGCCCGTTGACAGGGTCGCCGGCTTTACGCCGCCACTCGCTGTATCGCCTTTGACACCAGGATCCGTTTCCACAATTTCGAGTTCGACAAATTTCGGCGCTTCAATAAGCAACGGTGAATTATTCCACAGCGTAATTTGACAGATATCCCCATCACTGATCCAGTCCTTCGCATCGCCCACCGCTTTCTTGTCGGCCGCATACTGCTCGAATGTGTCCGCAACCATGAAGTGCCAGAACTCGCCGTCGCTATACAGATACTGCATCTCGGTATCCATAACGTCGGCGGCTTCAACGCTCTCGCCCGACTTGAATGTTCTGTCGACAGTCTTGCCGGTCTTGAGGTTCTTGATGCGTACGCGATTAAATGCCTGGCCCTTGCCAGGCTTGACGAATTCGTTCTCAACGATGATGCAGGGATCGCCATCGATGATGATTCTGAGTCCCGAACGAAACTCATTAGTGCTGTAATTTGCCATAACGTGGAATGATACCGGACTGCCGGACTTGTGCCAGCGGATCGCAAATTATCACAGCGATCGTCGCTAATTCACACTGAAATTTGATACCCGTCACGGTTTTGGCATGCCGACCGGGACACGCCGCACAGCGATGCTAGACTTCGTGGTCTCCAATAGAATCCGGGCCGAGAAGGAACTCGCCGGACCGTTGCAAGGAACGCAATTTGAACGGTCGACTTAGCATTTCAATTGCCGTCCTGACCGAGAATCAGAGTGACGTTGCGCTGATTGACAGTACGCTGCGTAACGCCGGTCACGCGGCACATTGTCACTGGATCAACAAACCCATGGATCTCGGCAAGATTCTTGCTGCCGAGGATGTCGAATTGCTGATTCTGAATTGCGACCAGTTCCCCGAATCGATACACCAGGTCATTAAGCACAAGGACCGGCACAATCCCGAAGTGCCGCTCATCGCCCTGCAAAAAGAAGCGGACGAAGTCAGTATTCAAAAAGCCATGAAGAGTGGCGCCTGCGATCTGGTGTCGATCGGTCACAAGGATCGACTGCGATCGGTGGTGAGCCGCGAACTGCGTGCATTGCGTGTCGAAAGAGCGTTGAATTCGACGATTAACTCCGCAACAGAATATAAAAAGCAGCTCAAGGACTACATGCAGTCATCGTCGAGCGCAATTGCCCTCGTTGAAGAAGGAATTATCACAGATATCAACGATGCGTGGCTGAAACTATTCCGCTCAGCAAGCAACGATGAAGTCATCGGCTTGCCCCTTATGGACAACTTCGACGTGGAGAGCCAGGCTGCCATCAAGGGCGCGCTCATCGCCGCAATTGCCGGCAAATGGGCCGTCGATGAAAAGCTCGTCGCAAAATCACATGTGACGGCCGAAGACGGCAACGAAGTTCATTTGGAATTTCGAAAGTTCGTATTCTCCAACCGACCTTGTGTGCAAGTTCGAATTGCGCCTCTCGACAGGTCGACGATAGATCCGACCACACTCGTGCATGACGCACTAAAGCGTGATCCGACTACCCTCTTCTTTCATCGGTCACAGTTTCTCGATCGCCTTAAGAAAAGCCTGCACCGCAAACCATCATCGGGCACGCATGTGCTTGCGTACGTGAAATTGGACAATTTTGGTGAGGTACTCGACAGGGTCGGCATATTGAATTCAGATGAAATCATCGGCGCATTCGCGGAAACGGTTCGCAAACGAATGCACCCGCGCGACGTCGCAGGCCGATTTGAGGGTACTTCTCTGATGGTCTTGCTCGAACGAGGCAGTGCTCGCGACGCTGAAGTCTGGGGCAAGCGACTCTGCGAGCACATCCAAAACCAGACGTTTGAAGTTGACGACCGGTCAACCCAATTGACGTGCACGATCGGAGTTTGCGCTGCTAATGAAGTGTTCAGCAATCTGGAAGCCTTCATCGCCGCGACCATAGACGCTTATGACCTGGGCAAGGAAGCCGGTGGCAACACCGCAGTGCTCAGCGAAATTGCTGACGACGATTCGAAGCTGAAGGAATATGACGCGATCTGGGTGAAACATCTCGCAGCCGCGCTAATGGACGATCGTCTCCGCCTTGCGCGACTACCGATTGCCGGATTGCGCAGCGACGCCATCGGAATGTACGACCTGTTGGTTCGCATGCTCGACGAACAGGGAAATTCGATATTGCCCTCCGAGTTCCTGCCAGCGGCTGAACGCAACAACATGATGAAAAACATCGACCGCTGGATGATCAAGTCAGCGATCAGGTTCCGCAATGAATCCGGAGCGAACCGCGTATTCGTACGCTTGTCCCCCCAGTCGGTGCTCGACCCGACTACGATTCCCTGGCTGGAGGAGGAGTTCGACGATCGTGATTTCGATTGCACGCGCCTTGTCATACAGCTTCCCGAGATAGATGCCGCCAAGCACGTCAAACAAACGCTTGCGATGGTCAAGCGCCTCCGCAAGATTCGCGTAGGCTTCGCCCTGGAGCACTACGGTATCGACAACGAGCGCTTCCAGATACTCGACATTCTAAGACCGGACTACATCAAGATCGACGGTGAACTCATACACACATTGGTGGCGGACACGGAAATGCAGACAAGCGTTGAGAAGATCGTACAGGCGGCAGCGGAGCGCAATATCAAGTCGATTGCCGAGCGTGTAGAGAATGCCAATGCCATGGCCGTGCTGTACCAGCTCGGGCTCGACTACATGCAAGGACATTATGTTAACGAGCCTGAGGTCACATTGCAGGACACGAAAAGCGGCAAATACAAATCGCTGGCCGAACTTGCGGCGGTTAACGCTAACTAATTGATTTTCAATCTGGTCAGTAGCGAGCGATTCCGACGAGCCGATCGACCGTCCGCCAGCCTCTCGGCAAGAGGCCACCGCGCAGTGCCCGTTCACCGTAATACGGGTCCGAGTCATCCCATTTGATCGTCATCATGCGCGTGCCGCAATGCACGAGCAGACTGCCATCTTCGGGAACAACCGCGGCGGCAATCAGCTTCTCTTCGCCGCTCTGATATTTTTTTGTCGGTATGTTGACCAACTTGTTGCCTTTGCCTTTTGCAAGCTCGGGAAGTTCATCCATCTCGAACATCAACAGTCGCCCGATTGAGCTGACAGCTGCGATCAGACACTCCGTATCCAGCGGAACCGGTGCCGGGACAACTGCCTTACCGCCGGGCGGTACGCGCAGTATTGCCTTACCGGCCTTGTTACGAGTCATGAGATCCTCGAGCGTTGCAATAAAACCATAGCCCGCGTCGCTCGCGAGCAGGTACTTGTGATCGTTATCGCCGATCATCGCGCCACAAAATTCGGCGCCATCGGGTGGCTTGAAGCGGCTGGATAAAGGTTCGCCCTGCCCGCGTGCGGACGGCAAAGTGCCAGCCATCACGCTGTATACACGCCCGGTACTGTCGATGAACATCGCAAGCTGATTGCTGCGACCCTGAGCTGCCGCAAGATAGCTGTCGCCCGACTTGTAACTCAATCCGAGCACATCGACCTCGTGACCCTTTGCCGCGCGGGCAAAACCGCGCTGCGACAGAATCACGGTGACCGGCTCACTCGACACGAGTTGTGTCTCATCCAGAGCCTGCGCCGCTTCACGCTCGACAATCTCAGTGCGCCTGTCGTCGCCGTAGGCTTCGGCGTCTTCGAGAATCTCTTTCTTGATCAGTGTCTTCAGCCGTGCCGTGCTCTTGAGTGTTTTCTCGAGCACATCACGCTCGTCGTTGAGCTCGTCCTGCTCGCCCTTGATTTTCATTTCCTCGAGCTTGGCAAGATTACGCAACCTGAGATTCAGAATTGCTTCGGCCTGTATATCGGAGAGCTTGAACATCTTCATCAGTACCGGCTTAGGCTTGTCTTTTGTGCGAATTATCTTGATGACTTCATCAATATTGAGGTACGCGACGAGCAGGCCATCGAGGATGTGCAGGCGATCCGTAACGATCTGCAAACGGTGACTGAGGCGCCGCTTGACTGTCTCTTTTCGAAACTTGACCCACTCCGCAAGCAGGCCGACAAGGTCGAATGCACGCGGGCGTCCGTCCAGACCGATGATGTTCATATTCACGCGGCAGGTTCGCTCGAGCGACGTCGTCGAAAACAGGTGCGACATCAGCTCTTCTTTATCGACGCGATTCGATCTCGGTGAAATAACCAGACGCGTCGGATCTTCGTGATCGGACTCGTCCCGAAGATCCTCAACCTGTGGCAACTTCTTGCTGCGCATTTGCGAAGCGATCTGTTCAAGAATCTTGCCGCCCGAAATCTGATGCGGCAACGACGTGATCACGATGTCGCCATTCTCGACCTTGTAGGCCGCACGTAAACGCAGCGTGCCGCTGCCTGTCGTATAGATTTGTTTGATGTCTTCGCGCGACGATACGAGCTCGCCGCCAGTCGGATAGTCCGGTCCCTTAATGTGTTTCATCAAGGCAGTGACGGTTGCCTTGGGATTGTCGATCAGGTGAATCAGGGCGCTCGCGACCTCATTGAGATTATGCGGCGGTACATCAGTCGATAAACCAACTGCAATACCTGTCGTGCCATTCAGCAACAGGTTCGGCAAACGCGCTGGCAGTACGACGGGCTCGTCAATGGTGCCGTCAAAGTTTGGCACCCAATCGACGGTGCCGTGTGCAAGCTCTTGCAACAGGCTCTTCGCATAGGGCGTTAGCCGAGACTCGGTGTATCGCATCGCAGCAAAGGACTTGGGATCATCAGTTGATCCCCAGTTGCCCTGCCCGTCGACAATTGGATAACGGTATGAAAAATCCTGCGCCATCAACACCATCGCTTCGTAGCAGGCGGAATCGCCATGCGGATGAAACTTACCGATAACGTCGCCAACTGTACGCGCCGACTTCTTCGGTTTTTGTCCGGCGGACAATCCCAGCTCGCTCATCGCGTAAATGATGCGCCGCTGCACCGGCTTCAGGCCATCGCCGATCTGTGGCAAGGCGCGATCGAGAATGACGTACATCGAGTAATCGAGATACGCCTTCTCCGTGTATTCCTTCAGCGGTTGTTGCTCGACGCCTTCGAGATTCAGACTGTTCTGCATGGAAAAGAACCCCTTAACTTACACCTCGGCAAGATTGCCTTTGGTCTCGAGCCACTTGCGGCGGTCTTTGGCCCGTTTTTTCGCCAGCAGCATGTCCATGATCTGGTCAGTCTTGTCTTTGCCACTGACCGTGAGTTGTACGAGTCGACGGGTGTCGCGATTCATCGTCGTTTCTCTGAGCTGCGGCGGATTCATTTCGCCCAGACCCTTGAACCGTGTGACTGTCACTTTGCCGCGCAGCTTCTCGGCCTCGATGCGGTCGAGAATGCCTTTGCGCTCGCTGTCGTCGAGCGCGTAGAAAACTTCCTTGCCAACGTCGATCCGGTACAGCGGCGGCATGGCGACGTAAACATGCCCGGCCAGCACCATTTCCCGGAAATGCCGCAGGAACAAGGCGCATATAAGCGTCGCGATATGCAATCCGTCCGAGTCAGCATCGGCAAGGATGCAGACTTTGTGATAACGAAGATTGTCCAGGTTCGTGTCACCGGGATCGATACCTAGCGCGATGCTGATGTCATGCACTTCCTGCGACGCGAGAATCTCGGCGGAATCAACTTCCCAGGTATTCAGGATCTTGCCTCGCAACGGCATTATTGCTTGTGTATTGCGATCTCGTGCCTGTTTCGCAGAACCGCCCGCCGAATCGCCTTCAACCAGGAAAATTTCGCAAAGTGCCGGTTCCTGTGAGGTGCAATCGGCCAACTTGCCCGGCAACGCGGGTCCAGAAACAATTTTCTTCCGAACGACCTTCTTGGCGGCCTTGAGGCGCTTCTGAGCTTTGCTAATTGCCAGCTGCGCAATCTGATCACCTGTTTCAGGGTGTTGATTGAGCCACATTGAGAAACTGTCTTTGATGACGCCTGTAACGAATGCGGCCGACTCGCGCGATGACAGTCGTTCCTTGGTCTGACCGGAGAATTGTGGATCTTCGAGCTTGGCACTCAAAACAAAACTAAGTCCATCCCAGACATCCTCCGGCGCTATCGAGACACCACGGGGCAACAAACTTCTGAAATCGGCGAACTCACGAATCGAATTCGTCAGGCCGGTGCGCAAGCCGTTCACGTGCGTACCACCCTGCGGTGTCGGAATCAGATTGACGTAGCTCTCGGTGACAGTCTGCCCGGCCCCATTTACCTGCCAGGCGAGCGCCCAGTCGATGGCTTCGTTGTTTCCAGAGAGGCTGCCCGAAAACGGCTCGACCGGTAGTAGCTCACCGCCGCCGATGGCTTCGACCAGATACTCCTCGAGGCCGCCCGAATAACACCACTCGATTTTCTCTTTGGGTTTTTCAACCTTGAGGCGAACCGTCAGACCGGGACAAAGCACCGCTTTTGCGCGCAATGCGTGCTTGAGACGCGACACCGAGATTTTCGCCGAGTCGAAATACTGCGGATCGGGCCAGAAGCGAATTGTCGTGCCAGTGTTAGCCTTGCCAACCGTGCCGACCTGCTCGAGTTTGCCGCGCTTCTTGCCGCCGGCAAAACTCATGTTGTATTCCTTGCCGCCGCGGCGAATCCAGACTTCGAGGTTCTTGGACAGCGCGTTGACAACAGAAACACCGACACCGTGTAGGCCGCCAGAATACTTGTAGTTTTCGTGATTGAATTTTGCGCCCGCATGCAGCCGCGTGAGGATTAGTTCGACACCGGGAATTTTTTCTTTCGGATGTTTGTCGACCGGCATACCGCGACCGTCGTCGTCGACCTCGAGCGAGCCGTCCTTGTACAAAGTGACATCGATTTTCTTGCAGTGGCCAGACAGCGCTTCGTCGACACTGTTGTCGACGACTTCATGGGCGAGATGATTCGGCCGCGTCGTATCGGTGTACATACCGGGCCGGCGCCATACAGGCTCCAGTCCGCTCAGGACCTCGATGTCCGCAGCGTCGTAGCGTTTAGCCATTTATCGAATTGTCAGAGGTTGCCATGCGAAGCACGACAAGATTCTAGGCTAGTCGAGGTCACCGAGCAATGAGAGTCGAATATTTTCGGCAACCGGCGAGATTTTCACCTTGTAGTTGTCGTGATCGATGCCGGCTGTCAGTGCCGCGCCGTCTTTCAGTGCAGCAACCTGGTCATTGGACAGCTCGAAGCGCAGGAAATGCACAGCCGACGTCTTGGTCTCATCCGCACGATCAAGATCTTCATCCGCGATCGCAAGACATCTGTCCAGTTCGCCAACTTGCATGTAAACGAGATCTTCGATGCCGACCAGTTGCTGCAACATCGCCTGACGCTCTTCAGCATCAGGAAACTCGACCATGAACGTCGCCTTCCAGTTCGACCCATCAGGAATTAAGGGATTATAGGCCTCGAGCTCCTCGTCGATGCCGTCGGCTTCGAAAATTCGCTCGATACGCAGCATTTCCTGTACCTGGTACTGCATCGTCATACGATCTTCGAAATACAAAGCAGCATTGGCACCAAGCGCAAGTCTCCGGTGGCGCTTGTGCTCGAGCACGCCGTTGCGAAATTCATCGCGAACACTCGAGTATTGCTCGAGGCTGTAGAGATCGTCGCGCGTCAGTTTTTGCATTGTGTTCAAAGTCCGTAAGCGTATTTCAAAAGACCCATCGGGTTTTCGGCGTCCTGGTTGTCCAGGCCCTGTGTGATCTGCTCAGCCGCCATCGGGCAATCGCTGGTGAAATGATCCGCTTGCGCTTTCTTGACTTTGTTGACAACGGGGCGCGCAATTTTCTTCGAGATGTCGTGAAACTCCTTCTTCACGGCATAGGTGCCATCGTGTCCGGAGCAACGTTCGATTGCGTCGACCTGCGTATCCGGCACGAGTTGTAAAATATCCCGCGTCTTCAGGCCGATATTCTGCACGCGCAGATGACACGGCACCTGGTACGACACTTTGCCAAGAGAATTCTTGAACTCCGTGTTCAGCTTGCCGTCCTTGTGTCGCAGCATCAGGTACTCGAATGGGTCATACATCGCATCGCGTACCTTCAAAACGTCAGGGTCGTCGGGGAACATCAATGGCAATTCCTGTTTGAACATCAGCGTGCACGATGGAATGGGCGTAACGATGTCCCAGCCATCGTCGACCATCGCAGCAAGAACAGGAATATTGACGTCCCTGGCCCTCGCCACCGCGTCGAGGTCGCCGAGCTCGAGCTTGGGCATGCCACAACAGGCTTCTTTCCTGGCCAGAGCGACGGGAATGCCGTTGTGTTCGAACACAGCGACGATATCTTCGTCGATCGCCGGATGATTGCGGTTGCCGTAACAGGTTGTGTACAACACGACCTTGCCATTCGTACTCTCTGTCGTTTCTGCACCGTCCCCGGTTGCACCCAGACGCGCCTTTAATCGCTTGCGGGCCGGATTCGAATGGTAATCAGGCACGGGCGCATCGCGATGAACTCCGAGCGTATTCTCGAGCAAACTGCGACCTGCCTTGCTGCGGTTTGTCGCATTGACGACCTGGGCAATAACAGGAACACCGGCCAGCTTGCCAACTATGTCCGTCGCACTCAGCACCTTGTCGCGCATTGGCGCGCCTTGCTTCTTGAAGCGCACGGCTTTGGCCCGGAGCATCAGGTGCGGAAAGTCGATGTTCCATTCGTGC
>Ga0255053_10000508_pt1 | contig 21560 bp, 25 predicted proteins | sample JV7_2_22_MG_FD_188635 | JGI IMG/M metagenome (GOLD analysis project Ga0255053, IMG submission 188635) | Seawater microbial communities from Jervis Inlet, British Columbia, Canada - JV7_2_22 | ecosystem: Environmental > Aquatic > Marine > Inlet | place: Canada: British Columbia | collected... | reverse complement strand
ACCTGACTCGCCCGTCACAGTGAGCTTGGCCATTTCCTCCTGGGCCTTTTTCATGTCGGCCTGCATTTGCTGGGCCTGTTTCATCAGCTGGCCGATGCCCCCTTTCATGCTTTGCTCCTGACTAGTCGGTTGACGACGGCTGCTTGTCGGACGCCTGGGTCTCACCCGACGCCTTACGTATCAGTTCGATGGAGTCCGGATTCAGTTGCGCACCGAACATATCCTGTAACGCTTTGACGTTTGGATCGGACTCGAGTGACGCCCGGGCGGCCTCCATTTCCTCGTCGACCCGCCTGGCTTGCTCCTGTATCGGCGTGTCCGGGGCAGACTTCGCGACGGTTATTTGAACTCGCAGCGATTCGCCGAACCTGTCGGATACCGCCGCGGCAAGTGCTTTTTGCCGTGACTTGGTCAACAGCGACTCCGAGCGGCTGTCCAGATTGAAATACAGAGTACGGTTTTCGCGACGCAGGTACGCGCAGTTGCTCGCAAGCAGTTTGTTGGCGCCTGTCAGGTTCAGCTCGTTGATCAGGACACTCCAGTCCGGGTCCTGCCACTCCGACTTTTCCCTGACGGGCTCCTTCGCCGTATTGGCGACCGGAGAAAGCGGGGCCGATTTCGATCCGGCATCGCCCGTGGAATTAGCCCTTGCCTGCAGACCAGGACTGTTCGCATTGCTGCGTCTCGCCGCTCCGGGCGGTTGAAACGCCAGCATCCGCAAAAGCGTCATCTCGACGCCAGATCTCGGGTCCGGTGCTAGATGAAGATCACGTCGGCCCAGTAATGCTGTCTGATAAAAGAGCTGTACGTCTTCGGCCGCCATGTTGGCCGAGAGTTCCGCAAGTTCTCCCTCGCCGAGATCGTCCTCCATGTCCGTCGCCCCCACGACCTGATAGACAGCGATTCGCTGCAGGGACCTCGCAAGATCATCCAGCAGCCGGGCATAGTCGGGAAACTGCTGGTCAATTTCGGCAATGGCATCGAGAAGCCCCGGAGCGTCGCCGGTTGCAAGAAGTCCTAACAGTGCTGAGACGTGTTGCCGGTCGATCGTGCCCAACATCACACCGACGGGTTCTTCCAGGACATCTCCACCGCAATAAGCAATCGCCTGGTCAAGAAGACTCAGCGCATCACGCAGACTGCCGTCTGCCGCCCGCGCCAGCATCGCCAAAGCCGGTACTTCAGCCTTGACCTTTTCAGCTTCGCAGATATGCGCGAGGCGGTCCTTTATCAGCTTCGGTGTCAGGCGCTTCAAATTAAACTGCAGGCATCGCGACAAAACGGTCACCGGAAGTTTCTGGGGATCGGTGGTGGCCAACAGAAACTTGACGTGCGGCGGCGGTTCTTCAAGCGTCTTCAGCAGTGCGTTGAACGAACTCTTCGACAGCATGTGCACTTCGTCGATCAGATAGACCTTATAGCGACCGCTCGCCGGCGCGTACTGCACGTTGTTCAGGAGGTCGCGCGTATCCTCGACTTTGGTCCTCGATGCCGCGTCTACTTCGATCAAATCGACGAAGCGGCCTTCGTCGATCTCCACGCAGGCCGAACATTTGCCGCACGGACTTGCAGTAACACCTGACTCACAGTTCAGCGCCTTGGCAAGAATGCGTGCAATCGTCGTCTTGCCAACGCCACGTGTTCCGGCAAACAGGTAGGCATGGTGCAACCGCCCGCTTTCCAGAGCATTGGTCAGTGCCTGCAGAACATGCTCCTGCCCCACCGTCTCAGAAAAGTTTTTCGGGCGCCATTTTCGGGCGAGAACGAGATAACTCATATTTGTTAGCGTTTTGTCTGTGAAGATCGATTGCCGGCCAGATCGACCAGTGTAACCAATGGGGCACTGTCGACAAACCACAATTTCCTGCGAGAAGGCCCGCGCCAGCCCGTCCCCGGCACCCGGTGTCACCGCTGCCGCTGCTCCCTTCCGGGCCTGACGGGGTTCACGGCTGACCGTCGCGGGGGAGCCGACGCGGACCGACGGCGATTATGACTCAGAGGCCGGGCCGATTGCTACGCCCGCTTGAGCGGTCGCCTGCCAGGCTGCGCATTCCTCGCAGACCGGCCATCCATTGACATTGCCTCGACCCGGATGCCATCGTCACGGCGCTATGCAGCCTCTCATATCAAGCAAACTGCCGGACGTGGGCACGACGATATTTACGGTCATGAGCCAGCTCGCTCTCGACTGCAATGCCATCAATCTTTCGCAGGGTTTTCCAAGCTTCGAACCACCCGATGACTTGCTGTCATTGATCGAGCACTATCTGCGCTCAGGCGCCAATCAATATGCGCCGATGCCCGGCGTGCCGGCATTGCGGGCAGCCATCGCCGCGAAAGTTGCGAGTCTCTACGGCAGGTCGGCCGATGCGGACACGGAAATAACCGTGTGCGACGGAGCGACCGAAGGGTTGTTCAGCTCGATTCAGGCGATCGTGAGGCCTGGAGACGATGTGATCGTTTTCGACCCGGCATACGATTCGTACGAGCCTGCGATCACGCTCGCGGGCGGCCGAACGGTGCATATTCCACTGATCAACCCTGGCGATGGCTTTGATTTTCACATCGACTGGCAGCGTCTCGCCGACACAGTAGGCGATAAGACGCGCCTCATCGTTCTCAATTTCCCGCAGAATCCGATCGGCTCGATTCTGGCAGCCGCGGATCTCGACTTACTGGCCGAAATTGTGCGCGATACCAAAATACTCCTGCTCTCCGACGAGGTTTATGAACACATCGTATTCGACGGCGCCAGACATCAAAGCATGTTGATGCACGATGAACTGTGGCAACGAAGCCTGGTCATTTCTTCCTTTGGCAAGACCTATCACGCGACGGGATGGAAAGTCGGCTATTGCATCGCACCGGCGCCGCTGACCGAGGAGTTTCGAAAGGTGCATCAGTTCAACTGTTTCGCAGTTGTGACGCCGATTCAGCATGCACTCGCGGACTTCATGACAACCGCGCCGCAGCATCACCTGCAACTGGCGGCCTTTTACCAGGCAAAACGGGACTATTTCTGCAATCTCGTGACTGCATCTCGTTTCGAGTTCGAGCCGGCAAAAGGCACGTTCTTTCAGACCCTGGACTACTCCGCTATCAGCGACGAGGACGACGTCTCTTACGCCAGGCGACTGACCAGGGAGATCGGCGTCGCCTCAATACCGATATCGGTATTCTGCGAAGAGCCGCTGCCTGGCAACAAGCTGCGCTTTTGTTTTGCGAAAGACGATGCCACGCTGGCAACTGCGGCCGAAAAGCTCTGTCAACTCTAGTCGCCCCGATGAATGGCCCAGCTTCAGGCAGCCGAAATGCAGTATATTCTGCTCTTCAGTACTAATAGCCGCTGCAGACAATGAAAGAAATCCTTGTACCCATTTCGCCCGGTGAGCTACTCGACAAGATTACGATCCTGGAGATCAAATCCGAGCGTATCGATGATCCGCAAAAGGTGGCAAATGTCCGTCACGAACTTGAATTACTGAGCACGGCCTGGTCGGGCTCCGTCGCGGAGGAAAAGGTCATTGCAGGCCTTCACCAGCAATTGAAAACAATCAATGAGGAACTCTGGGAAATCGAAGATGATATCCGCGACGAGGAACGGCAAAACAGATTCGGGGAAAGGTTCATTGAGTTAGCACGAGCCGTATATGTCACGAACGACAAACGCGCGCAGGCGAAAAAGGATGTAAACCTGCATCTCGGCTCGGAGATCGTCGAGGAGAAGTCGTACCAGGACTACAGCTAAAGCTCGCCGTCAGCACTCGTTGGACAGAATGGGGTGATTGATGATGTGCCCAACTTTTTGGTGGGATGGTGGATTGTGGATCATGGCGCCGAGAACCAAGGGTGCTTGCCGAATTGATCCCGAGGAACTGACTCGCCCCGGGTCACGTACCACTCAAATCCCTTTCCAACGGACACCAGGTATTTCTTAAGCATGGGGCGAAGGCGAAGTCTGTGGAGTAACCAACGGACTACTACAGGGATATTCTGAAGCGTGTGTGGAAAGACCGTTATCTTGAGACTGCAGTTCCGCTCATCGACGGGTGAAATGCGCCACGAAACGAATGATTTCCCGCCGTCACGCGTTCCGATCTCAAGATCGTAGCCTGACCCCTCAAACCACCGAAGAAAGCGACGCTCATAAATCCACCCACTCAGATAATGAACCTCATCACGTGAATCTGGTCCGGGCCAAACGCGTACAGGGTTGCTCCTACAAAAGGGATGGCAGAGTTCGAGGTTGCCGGGCATCGATATGACATCCCAGACCTTCTCAGCCGGCGCCGCGATTGGCTGCGCCATCGAGACAGGCCATTTGAATCCGGGTATGGGTTCTTGCGTTGGCATATTGGCCGACACTCTTACGCAAACGCGAGCTCAACGCAATGTCCGCCGACAGTGCCCCTCAAATACCAGACTTCGTCAAAGCACGCCTCAAATTTGTTAGAATTCGATGAACACGGTAGGCTTTAGATATTGATTTACCTGTCCTTCAAACGTAGTTCCGTGGGCGATTAGCTCAGTTGGGAGAGCGCTGCAGTCACATTGCAGAGGTCACTGGTTCAAGCCCAGTATCGCCCACCAATTTAATCAATCATTCGTACAAATCAATCCGAACTAATTCAGACCTCAGTAAGAGTGACCTGCTCCCCTGTAGCCGGCCAAGGGTGAGCTTAGTAAATTCCGTTTGCTGACGTTTCTGATGCCAAGTATCGGTCAACGGCGGATATACGCAAATAGTCAGACAACACCGGTCGTCAGCCGATTCGCCGGCCGGGATCCGTGTTACCAAGCAGCTACCTTACATAATATGTGACGCAATCACATGTCATGGGCGTGATGCAGACAAACGAAATTAGCACTGATTTCTGGCAGATTGGAACAACTAATAACAATGTTGATTGAATGACCCGAATGACGTGGTGAATACCGCCATGAATAGAGGGACTCACATCATGCCCAAAGCCAGTCGGATGACGCTGTTAACCATCGGTATGCTGCTGCCGGCGGCAGGATTTGCCGATGATGTGCAACCCTCCAACACCGTCAGTGAACCGCTGCCAGCGGTAACGCTCTCCGTAGAAGCGTTGCACGCAGAGTCGGGGTATACATCCCGCCGGCATTTGTTTCATCCAGTCGAAGCACTGGCCTACTCAGACGACTGGCCGCGAGCAATCGCCGATGTCGATTTCCAGGACGACAGTGCTTTGGCGCGCGTTAGCAAGCTTCGCAATTTGTCGCTGTTGACCTTGGCAGAAATCGGGCAGACACGGCTGTTTCTCGGGGTCAATGACGAGGGTTTGCTGGGCCTGCATTTCAACGCCCTTCCGCGCAATGGCGATAAGCGCTATCTGGAGGTGGTCCGAATGCCCTACCTCAAGGAAAACGAGCCGGACGACGAGGTCAGGCAGTTGGGACCGGAGTCGAACTAGCCGTTACCGACGTTTGGCCAGCCAAAATTTTGTCCTGAGCCGGATCATCGTCGGCCCGATCGAGCGTGGCCGGGCGTTCAAATGCTCTCACCCCGATCAGTATTTCCACAACTATATCAAGCGCTTACAACACCGCTTACCCGGTTACTGTTTTTCGCGGGAGCCCTTTAGTCTACCTCGTTCAGGTTCAAGACCCGGCTGTTTACGCTGCCGCGCTGGCGGAGATGAACGACGCGCTTGGAAATCCGGGTGTGCTGCGCCTCGTCGCTATGCGCTCGGGCAGCCGAGCCGTCACCCATGCCGTCCTGAATGGCGGTGATGATTTCCCCTCAGTAAACGAGTACATGGACAAGCTGTACGCCAGCGATGCGTTCCGCACGTTCGCATCAAAAGTCGGCGATATTCGCTCCGTCGTGCACATCGAGTCATATCGCAAGGTCGGCGCCTGGGGCTACTAGGTACCGATGAGTAGCTGAGGCCCGGTCAGGCTCTGATGATCTGCCGGGTCCAGTTTGAGAATTGGCCGTTGACCCTATGTTTTGGGGAATTCTCGGCTAGTGAACTTCTTTTTCTTGATACTGCGCGGCCTGGTGCGTGGGGCTTGTTTCTCCAGCAATTCAGCGATCTTCTCAAGGGTACGGTCCATGGACTCTGACAGCCCAACCAATTGTCTTAAGCGCTCGTCAATCACTTCCGCGATGGCATGGTCAATGCCGGACACTGGTGTTTTGCCAGCCGTCGAAAAGAGCCCAAGGTTCGGCAATGGAACCGTCTCATCTGTGCTGGAGACGTCGCCGAACTCGCCAATCTTCTTTTTCGAAGCGGATGTAGACATGGATGACCCGCGAATATTCATCTAGCTCACGTTCAAGTACAGCATACCAAGCCCGCTACCGATGTGATCCAGTAGGCAATTTGCCTGCTCCGAGTGGGCCTTTAACTGACCGGAAGTGGCCGACCTCTGCCTGTCACGACCTCATTTTTCTAGTCGATTGAGTGACTGCTCCTGAGCCGTCGTTCAGATCCGGTTGTTTGTATGATTGGATTTGAGTAGGTAGGGCCATCCCTGGCCCAGCAACTCCTAACCGGCCACACGTGTGAAGAGCGCAAATATTGCACCGACAATCGCAAGCGCGATCCCGAACAGGATAACGAAGGCGATCACTCCGTGGATCCCTTCTTTATGGGCTCCCTTTCTGACGCCGACAATGATGGCGTAAATCAGGGCAAGAGCAACGGCGACCTCAAACATGCCGAACCGCCTAGCGAGGATAAGTTACCTCTCCTACCTTTATTTTAGCTGAAGATTTGGCCGTCCCTGGCCTTGCCAGTTTCAAAACTGACTAGGAAAACGAGATTCAGCATCTATACTTGATGTTGAAGCCTGACCGATGCTGGAAATAGCCCACGGTATCATCGCGGTTACAGCATCGGGAAATCGGAGTTGACTCCACGAAATGGCCTTCTGGCTCCTCTAACAGGCAATAAATGTGACATTTGACGCTTTTCCTAAAGGGGGTTTGCGATGGCTAAGACTGAAACCGTAAAATATACATTCACAGTCAAGGAAGAGTCGCCTTCGGGCGGTGAAGCGCCCACTTTTCTGATGTGCGAACCCAGGACACATGAATTGGGCTTTCTCGGTCGTGAGGGATTTCTCACAATTGAGCTTTTTCCGGGCACGTCTGTTGACAGAGCTCAGGACATTGCCAGATATCTCAGGGAGAACGTATCCGGGATTGGCGTCACGACACTCTGAAAATGAAACTCCGTCAGAGCCACTCATCAAAGCGGCCAAGCGTTGAAAATTGGACGTGTGCGCAGAACGCGGCACACCACTATCCCAAGCCGAAAAAGAGCAAAAATCATTGTGGGCCGATTCGGCAATAGCCAGGCATGGGTCCGGTCACGATCGTTCTCTACAGGCCATCTCAGGCGGTCGATTTGCTTCACTTGTCTCGAGAAGTATAGGCGCCTGTATCAGACCGAGTTTCCTCATATATTTTTCTATCGCTTGCAGCGTGTCTTGAATTAGGATCTGCGTGTATATCTTTCTTCCGTCGTTGTCGATTACGCAGGGCGACTCGCGACGTTTCGTTGTGAAACCGATGGGCGTGCGCCGCCATTGAAGCGGCGGGGCTGTCGATTTCGCGATAACTTGTGGCGTGTAACGAGGGTCCATCTTCCAGTGCTTTTGTCCAACTGCTAGCTCGCCGGCAAGCATGAATAGCCCCCCGCACAGAGCATCGATGTCCGCTCTGACCTGTTTTTTCGTTTTGCCGGTTTCACCCGCAATCCAGTCGGCGAGATGCCAGGCTGTTTGAATATAGTCGATTGCGGCATAGGTCCAGGCGGTGGCGTCATTTTTAGGTTGATTGTATCGGTCCGCGTCATGCCTCGCTTTTTCGAGTAACGTAGCAGCGGTCTTAATGCCAAACGCATACTTGGACATTCGATGTCTCCAAGCGACTCGCTATCGTAATTAAGCGCCGACGATTTTCGAATTATAGTAGGGATTCTGTATCGCGACGTACGGCCCGACCTATGATCCGCCACCAAGCAAGCTAGGCAATCTGATCATCAATTTCGCCAGCATCCCGAGCCTCCCAAACCTGATCGGCCAGTTCCTAATCAACCAGCTGTGCCAAGTGTCACGGAGAACGGGACGGAGTATCTATATCGGGTCGTCCTCTGCCGGTCGCCATCGTGACATCTCAACGGCAGCTCTAAGGCCGGCACCCGCCATTCAGTTCCGATGAAGTCTGTTTGTACGGTCGAGTTGTCATACATCAGGGTCAAGGATGGCCCATGTCGCTATAATCAGTGTCAGACAAGGAGTCTGCAGATGACAAATTCTGATCACGACTGGATTGAATACTGGGCGGTATTTACTGACGCGGGCGGCATTGTCCAGTCAAATGAGTATTATTCTGAGTGGACAGCGCGGCAATTTAAGCACGTGATGGAGCAAAAACTGAAGGCGGCAGATATTCATGATGCAAAGCTTTGGATAGAACACGGCCGCTATGACGGAATGGTTTACCCGAATCACCGCAAAAACATGAACAACTGGGAATTACCGCCAGCCTGGCGGCTGTAACAACATCAGGTTTCTACTATGTACGGAGCCAATGTGATTCGCGCCAGTCGGCACGTGGAACCCGGATTCCTCATCGGCCACTTTGAGCCGACCTATCTCTCGACGTATCGGCAAGGGGAATTCCCCGCCCGTGTCGACGCGGCGCTCGCGGAACTAGAAGACTGCTGCGCCTGCCCCCGCAATTGCCATGTAAACCGGCTGCTCGATAAAGCGCGTGTCTGCAACACCGGCCGGCACGCCATCGTCTCAAGCGCCTTCCCTCATTTTGGTGAGGAGGATTGCCTCAGGGGCTGGCATGGCTCGGGAACGATCTTCTTTGGGCTGTGCAATCTGCGCTGCGTCTTTTGCCAGAACTGGGACATCTCCCAGCAACACGCCGAATCCGAGTGTTCCGCGGAAGACATCGCGAAGCTGATGCTTCAGCTTCAGGATCGCGGCTGTCACAACATCAACTTTGTCACACCGGAGCACGTCGCCCCCCAGATCGTCGAGGCAATCGCGGCAGCCGTGCCTCTGGGTCTCAAGGTGCCCATCGTCTATAACACCAGCGCCTATGACTCGCTGCAATCACTCAAGCTTATGGAGGGGCTGATCGACATCTACATGCCCGACTTCAAGTTCTTCGAATACGAGTCTTCGAGGAGTTACCTGAAGGCGAAAGACTATCCGGCGCGCGCCTGCGAGGCCATCACGGAAATGCATCGCCAGGTTGGGAATCTGCGCTTCGGCGATGACGGACTCGCCCGGCGCGGATTGTTGGTGCGCCACCTCGTCATGCCGAATCATGTGGAGGACGCGCGCAAGATATTCAAATGGCTGGCGGATGAAATCTCGCCGGATACCTATGTCAACATTATGGACCAGTACCGCCCGCTTCATCAGGTGGGCAACATTTCCAAATACGATGCCATCAACCGGCGGCCGAGTGCTACGGAATTGGACAAGGCCTTTGCAGCCGCCAGGCAGGCCGGTCTCTGGCGATTTGATGAGCGCCGGTAGGCGGTCGACGAGTGGGCAACAGACCGGCGTCCGCGTTGAATGTTACGCTCGGTACCGCGGCGAGTTCACACTGTATTGCGACGTATGAAGAATTCCACACAGACGGCCAGGCGAAAGTCAGACAGCTGGCAACATCGCGCTACATTCCGGTTCTATGAAGAACTGAATGATTTCCTCCCGCCGGACCGGCGCAAGATCGCCTTTGACTACGCCTTCAACGGAACTCCTTCGGTGAAGGACAGCATCGAGGCGATTGGCGTGCCTCACCCTGAAGTCGATCTGATTCTGGTTGATGACGTATCGGTGGGGTTCGATCATCTGTTAAACGGCGGCGAGCGCGTCGCAGTCTACCCGATGTTCGAACGCGTCGACATTTCTTTATTAACCCGCCTGCGCCCGAATCCTTTGAGGGAACCCCGCTTCGTGCTGGATGTGCACCTCGGGAAGCTGGCCCGTTACTTGCGATTACTCGGCTTCGATACGATCTACGACCGCGACTATGATGACACGACGATAGCGGCTATCTCCAGAAAGGAGCGGCGCCTTCTCCTGACACGGGATAAGGGTTTACTCAAGCGCAATGAAGTTACACGCGGTTATTGGCTCCGAAATATACAGCCGCGGCTACAAATCGCGGAAGTAGTGCAGGCCTTCGATCTGCACAGGGTTGTGCGTGTTTTTTCACGATGCATGGTTTGCAACCATACCCTGGAGACCGTTGCCGAGGCTTCTGTTCGTGATGCGCTTCCGGCTGGCCTGCGCGGTCAGTTCAAGCAGGTGTCTCAGTGCCCCGGTTGTGGCCGGTTGTATTGGCCGGGCAGTCATTACGACAGGTTGGTCAATCTGGTGACTGACTTGATCCCTGTGTAATATACATGAGGAGTACTGTGGCGAGGTAGTGTGATGTCTGAACAAGAAGTTTCGTCCCCACGTATCAATGAACTGTCCTGGGGACGGAGTATCTATATCGGGTCGAGGCTGTATAAAAAGAGCCTCGATTTTGCTGTCAATGGGACAGCGCACCACATTGGCAATGAATCGCAAGCGACGAAGACTTCTGGTCCCACTTTAGTCACGTGTCAATCGAAATGCAGATCGCATTTACCACCGCTGATCGTGATTTTGCGTTTTCACACAGCCTCGGTCGACAGCGGCATGTCGCCATCGTATCACTTGATCGGCAGCTCCTGCGGGCATAATAGGCAAGTACACTGAACACGTTGCCGTCAATGACAACGTCATAGAGATAAAGTATGGTTATGACGCGCACACTGTTATTTTCATTGAGAAGATTACCCTCACAGCTCTGTATAATGGCGGTAGTATTGGTTGGACATGTGCAAGTGCCGGTACTATTCAGCCCAAGCATCTGCCAGCCGCCTGCCGATAGGATTCCTTTGCTTCATTTGCATACACTCTACCTTTTGCGTTTAAGATAAAGTGTTGCATCGATATCTGATGGGCATGTCCGATGAGCATTCACCCCCAATCCAATCAGATAGTTGACGCTGTGTGGGCAGGAAGACCGGACTGACCGCTTACCGATGGATCGTAGTATATGTTGTCGAAAACGGGAGATTCATAATATGTCCAGCTATAAAGAAGAATTGCAACGGGATTTTGCGAAGGACGAGCAGGAAGAGGACAGGATTATCTGGACCCAAGATACCGTGGTATTAAAGGAAAATACTGTCATACAGGAAAAAACGAGCAAGGCTGCTCAAAAGGCGAATCGCCTGGCGTGGGTCGCTATATGGGTTTCAGTTGTCGCTGTGGTGACTTCGGTAGTTAGCGCCACGTTTAACGTGTCCTTGTAAAAATGATCTGCCACACCACACACGCTTCCAGATCATCAATCTCACCCACCATTAGCACTGTGTAGACCGGATCTGTACGGTCCTCATCGCCGTGGCTGCATTGTTTCTATTGGTTGTTTTGGTCAAAATACTTGCGATCGGATTTGCCACTTCCGCTACGCTGGGTGTAGTGACGAATGGCGTAATATTTAGCAGGAAATGGTGGAAATGGTGTCAGGTTTATTTTCTGGTCCTCGGCCTTCCCTGACCGCGAGCTACGATCCGTCGGCCGGTACGCAGGGCGATTTGATCTTCAAATTTCTTATTCCCCGTTAGCTGATTTCGCTGAATGGCCGACCGGATAAAACCGAGTTCGGTAGCACTGGCTCCCTGAGCCACGAACTCTCGATACGCATATGCGCATTCAGCCCTTGTATTTCCAAGGTCCCTGAAGGTAACGTGCTCGTCGAGGAGACTACTGTCGCACAAGCCCGCGTGGCTTCTGTAACTGGACCATTCGTAGTCTTCCGGCGTCGTTACCATTGCTGCCCGAACAGGGTTGAGGTCAACGTAGCGGTGGCAGGCAAGTAAATAGGCATCCGAATCAATCAAACTTGCCTTAAACCGCCCTTCCCACAGCGAACCAGTTCGACGTTCGAGCTTGTTGACATGCCGCGTCTGTCGTGCGGCGAGAACTCGGATCAACTTGGAAACATTGTTTGCTACCTGTCTGGGGCTAATGAGCAAATGAACATGATTAGTCATTAGGCAATAGGCGTAGATGTCAATCGCTAGGTCATCTTTTATTTCCAAGAGGTTGGTGAGATAGTATTGATAGTCTTTAGGCTGAACGAAAACGGCCTTGCGGTCGTGTCCGCGCTGTACGATGTGTAGCGGTACGTCCGGGAGAAAGAGGCGGCGGTAACGCGGCACGACAATGGCTGGCCTGAATGTTGAATCGGGTCAACATACTTAACAAACTAATCAGGCTCTTTCACAGGCTCTTTTCTCTATATTAGTAGCAAAAATAAACCTGACACCATTTCGCCGTAGCAAAAATAAACCTGACACCATTTCGGACACCATTTCGCCATTTCGGCATCGGGAATTTACTGGCATCGTGTGATTGGGCTGTATAAGTCTAATTGTCACCCATCAATTTGCCGCCGGACCACCACGAAATGAACATGCCGAAAAAGACACCAAAAATGGATAAACCAAGCGACAAAGGACTTCCGCCGATCCAACCGTTTATAATCGTATGGAGGCCGAACCAAGACTCCGGCCACTCGATCCATCGCACAAATGATTCTGGGCCATATTGATACAAAGTTCGAAATGAAATTGATGTCCACTCGCCATGTCGCAGGAATCCAAGGGCTTGGAAAGTAAGTACGCCGAGGCCAGCGACTATTCCCACGACTATTGTTGCCATACCAGCCGAAAGAACTAGACTCGCGATCCAATCACGTAGCTGGTTGTTGCTCTTTTTCGGTGTCGAAGCGCCCGGAATTGTGGGAATCGACTTGATCGGCTCAAGTTTGAGCGTAAGGGTATGAACGGTGTCTTCGTTATCAGTTTCTGATTTTTGCTCTTCCTTGGATTGATTTGCCTCTTTTTGCGAAGGTCGTTTCATTTCTATCGTCGCTTGATTTCGCGCCGTTGAATACTAAGCGATTGGACTATTTCTTCGCCGAGACTGAAATCACGGTTTGAAGAGGCCAGTTTCGAGTCCTTGTAACCTATTGATTTAAGAGGGGAAACCCCCTTTCTGCCTAAACCTCTTTTCAGACCTAATCGGCTGAAACCCGTGCTACATAAGGGCTGTAGCCGTTTTCCCTAAATTCAATGGGCCGTACGGTGCCCTGGAATACTTTGTATGGGGTAATTGTCCTTGCTCGCCTGGAGCAGGTTTTGTCAGTTTTGTCAGTGAGTCCTCAGAGGGTCTAAAAACACCGTTTTAGCGCAGATTTCAGCCCATTTGCTACCCACAGTGCTACCCATGGAGAAACGGGCTAAGAATGCTGCGAAACTGTGGACTAAACTGTGGATCGATACGTACAAATTCAACAATTTAACTTATAAAACAATAAGTTATATAACGATTTTGGCGGAGAGGGCGGGATTCGAACCCGCGGTACGGGGTTACCGTACACTTGCTTTCCAAGCAAGCGCCTTAAACCGCTCGGCCACCTCTCCTGGATCCTGTATTGCCGCGCTATTTTAGTTGCTACTCGGACGATACCCCAGGTGGCATTTCCAGACAGCGGTCGGTGTCCGTGTCTGGCGGGCGTGGCGAGGGTTGGGGGATCGTCGTCTCTTTGAAGGACTGCAGATCGTCCAGTTCATTCGGTGCTTCAATCCGCCTCCCACTCTGACTCAATTGGTAGCTCCCTTCGGTTTCGCATGTCGGCGACCCCCCACACGCCACCAGCATCGACATGCCTGCCAGCAGCGCCATGACGTAGGTGATGTCAGTTGACGATCTCACAGGCCGATCCCCGCGTTTGCCATCGCCTGCCTCATTTCTGCGTGATATTCCTCGGCATAGGGTGTTAATGGCAAGCGAATTCCCGGCGAAATCAGACCCATCTCGGCGAGCGCCCATTTCACCGGAATCGGGTTTGACTCGAGAAACAACGCCTTGTTCAGCGGTTGCAGCTTGTCATCCAATTGTTTCGCTTTTTTACTCTCGCCCGCCAGAGCTGCCCGACACATGTCCGCCATCAGCCGCGGGGCGACATTGCCGCAAACCGTAACCACACCATTGCCGCCTTTTGCAATAAATTCCAATGCTGTGAAATCGTCGCCACTGTAGAGCATGAAATCTTCAGACACCAGGTGTTGAATCTGACTCAATCGTTGCATATCGCCGGTCGCTTCCTTGATGCCAAAAATGTTCGGATGCGCAGCGAGTCTTGCAACGGTCTCGGGAAGAATGTCGGTGACGGTCCGACCAGGGACGTTGTAAAGCATTACGGGCTTATCGACAGCGTCCGCAATCGTGGAAAAGTGCTGGTAAATGCCCTCCTGCATCGGCTTGTTGTAATAGGGTGCCACCAGCAGATAGGCATCAATGCGCAGTTTGCCGACATCCACAGACAACTGCACCGTCTGCGCCGTCGAATTCGAACCCGTACCCGCAATCACCGGCAAGCGGCCGTTCACGATTTCAACGGCCTTGCCAATAAGCTCGGTGTGCTCGGATTTTTCAAGCGTTGCTGACTCGCCCGTCGTACCAGCAATGACCAGTCCATCGCTGCCCTCGCTGACATGAAACTCTATGAGCCTTTCCAGCGCCGCATAATCCACTCGATTATCGGCATCAAAAGGGGTTGCCAACGCAATCAGGCTGCCTTTGAACATGGGTTCTCCTCGCCACAAATAACGCGGCAATGCTACTGTTCGCATGCAAGCGTGGCAAGCTACGATGACAGCACCTGTCTGGCGCGCCGGAGAACACGACAAGCCTCGGTTTAATTGAACACAGAATCTGGATAAATGACACAACTTATTGTTTTATCAGTAATAGGTACGGACCGCGCGGGAATAGTACAGGAGATCTCCAAGGTCATCCTGGACTGCGGCGGCAACATCGAGGAGAGCCGCATGACGGCGCTCGGCGCGGAATTCGCCATGCTGCTGCTCATTTCGGGCAACTGGCACACCCTGACCAAGCTCCAGTCCGGCCTCGACCAGCTGACCGAGGACGGCTCGCTGACAATCAACCTCACAAAAACGGGGCAGCCGACGAACAGGAAGGATTGCATGCCGTACGCCGTCGATATTGTCTGCCTGGACCAACCCGGTGTCGTATTCGGCCTCGCCGATTTCTTCGCAGCCCGCGACATTGAGATCGCCGATCTGGCAACAAGGCGCTATGCCGCCGCACACACCGGTGCACCGATGTTTGCAGTTCAGATAAGCATCAATGTCCCGGGATCAGTGAATCTGTCGCAGTTACGGGATGAATTTATGGAGTTTTGTGACCGCGAGAATCTCGATTCGATTCTGGAACCCATTAAGTCCTGAGGACCTGACAAATATCAGGAGGAAAATGTGGCCGCACCCACGCTTATGCGACAAGCCCCGGACTTCAAATGCCCGGCAACGGGTGATCAAACGATTCATCTGAAGTCATTGAGGGACAAGAAAGTCGTGATCTACTTTTACCCGAAGGACAGCACGCCGGGCTGTACAACCGAAGGGCAGGACTTTCGCGATCTTCATGCAAAGTTCAAACGCCAGAACGCGGTGATTCTTGGCGTGTCTCGCGATAGCCTCGCCTCGCACGAGAAATTCAAGGCGAAGCAGAAGTTTCCGTTCGAATTGCTGTCTGACCCTGATGAGGCGCTGTGCAGAAAGTACGATGTCATCAAGGAAAAGACTCTGTATGGCCGGAAGTTTATGGGGATCGAGCGCAGCACATTTCTGATTGATGAACGCGGCAAGCTCAGGGAGGAATGGCGTAAGGTCAAGGTCAAGGGCCATGCGGCCGAAATACTCGAGGCCGTAAAGAATTGTTAAGCAGGGATTGGCTTCAGATTCAATGGTTTATGTCAAAGCGACGCTCGACCGGTGCTGCTTTTGCCCATTTTATTGACGCTACAACGGGTATTATTGGGAACAGTCCGCAAAGCTTGTAGTCGGAACTAATATGCCGTTTCGCAAAGACCCTGAAATCCATCGTCGTCTTAGTCAATTGTTGCTGCTTGCGGTAACGGCTTTTCTGACATTTTTCGCGGGCGCGACAGAAGTCAATCTGCCTGACCTCGGCAGCCCGGCGGACGCCACGCTCTCGAAGAATACCGAGGCACAGATCGGCCGTTCGATCATGCATCAGATTCGCGCCAGCGGACAGCTGGTTGAAGACCCGCAGATCACCGAATACATCAACGACATCGGCCATCGCATTTCCGCCCAGGCCAATGACGGCGCTCACACATTCACGTTCTTCGTGATCGATGACCCAAACATTAATGCCTTTGCGCTGCCCGGCGGCTACATCGGCGTGCATACGGGCCTCCTCGAAGCAACGCGAAGCGAAGATGAACTGGCCGGGGTGCTCGCACACGAAGTCGCTCACGTCACGCAGAGGCATATTGCAAGAGCAGTTCACGCGAATTCGCGCCAGAGTATTCTAACGACTGCAATCATGCTGGGCGCCGTCATCGCGGGTGTGGCGGCCGGGGCAAGCGGCGATGCCGTCCAGGGGGCGATAGCCGTCGCCCAGGGGACCGCGGCCCAGCAGCAGATTAACTTCACTCGTAACAATGAATACGAGGCGGACCGGGTTGGCATCTCCGCGCTCGCGGAGGCCGGATTCGATCCACAGGGCATGGCATCTTTCTTCGAGGTGATCTCCCGCGGCGGCAGACCGCCGGAGTTAAGGGGACCTGAGTTTCTCAGAACACACCCGGTCAGCAGCGCAAGAATCGCAGAGGCTCGCGGACGTGCGCGGGATTACGCGCCGGTACATACGTCCGACACCGTCAATTACGGGATTGCACGCAGCCGCCTGATCGTGCAGCGCATGGAGACGGCGGAACAAGCCATCAGATATTTCGAGCGCGAGAGTTATGAAAATCAGTCGGTCGCGGAACGGTACGGGCGGGCCGTGGCATACGCGAGAGCCGGCAGGCATTCGGAGGCCAACCGCATCTTCGAAGAGCTCGTCGACAATGACCAGGAAGTCATTGCCTACCACATCGGCCTGGCGCAGTCCGAACTGGCGCTGGAGCGGACCCGGGATGCCGTGGCCTCGTTTGAGCGCGCCCAGGAACTGTTCCCCAGGAATGTGCCTCTCGTCGTTCACTATGCCGAGGCGCTGTTACAACTGGGCGACGCAAAAACTGCGCACGAAATCCTGCTGGACCTGCTGAACAACGTCCCGCCTACCCCGGAACAGGTGCGGCTCATCGCACGCGCGGCCAACAAAGCCGGCGATATTGCGGAAGCTCATTACTACATGTCTGAATACCGGATCATGATTGGCGATCTGGTAGGCGGCGTGAATTTTCTGCGCCAGGCATTGCGCGTACCCGACTTGCAGGAGATTCAACGCATTCGTTTTGAGGCTCGCATTGACTTTCTGCATGAGTATATGACCGAAGAACAGCTGCAACGAAGCAGATCCTGAGCCAGCCTCCATACCGGCTGACTGTTCGCCCGAAGTTTGGATTTCCTGTAAGCTCGTTAGGAAAAGAGGCAGAATAATGGGCTACTCTGTTGATCGCTCGGCTGTTTTTGTTTTGGCGGCACTTGTCTGCCTGCAACTCGGTGCCTGCGCAACGCAGCCGGCCGCGGCTGATGGTTCAGCGGCCAATGGTTCAAAGCCCGCACGATCTCCTGCTGATCCCTGGGAACCCGTGAACCGGCCGATTCATGTCTTTAACGCTGCTATCGACGGGGTCTCTTTAAGGCTCCTGGCAAAAGGCTACCAGAAAGTCGTTCCGGCCTTTATGCGGCGCGGCGTCGGCAACTTCTCTCGAAACCTCCGGGCACCGCTGCACATCATTAATAATTTCCTGCAGGGCAAGATCGGTTCCGGATTCAGGCAAACCGGCCGCTTTGTGATGAACACCACCTTCGGTATTGGCGGGTTGATGGATGTTGCGGCAGACGCCGGGCTCGACGTTGAAATTGAAGACTTTGGCCAGACGCTCGCCGTTTGGGGTGTACCTGCTGGACCGTTTGTCATCATTCCTTTCCTGGGTCCGAGCACGCTGCGCGATGCAACCATGATCCCTTTGAATTTTCTCGCCGACCCGTTGCTTCACTACGACAATGCATCTGTCCGGGACAAAATCTATTTGGTCCGATTCATCGATGTTCGGGCACGCTTGCTACCCGGCAGCGCGGTGATCAGGGCCGCCTATGATCCATACATCGCGTTACGGGAAGCGTATCAGCAACATCGCCGGTATTTGATTTATGACGGAGATCCTCCGGAAGACGACGATTTCTACGACGAGTTTCTGGAGGAGGAATAAGGGCCCCGTCGTTTCATAATCCTGCCAGGGGCCCGGGTGCATCAATGAAGCCTGCCCACCGTTCGCCGCGGCGCAGCAGATGATCGACTTCGGTGGTCTTGGCGATCGCGTCTATTTTTTCCGGCATGTCGGTAAAGCGAATCTCGCGAACCGTATGATTGGCCCAGGTAATCCACTCGAGCAATAAAGCCAGACCAGCTGAGTCGGTTTCATCAACGCCCGACAAATCGACTTCGATTCGGGTATGTTCCTCAAACGGGATCTCGCTTTCGCGCAATATCTTGCCCGCGGTATGGAATGTCATATGGCCGCTCAGTGAAAAGCGGCCGCCGCCGTGATCCTGAAGCGCGAATTCGCTCATTCCGCGGCGACTTCGGTTGTTTCGGTCTCGAGACGCTTGATGACACCATCCAGACCCTCGGCCTGAATTTCCGCATTCACTTCAGCCTTGAAGTTTCGAACGTAGGAGATACCTTCGATCGTCACATCGAACATGAGCCATCCTGTTTCACGCTTCACCATGCCATAGTTCACGGGCACTCTCGTGCCGTCTTCGAGTACTACTATCGTTTTGACCGTTGTTCGTTTTTTCGTATCGTCGCCGCGAAATGGCAACACTTCCAGATTGGCCAGATCAAAGTCCAGGGCGGCCTCGGCATACATATGCATCAAGTGATCATAAAAGGCGTTGATGAACCGCTCGCGATCTTCCTCGCTGGCGGTTCGCCAATGCCTTGAGAGTACCAGCTGCGCCGCATAACGCCGGTCGAATCTCGGTAGCAGAAGCTCGTCGATCAACGCATATAGCGCCTCTTTGTCTTCTGCAAGTTCATCCTGACGGCCTTCGATAGCCTGGTTGAGCAGCTGTGCCGCTTCCTCAATCACAGCGTTCGGTGACTGAGCCTGGGCAGTCAGCGAAAAAAGACAGGTAATAAGTATCAATGGCAAACGTTTCACCACAGGTTCACCGCTTAATACCTTATTCATCGTCGTCCTCTCCTCCGGCGCTGAACAGATACTTGCTGATCAGGTTCTCAAGCACGATTGCCGACTGCGTGAACGGCAAATCGATTTCGCTGCCGTCCTCCAGATAGGTCTCGGAGCCTCCGGCCTGCAGGCCGATATATTGGCTGCCCAGCAACCCGGAAGTCAGGATGGCAGCATCGGTATCATCGGGTATCTGGTCATATTTCCGGTCGATGACGAAAGTGACCCTGGCTTCCAGGCTGACAGGGTCGAATTCAACCGCTGTTACGCGGCCAATCGTCACACCGGACATTGCCACCGGCGCACGGTTTTTCAGACTGCCAACATTTTCAAAGTAGGCTTGGACCTCGTAGGTATCACTACCTGAAAACGTATTATTTCCGGTCGTCTGAGTCGTCAGGAAGAAAAGGGCGGCGAGGCCCAGCAGGACGAAAAGACCGGTTCCGAATTCAACTGCTCGCGTTTGTTGCATTGCTTACCTCAGATGGCGATCGCCGTAATTATGAAATCCAGTATAAGTATCGCGATCGCCGTGATAACGACGGTTCTTGTCGTGGCTCTGCCAACACCTTCTGCCGTTGGAATCGCATTATAGCCTTCCCAGACCGCCAGCAGACTCGCGACAACACCAAACACGGTACTCTTGATAATGCCTTCATAGATGTCCGCAGGTTCAACGGCGTCTTGCATCTGCGACCAAAATGCCCCGGCGTCGACGCCCAACAGCGTCACGCCAACAAGATGGGCGCCATACAATCCGACAACAGTGAAGATAGCAGCGAGCAGCGGCATCGCGATCACGCCGCCGAGGAATCGTGGTACAAGCACCCTTCGCAACGGACTGATGGCCATCATCTCCATTGCCGACAACTGATCGGTTGCTTTCATCAGACCGATCTCGGAGGCAAGTGCCGTTCCGGCACGACCGGAAAACAACAGCGCCGTAATGACAGGGCCGAGCTCCTTTAGCAGACCCAGAGCGGCGACGGCGCCGACCGCATCTTCTGCATTGAACTTCGACAGGTTCGAGTAACCCTGCAGGCCCAGCACGCCGCCGACGAACAGACCACAGACCATTATGATGACGAGCGATAAGGCGCCGGTATTATAAACCTGGTACACGACCAGCCTGAAGCGTCGCACGATTATGGAGGGCGAGTGGCTAAGCAGGCGCAGAAAAAATAGCTGCAGCGCACCAAACGTGCGCAGGAACTCTACGAACGTGTAATAGAGTTCCCTGAACATCGGAACTTACTCTACATCCCGGCCGAGTAGTTGCTCGGCATAATTCGGCGCTGCGTAATGAAACGCGACCGGACCGTCTGCCATGCCGTGCATAAACTGCTTGACGACTTCGGAACTGGTGTTGCTGAGCTCATCCGGGCTGCCTGAGGCAGCCACTTTGCCGTCCGATATCAGGTAACTGCAATCAGCGACCGCGGCGATTTCCTGTACGTCGTGACTGACCAGAATGCTGGAGATACCGAGTGCATCATTCATTTGCTGGACAAGTCTGACAATCACACCCATGGATATCGGATCCAGCCCGACGAACGGCTCGTCGTAGATAAGGATATCCGGGTCCATCACGATTGCCCGGGCCAGTGCCACACGGCGCGCCATGCCACCCGATAATTCGGACGGCATCATGTCGGCGGCGCCGCGCAGTCCAACTGCATGCAGCTTCGTCAGCACAACGTGCCGGATCAGCCTGTTCGGCAGCTTGGTATGTTCCCTTAGCGGGAACGCGACGTTTTCGAAGACACTGAGGTCTGTCAGCAATGCACCATTCTGGAACAGCATGCCGAAGCGGCGCCGAAACTGGTACAGCTCCTTCTGGTTCAACACCGAAACGTCGATACCGTCGACGAGAATGGAGCCGCGATCCGGCCGCAGTTGACGGGTAATCAGACTCAGGAGCGTCGTCTTGCCGGTGCCGCTGGGACCCATGATGGCGGTAATCTGCCCGCGCTTGATCGTGATATTCAGCTCCCTGAATATCTGTCGCCGGCCGCGGGTGTAGTGGAGATCGCGTATCTCTATCAGATTGTCGGCCGCAGCATTCATTTGGCGGCAAACACGATTATGCCGCCGATTCCATAGCGACTTCATACTTGCCAAGGCGCGCAAGGCTGTTCAGTTTGGCCCTCTTGAATAAGGCCTCCTGTCCGGCGGCAAAGTTCGCTTCCTCGCCACGCCAGGCGTCCAATGCCGGCGCCTGCAGCGCCCTGCCATAGGAGAATGACAG
>Ga0255053_10000506_pt1 | contig 21571 bp, 12 predicted proteins | sample JV7_2_22_MG_FD_188635 | JGI IMG/M metagenome (GOLD analysis project Ga0255053, IMG submission 188635) | Seawater microbial communities from Jervis Inlet, British Columbia, Canada - JV7_2_22 | ecosystem: Environmental > Aquatic > Marine > Inlet | place: Canada: British Columbia | collected... | reverse complement strand
GCGCATGTTATTGATGAGGTCCGACGGCCTGCCTTCACGCACAATCTGGCCTTTGGCAATAATCGCCATGCGCGGACACAAGTCGGTTACGTCATCCACAATATGTGTCGATAGAATCACGACTTTATTTTCGCCAATATCGGACAGCAAATTCAGGAAGCGATTTCTCTCCTCCGGGTCAAGACCGGCAGTGGGTTCGTCGACAATAATCAACTGTGGGTCGCCGATCAGTGCCTGGGCAATGCCGAAGCGCTGTCGCATGCCACCGGAGAATCCCGCGAGTGCCTTCTTACGCACATCATGCAAATTGGTCTGTCGTATCAGGTTGTCGACAATGTCTCGACGCTCTTTCTTGTTCGTAAAGCCTTTCAGTACCGCCATGTGATCGAGCATGTTGAGCGCAGAGATGCGCGGGTACACGCCGAAGTCCTGCGGTAGATAACCGAGTACCTTGCGCAATTCGGAGGGTTGGTGCAGTACATCCAGGCCATCGAATTTGATCGAGCCATTGTCCGGCTGCTGCAACGTGGCGACGGTACGCATCAGCGTCGACTTGCCGGCGCCATTCGGTCCCAGCAGGCCGTACATCCCGGCAGGTATCTGCAAATTCACATCGCTGAGTGCTTGCACGCCGTTCGGATAACACTTGGAAAGATTTGAAATCTCGAGCATCACTACCCCCCGTTTTTCTTCTTCATATTATTCAGCAGGAGCGGAGTATTACACAGGTCACGGATGCCGGGCGGTATTACGCGGCCGCGATGGAATTTCCTATCCTTCGCCCCCCTGAAGCGATTCGATCGACTATAGCTCCCGGCGTTTCATTCGATCCGCGATGTGGTCGGCCTGGCGGATAGCCAGCGCGACGATAGTCAAAGTCGGATTTCCAGCAGCGCTGGTGCTGAAGAGGCTGCCATCGGTCACGAAGAGATTTGCTATATCGTGTGTTTGACCCCACCGATTGGTCACACCGTCGTTTTTGTTAGCACTCATCCGGGCAACGCCCATATTGTGACAGCCGCCGCCAACGTCGAGCGTCGTTACCGGCTTCTGCCCACTCATCGAAGCCAGCAGTGCCTCGCATTGCTTCTTGCCGTGTTCAAACATTGCCATCGAGTTGTCATGAAAGGTGTAATGCAGTGTCGGAACGGAGAGTCCGATTTGGTCGCGCTCGGATTCGTCGAAAGTTATTCGGTTCGATGCTTGCGGCGGGTCCTCGCCGGTTACCCACAAGCCACCGAGTCTCGTATAGTTGTCAAGATATTCAGCCGCTGATTCACCCCATCCGCCAACAATGGCCGCGACCGTAACCGGATCGGTGGCCACCGTTTCAATCAGGTAACCACCGTTGAAACCACGGTCCGGCATGTGATACTGCTCGTCAAACAGCAAACCCGATTGCCGCGTCCCGCGATGAAAATTGACTTCACCAGGCATGATCGCCAAGGTCGAAAACATCATATGACGCGTATAGTTGCGCCCCAATTGCCCCGACGAATTTGCGAGGCCATCGGAAAACAAATTCGACGCAGAGTTATGCAGTAGCCGCGTCGTTTCCATGACATTACCGGCCACGCACACTGCTCGCGCTTTCTGTTCGTGCAGATTTCCGTCGTTGTCAGCGTACACAACGCCCGTAACCTTGCCGTTATCATCATGATTGACCTTCACGGCCATCGCTTCCGTTCGCAGCTCAAAATGACCTGTGCTCTCCGCCTTCGGAACCTCCGTATAAAGTGTCGACCACTTTGCACCAATTGCGCAGCCCGAGTGGCAGAAGCCGATCTGGCGACAAGCTGCACGCCCGTCGCGGGCAACCGAATTAATCGCCGTTCTCGTACTCGTGTATTCCTTGTAGCCGAGTTTTTTCGCGGCAGCCTTAAGGAGCTTGTAATTATTCGTTTCCGCCGATGGTGGAATACCGTGTGTTCCGGTCACTCCCATTTTGTCTTCGGCCTTGTCGTAATACGGCTCGAGCTCCTCAAGTGTAATGGGCCAGTCGATCAGCGTCGTGTCGGGCATTTCACCGTAAGTGCTTAGTGCTTTGAATTCATGCGTCTGGAAGCGTGGCGTTATACCGGACCAGCGCATCGTTGTTCCGCCCACCGTTTTGCATGTATAGATGGGTGTACCTCTTCGCGTATCGTTCCAGCCCAGTTTTTGCATCATTAAGCCGGGATCGTTAACAACATCAGCAAGCGCCAGGCGTTTACCTGCCTCGAGACAGACAACGTCGATGCCTTTCTGAGCCAACTCGTTGGCAACCGTGCCGCCACCTGCACCGGAGCCAATCACGACGACGACCGAAGCATCGTTCAATTTGAATTGTTGACTCATCGGCCCCGCTCCGGCAGCCAGTCGATATCGCTGAATCCTCGGTCTACATATCCACCGTGCTCGACGGACGAGCCTGGATAATTGATGGCCTTCCACACTTCAGGGTGGGCATAGAATCGCCCAAGTACCTGAAACTTTATCGCTGTAAAGAAGCCCTCGTCCTGCAGCTTGGTCATCGCCGAGAGTTGCGCGGCCGTATCCAAATCTGCAAAGCGTCCGGCACCAACAGCATCCAGCGCAACATAAGCGCCGTCAAGGAGTTCCTGCAGTTGTACATCGGATGCTGCCGCAGACAGTATGCTGTCGACGGTCTGCACGTATACATCGTCCGGAACGCTATCGTGCGGATAATACAGCCGCACCATGCGGGCCAATGTTCTTGTCGTGTCGGTGGGGGCATCGGCCGGCGCCTCCGCCCAGGCAGAAGCGCTGCGGATCAACGTCAGATTCAGCCCACTCGCAATTGCGCCAGACCCGGCTATTGCCGCGACAAGAAAACGGCGGCGGGAAGTCACTTCAGTATCCATTAGAACTCCCTTAAGATTATTTTTATGTGGAGTGATTATTAGTATCGCCGAAATGTCGCTGCTGGAGAAGCGTTTGCGGAGTTTTCGACCTGCTCAACGGAGAATCCCTCGCCAGATGCTGTCAATGGGGTAATCTTGCAGACCATGTCCAAGATCCCGCGTGATACTTCCGTTGATCCTGGTGACCATGCGCTGCCATTGGTCGTCGCGGTGACAGGCCATCGTGACCTGCTTGAGCAAGAGCGCGATCGTATTGCTCAACGAGTGCAGCAATTTCTGGCAGGCCTCATTCGCGATTTCCCGGAGCGCCGGATTCAGGTCATGTCGCCACTCGCCGAAGGTGCCGACCGAATAGCAGCAAAGGTCACGCTTGACCTCGGCCTCGAACTCATCGCGCCTCTGCCGATGGGGCGTAGCGAGTACTGCAAGGACTTCGAGACGGCGGCGTCGCGCGCGGAATTCGAGGAATTATGTATGCACGCATCCCAGGTATTGGAGCTACCGGCGGAGATCGACGACAGGGACCGGCTTTATGCGCGACTGGGCGTTTTCCTGTCCGCGCACTGCCATATACTGCTCGCGATATGGGACGGCAAGCTCGGCACAGCACTCGGTGGGACCGGTCAGGTCGTCAGATTCCATCATGACAACGTCATGGACGGCTATGTCACCCCGATGGTAACGGCCCAACAGATGCTGGTCGATGACGAAAGCGACCTTGTCTTCCACATTGTGTGTTCACGCGACCGCGAGAGTGGCGAGCCGGCGCCCGGGCTCGAGCCACTCGATACTTGCTGGTTCACCAAGAGTATTGCCGAGCCTCGCAGTGCCTCGCTACCCGAACAGCACCGCCGGATATTTCAGCGCAGCAACGAGTTCAGTCGCGATGCCGTACGCTTTGCAGAACGAATCGACGCAGAAGGCTGGTCACTGATCGAAGGCGCACCTGAGAGCGACCTGCCGTACGGGGCTACAACGATCGACCGTCTGTTTCGCGCGGCGGACTGGATGGCGATCCACTACCAGCGGCGCACGCTGCTCGTATTGCGCGTTGCTCACGTCCTCGCATTTGTCATGGGATTGCTATTCATCCTGTATTCCGATCTCTGGGCGGAGAAGTACCTGATGTCCGTGTTTCTCGTATGCTTCGCCTTCGCCGCAGCCGTTCAATACACGGCCAGACGCCGTGGGTGGCACCGAAAGTATCTTGACTACCGCACACTGGCGGAGGGATTGCGCGTGCAGTTTTACTGGGCGGCAGCCAGTGTTGTGAGCGACAGCGTCGCACGCTTCAGCCACGACAATTATCTGCAGGCGCAAGATGCGGAACTAGGCTGGATTCGCAACGTCATGCGGGTCGCGGGACTCGAAAGTGGTGCCCGTCCGAAACGATCGGAAATCGGATTACTATTCGCCGAGCGCAAATGGATCGGCGCACAAGAGCAAGGTGGTCAGCTCGACTATTTCTTGACGAAACTCGCCGAGCGGACCAGGCATCATCGACTAACGGAGCGCCTCGGGCGGCTCAGCCTTGTTGTGTCTGCATTGGTCGTGTCGACGGCCGTACTCCTGGGAGAATTCCTTGCAACGGACATGAATGCGTTGCTGATTACAATAATGGGATCGATGTTGCTGATTTTCGGCATTCGGCATGCGTACGCTTACAGCACCGCCGAAAAAGAGCTGATCAAACAGTTTGAATTCATGGCACGCATCTATGCGAACGCGCGCTATCGACTCGACCGGACTTCAGGTGAAGACGACAAGCGCCAGATCCTGCTTGCCCTCGGGCAATCTGCCCTGAGCGAACACGCCCAATGGATCATGATGCACCGGGAACGCTCGGTCGACCAGACGGAGATCTGGCGTCTCGGGAGCGGCGGCTGATACCGCGAAATCGTCGCCGATAAACTGTGGCGCCGGGTCTGTGACCCGGCGCCACTGTGGTTATGGCGTGAACGGTATGACTTTAACCTCGAGGATGAACTTGATATTGCCGGCTCTCATGATCAGGTTACCCTCATGGTTGAAGGGATCGGTCGTATCGAAGACAGCCTTGTCGAGGAAGCTCAGGAAGATATTGGTCTTGTTCAACGCTTCGAGATAATCGCCGACTTCGAGTCTCGCGCGAATGTCGCGGACCTTGACCCGCAGCTTGTTGAGATCGCCTTTCTTCAGCACGGGCTCCGCGTCTGCCGTGGCCTCGATCAGTGCGTCGGTCTTGTCCAGCAACATGTTGACAAACGCCTGAGTCACGGCGTCAGGCATCGGGTTCGGTCCGAGGCCGAAATCGATGAACAACCCGATGACGAAGAACGACAGTGTGCGGGTCCTGGTGCGCGACGTGCCGCAATCATGGGTCACCTCGATCGCTCGACCCTCGAAGAGGTCGGCCTTGTCGGTGGTCTGCCAGACCATGACGTCTTGCAGTTGTCGATCCGCGACGATCGGCCGCTCGCATACCAGTGCGTCGGGGGAGAATACCTCAGGGAAGCCGATGCTGAGCACCGTCCCGTCGCGAATGTCGATGTTCGTTGTCTCGGTGACCAGCACAGTAAATCCGTCATCGCCACCGCACAGGTGGCCAGGAATGATCAAATCGCCGTCAAAGAGCGAGAGCGGTGTCAAGCCGTCGCAACGGCCATTGACCACTCGCGTGTCTACCTCGGGCACGGCCGTCTGTGTAATTGTTGCGCCTGCGGGCACAACGAAGTTGTCCGGCAAGATGATCTGCTGTCCACCCGTCGGGTTACAACCGAGAACCGTATCCGTGCAGTCCTCGGCGGGCACCGTGATCGGGGTTGAGATATTCGTGACAAATGCATCACTGACGCCAGCCAGCGAAGCCTGGAAGGAATTGAGCAGAGGATAGTCAGCACTACCGGTGGAGCCGGTGACGAACACGTTACCCGGATTCAGCACGGTAATACCGTTGCTGGCGTTTTCGCCGCCCGAACCGCCGAGGTAGGTCGAGAAATCCAGCGCGTCTCCGGTTGCGGTCATCTGCGTCACAAAGGCATCAGACGGCCCGGATAAAGCCCCCTGAATAGGATCGAATGTCGGAAAGTTTGGTGAACTTGTACTGCCAGTGAGATAGACACGGTCTTCGACATCCAGTTTCAGGCCCCAGGCGAAGTCGTCTCCACTGCCGCCGAGATAGGTAGAAAACGTTAAGCCCGTCAGCGTCGGATTCAGCTTGGTGATGACGCCATCGCCAGTGCCTCCGACAACGGCACTGCCACCGTAGGTAGTCTGGAAGGCACCGGGTGTCGTCGGGTAGTCTGCCGCATTTGTCGCACCAGATACGACGACGCTATCGAAACCATCGACGCCGAGCCCTTCAAGGAATTCGTCGCCAAAGCCGCCGAGGTAGGTGCTGGCGAGTATCGACGTCGCTCCGGGATTCAGTTTGCTTACCCAGCCATCGGAGGAAAACGGGCTGTTGGGTCCGTCGCCAAAAACAGATTGTGCGGCTCCTGGCGTGACCGGAAAATCCGCCGATCGCGTCCAGCCGGTTGCGAACAAATTGCCACTGCTGTCGAAACCGATATTTCTACCCGCGTCCCGACCCGTACCGCCGAAACAGGTTGACATCATAATGGCTCCGGCCGGCGAGTATTGCCGGACGAATATGTCAGAATCCTGGGGAAGGCCGGTTGCAACGCAGGGAGTTGCATTGATCAAATGTGTCGTCTGGAAATTGGATGCGCCCGTGTTGCCTATGACTAGGGCATTGTCGGCAGCGTCGATGAGTATTCCACGTATTTCTTCCGGGGCAAAAAACAGATCGTTGCCACCGACGTAAGTTGAATAGATAAGGCTGCTGCCGTCGGGCGGTAACTTGGTGAGAAAGCCGTCTTCGAAACCGCCGCCGAATACCGGCTGCGCCGCGTTTGCGATGGGGAAGTCCGTCGAACTCGTACGGCCGCCGACAATGATATTGCCGAGCGAGTCGAGTTCCACGTTCTGCGGAAACTCACCATTGAAGCCACCGAGATAGGTCGAGAAAATCAGGCTGGCACCGTCTGCCGCCAGTTTTGTGACGAAAACGTCACTTGGACTGATGTTGAACGACGAGATCTGGAAGAGCAGGTTGCCGGGGAAGGCATTGTCTTCCAGTACGACATCGTCGAAGAATACGGTTGTCGGCGCAGGCCTCGTGGTTTCGATGTCCTGCACGACGATTACCCGAACCTGGGTAGCCGTTGCGAATGTCGGGAAACTGGATGGTGTGAACGTGAAACTTTGCTGGACCCAGGTATCCGGCGGCAATTGCGGGAGCGGGGGGAAGCCCGAGGGGCCTATCGCACCGATCGTGCCGAGGAAATTATCGCCCGAGTCGAAGAACTGAATGGCCGGGATGTGACCGACGCCACCGTCCGGCGAATTGACCCAGACCGATGCGGTATACGTGCTGGTTTGATTAATCGGGATCGCATTGACAGTGCGCCACCCGGGATTCGAAAGCGGGACCGAACGCGAACTGGTCGTGATCTTTACCGAGTAGGTATCGGTGCGGCCAAAACTCTTGTCCCACAGGAATACTGCGTCCGTACTGTTCGGGTTCGGCGCCCAGCCCGTCGGGTTGACGCCGCCTCCAATAACCGACTGAGTCGGGCCCGCCAGCGGAAAATCCAGGGAGTCCGTCCGGCCCGTAACGACGATCGTCCTGTCGACCGGGTCGACGCGGACCGACCGGCCGCTGTCAAAGCCCGTACCGCCCAGGAACGTGGAATACGAGATCACCGGATCGATGACCAGCGGCTGCGAGCGATCGTAATCGGCCAATGCAAATGAGACTTCCTGCTGGTCGCTGATTTCGAAAGCCCCATCCACGAATACCCGGGCGCCGTCGATGTCCTGGTAGACGATGGGCGCCATGTGAACGATTTCGTCTGCAGGCGTATCGAGGATCAGGTCGCCATTCTCCGCCAATTCCGCCCCCTTGATTCCCGTGAAGGCCAGCCTGATCTGGTGCGGGTCTATGTTTGGCGCTATGTGGAAATCGTAGCGTAGTTCGCCTTCGTGGCCGCTAAACACGATGTCGATGCCAGGATAAACGTCGTCGTAGGTGAGTGTTGCGAAGTGTGCTGCATTCCTGATCCAGCGCTCCGGATCCGCGCCGCGAAAGTAAGCGCTCTTACTCGACTGCTCGCCGCCGCCCTCGACGGCCACATCTTGATGCGCATCCAGGAAGCGCATCTGCACGACCGCCGTGCCTGCATCGGCGGAAGCCGGCAATTGCATCACAACATCACTATCCCGAAAGAAGGTCGTTGAATTACCGCCGCGATTGATGAAGCGGACGCTCGGGTCAGTTTGTCCCCGGTTCTCCTCGAAGAACAGTGGTAAAGACGGCATCGACGCCTTGAATTTTGCATGCTCATCGCCGGCCGATGCGGAAAACGCTGTGTTGCCTGCTGACAAAGATATAGCGAAGAGAACACAAAATTTGAAAAATCGATGAATCGTTTCGCGAGCGGAACTGCGGATTCGATATGCGCTTGCGCTTTTCATTGTTAGCCCCCTATCGGTTCTTGTGCTATCGGGTGCGGCCAGGCTCGAAGGATCGGCCCGTCTCCGGCATCCGGTGGGATTTATCGAGGGTCACTCTCAGGCGTCTGTTATTTTGGATTAGATCGCCTGCACATCCACAGTACTCCTGATACGCACCGAAACCAACGGTGGGGCCCGCGAGAAATTATTATGTAAAACGTTGTTCGTAACTCTATTTTCGCCCAACCGCCTTAGGTGCCGGTCTCTGAGCGACTACTCGGAGATAGCGACAGTCTGGTCCGAGGACTTGCTCACCGACGCTTCCGGAGATCGGCCCCAGCGCTCGTACAGAGACGCAATACGCCGCTCTGTTTCCGTGACAAACAGGGGCAATGCTCCCGGGTCCTCGCTAAGGATTTCGTAACTCTGCAGCAGCAGTGCTTCGGCATCTTCGAACCGCTCCAGTCCCGTCAACGCCGCTCCCTGTGCACTCATCGCGATCGCCGTGCGCCAGTGATTGTCGGTAAAAATCGTCGCGGCAACGCGTCGTGCGTCTGCCGCGGACTCGAGTGCTTCGCTGTATCGGTCCGTGGCAATCAAAACATTCGCCAATAAAGTCAGACTGCCTGCAATGTCGCGATGATTCTCGCCGAGCATGCGCCGCCGCGTTGCGAGCGCGTTGCGGATCAATTGTTCCGCCTCCTCGTATTGCTCCGCTTCCATGAGCCACATGGCGAGGTTGTTTTGTGCGTTCGCGACGTCAGGGTGCTCGTCCCCGAGACTGAGTCGATACACGTCAAGCGCCTCGCGAGAATGGCGCAGGGCGCCTGGCCGGTCGCCCTTGTCGTACAGCAGGTAGGCGAGGTTGATCAGCGCGCTGCCGATTTCGGGGTGAACGTCACCGTACAACTGCCGGCGCATGTCGATGACCTCCCGGTACATGACTTCGGCCTCGTCGTACTCGCCTTGATCATGCAGCACGAAGGCAAGATTGTTGACGCCGGTCGCGATCTCAGGGTGCACTTCGGGAAGCAGCTTGCGTTTCATCGCAAGGCTTTCCCGGCCCAGCTTCTCGCTCCCCGCATAGTCGCCGAGTTCGTACAGCACGTTGCCAAGGTTGCTCAGCACTTCTGCAAGATCCGGATGTGGATCGCCCTGAACCTCTTTGCGAATGGCAATGGCTTCACGCAACAGCGGTACCGGCCTGTCGTAGTCGCCCTGATCGAAAATGTTGACTGCAAGGTCCTCGAGGCTCTGCGCAACATCCGGATGAGAGTTGCCGAGCAGCTCCCGCCGCATGTTGAGGGCCTGACGCAGCAAAACCTCGCCAGCCTTGAATTCACCCATGCGCGTGAGTACATCGCCCAGTTCATTCATGCTCCGGGCAACGTCAACATGCTTTTCGCCGAGTAACTCCAGCTGCAGGTCAAGGGCCCGGCGATGTTTCTCTTCGGCGAGCGCATACTGGGCGCGCAACATCTCCACCCGCGCCAGGTGGTTGAGGCTCTGTGCGACCTTGATATCGTGGGAACCCCGTATCCTCTCGCGAGTCGCCAGGGACTTCTGCAGGAGGTCTCCGGCACGCGTGTAAGCACCCAGATTTGTGTAAACGCTCCCCATGGTGTCCATAAGCGTCGCTTGGGTTTCGGGTTGATCTGCCAACTCCCTCTCGATGCGTGCAGCACCCTTCTCGAGCAGTTCATCCGCCGTGATTTCCCTGGCACGTGATTCGCTGGGGTCGGACACCTTGAAGAGGTCGATCAGGAAGTTGGTGGTCTGTAATGCGGTTTCCGCCTCCGCTTCGGCACGGACACGCTGGCGTTCGGCTTCAGCGCGGGCCAGCCATGCCGTGGTGGCGAGCACGGTTGCGACAATCATACCGGTCAGGGACGCCGCCGTTATAAGCGCCATTCGCCTGTGGCGCCGTTGCTGTTCGCGTTGCTTGAGCTCGTCAAAACCGACACCCAGCATGCCGGAGATCAATTTCAGCTTGGCATTGTAGCGACCGTCCTTGCCTGCCCTGGCATCCGCTGCGATCGGCTCCGCCGGCCGAGATGACAGACTACCGTCATCGTCCAGCTCGTACCGCAGAGCCTCGGGGAAGCACTCCTCGAGTTCCAGTTCGGGATGATTGCTGCTGTTCGGCTCCCCACCGACGATCAGCGAGAAGATTCGGCCGCTTCTGCCGAGACGCTTGAATGCGAGGATTTCTTCGTTGACCCAACGGGAGCGGGCTGCGTCCGGTGAGCAGATCACAATCAGGCAAGCAGATCGCTCCAGAGCGACGTCGACTTTCTGGCTGAGGTCTGTGGCACTCGGCAGTTCGTCGCGATCCCGGAAAATCGGGCTCAGTCGCCTGGGAACTATGCCGTTATCCGTTTCCTGTCCAACGAGCCGTTTCGGAACCGAGTAGGTTTCGAGCGCCTTGTGAAGTCTTGCAGCCCAAGTTTCGTCACGGTGGCTGTAACTGATAAATGCCTTGTATTTTTTGTTGTGCACTTTGTCAGCTTTCTGTTACTGCTTTTAGTGTTCAGTATAGCTGACGAGCCCGGGACTGCCGGTTTTCGGGCTAAGCGGTGTCGGAAGTTCGGCGCCGCTGATACGCGTCACTGTAGCGAATGATGCTCCACGTACCCAATTTGTCACCGTTCTTGAACTCGGGGCCCCGCGCTGTCACTTCCAACATTGCCTCACCGATCTGCGTTGCCCGCACAGCTGAGTTGACCGGCGCAAAAAACCAGTAGAGAAGATTCTGCCCGATATGCGCTTCTTCCTCAGTGGGTCCAATGTAGTCCGGACGGTATGCGATCACGCGGAGCTTCGATCCTTCAGCGAACTCGAATAGCAGTCGCTCTGCGCGCACCTTTTCGCGCGCCCACATCGCACTGGAGTCCCCGGAAATATCGCTGGAGCTGATGTAATGAAATGAGATATCAGGCTTATCGCTGACGCTCGTCCATTCGTTGACAAACTGCACCGGGAAATCAACGTGAATCATGCCGTAGGTCTTTTCGTCGACTCCAACCGAGCTTATTCCGATCGCCCAGTAAACCGCGTCGGCCTCTGCTATCTGCTCATGAACTGCCGAATAATCCAGATAGTCCTTGTGTAATGTCATCCGCACCTTGCCCGCAGCAATGCCTGCTTCGATGCGCGGCGTCGCCCGCCGGGTAATTACGTGTACCGTTTCGACATTTGGATCTGCCAGCGCTGCTTTCAGAATGCCGTCTCCAGCCGTTCCGCTTGCACCGAAAATGGCGATCGTTTCGTAGCCAACCGGCATCCGGTCGAGACTCGGAACCGAGTTGTCCTTGACCGCAACGGTGACGGCTGCTGCGACGTACAACAACGCGAACAGGATGAATGGGGTGAGCAGTATCGTGCGAAGACGCGGTAATTTCACAGGCTGCCGAGTTCCGTGGCTGAAAGATTGCCAATCCCCAGCAGCTCAGGTGTGCGTAGCTCTTCACCGGCGTAGTCGCGATTCATCAGGACGGAAGTGATGTGGATCATGGCGTCCATGGTGGGCGTTTCGACATCGATCTGCCGCGCGAGCCGAGACATGAACACCAGACCGTAGCCCACGTCCTCATTCAAATAGCGGTGATCGAGTTGTGGCTGGGCGCCAATGCCGAGGAAGCCCGGCGCTTGCCGATAGCCGGTCCCGTAGTTGTCCTCCAGCATGTATCCTTGCCGCATGCCCATTTGAGGATCCGGCAAAACATGAATCCCCAATTTCTCGCCAACGGCGATTCGTTCTTTGTCCAGAGCCTCGATCAATCGACCGGTTGAGTCGCTGACGCCCTCCTCGTAGAACAGAAAATCCCCGCCCGTACCCTCGATGCGAGCCGCATTGGCAAGCGTTACCGCCGGGTGAATGATCGGATTGGCGTTCTGCAGGCTGGTTTGCAAAACGCTACGCGCCGCTTCCATGCCCGGATAGACATCGGCGATGAGCTGCAGGATGTCGTCTGTATGCTGATTCGGCAAAGCAGCGAGCAGATTTCCGGCTTTGAGCTTGAGAAACACGCGGATGCGGCCTGGCTCAGTCAAACGCACGGCGTAGTGCAGCGTCGATGTTTCCGCGACTCGGACAGACTCGTCCGCCAGTCCCAGGCCCGCGGCTCGCTTAAACGCCAACGCCCCACCACAGGAACTGGGGCTGACGATCACGACTTGTCCCGGTTTCAGCTTGCCCGCTACGGCCTGGCCGAACGGCTCCGTGCTGTAGGCCGGCCCGACCACGTAGATCAGTTCTGCGCCCTTCAGTGCCAGGTCGATGTCGTGACCCGCATGAGCTATGTCGCCGAATCCCGAGATATCGCCCTCGGCATGAATACCCTTTTGCTCAGCGACTGCCTTGATATTTGCAGGAAACTGCGGAAAGTCGAAAAGCCTGACCTCATGCCCATGCGAAGCACAATCAAATGCGACCGCCGAACCGCCCGCGCCCGCTCCCAATACCGTGATTTTCATTGCCTGCCTCCGCCGCTAATCTGCATCACAAATACAATCGCTACATGAGTTATCTTGGAAATACTTTCACACTTTCACCGCCCCATGCAATGTAGAGGCGGGCGCACAAACATGGCGGGCCATGGAAGTTTCAGTTGCAGTACTGGAACTATGTGGCGGCGGGCACGACCAGTGAAAAGCTGGATCCCCGGCCAGGCTCCGACTCTACGTCCACCGCTGTTCCCAAAAGTTTGGCGCTGCGCTCAACGATCGAAAGGCCCAAGCCAAGACCATTATTCCTTGCAACCGGGTCGTTATCGATCCGGTAGAACTCGTCGAATATCATAGGCAGTTGATCAGAGACCATACCGATACCCGTATCCCGGACAGCGATTCTCAATCCGCCGGACTCGCGGCGACAGGAAACCTTTACCTCACCTTGATTCGTATATCGGATGGCATTCGACACCAGGACTCGAAGAATTCTCGTCAACAGCGTGCCATCTGAAAGCGCGACTTCAGATTGAGAATCAAATTCCATCTGCAGGTCCTTTGCCTGTGCCTGAAATGCAAATTCTTCTTGCAGTTGCTGAAAAATTTCGTGAATCGGAGTTTCGGCTATTTTGAGCTCGACCTCGCCTGATTCGAATTCGCTGATTTCAAGGAGAGAGTTCAGAAGATCGCTTAGCTGGGCGAGCGCGTCGCCTTGCATTGCAAATATTTCCTGCGCTTTCGCCTGTGTGACGGTTTTGCGCAAGGCACCATTTAGCAGGCTCAACGTCTGCAGATGGTGGCGCATGTCGTTGCTCGCCGTACTCAAGAACCGAGACTTGGCCTTTCTTGCCCGATCGGCTTCCTGCTCCACCTTCTGTAAGTCAGCCTCCGACTTCTTGCGCTTGGTGAGTACCAGCCAGGTACCGGCAATCGCCGTTAGCCAGATTGCGTACAGTGCCAGTAGTCTGTTCGCTATGACCATCCATGGGATGCCTGCCGGTTCGGACAGGAGAAACCCGAGTACCGTAAGAGCAGATACGCTACCGGCGACGATAAATGTATGTTGCTGTTTGGGGAGCCAGAGAGCGATAAAGACCACACCAACATAAGCCACACCAGCGGCAACGCCCAATGGCAGCGACTGGATATCAACTATGAATATTCCGGCAGCTAACGCGGCGCAAATCAGGGCGACATAAACAGTCGATTGGTTTACAGAAGTTTTGGATAGGCCGGCAAGCATTGTCGTTGCGTCTTAGCGCATTCCCCCACGTAATGTCGTCTCTTTACAAACGACACATTCGTTGCCGTCATACTCTTAAAAGATACAAGCAATTGCGGTCGAGGGGCATACGTATTAGCCGAGAAACTCTATGGCTCGTGCCAGGGCAACAGGCTGCCCGCTATAGCCTGCGCCTCGAGTCGGCGCCAGTACCGTTGCAGGAATTTCGGGCGAGAATCAGTACCTGCCGCTAGTTGCAATTTTTTCTGCCAACCCAGAAGCCAGTCGTCGGCAATCAGCCACGCGTCATCGACCGCCACTTCCAGCATGCGTTTCTGGGTCAACTCACGATTCGCGAGATACTGCACGCGGACCGACAATTCGGCGGACAACAGGGCGCGGTGAACGGACTCGAAACGCCACCAGAGACTCTCGTCCGGAGTTCCAGTCGGAGTACCGATGTTGCGTGGTTGCTGTACGGAAACAGGGCGAAACACACTCAGGCAGGGAGCGGCAGTGCCTGTCGCCCAGCACCGCTGGCCGGCGGGGGTCCATTCACTCACCAAACTGCTGACGGTTTGGCTTGCAGCGAGCCAGCCGCCCGCATGCATGCAAGGGGCCGACATCGCACCATTGTGGTGCGAATAACGGGGCAGACCGTCTTCACTGCCATGATCACGCAATACATTCATGGCACTGTGCGGGTCGTTCACATCTGCGGCGAGACATTGAACTCGCGCACGCCGTTTACCGGCAGAGGCAACCCAGGTACGAACCAGATCGGAGCGTGAGGCCAGCTCCGGCAGGCTTATGCTATTAGAGATTGCGTAGACACCGTGGGTGATGTGTTTGCTTGCCACACGCCGGCCTGCCGCTTCTACGACCCAGGCTCCGCTGGCGTCCGCAATCAGGAAGCTGTTGTGGTAGTTAAATCCGGCCTTTTCATAACCACAACGACCACCCTGACCATGGCGTTCGATCAGTTCGCAAATAATGTTCTTAGCCGCTTCTGCCGTGTTACCCCGTTCAAGCCCGAGTCGCACCAGGTCCATGCCCAACAAGCCGTCCTCTGCAAAGGACTCTCGTGTAAAGATCGCCTCATTACCTATGACAACGCCATGTTCGTTGACGCCGGTTTCCGCCCCCCACATCCAGAATGGTCGGCACAACAATGTGGCGTGAGTGTGTTCGACCTGGGGGATCACGGACCAGGTGCACTGCAGGCTCGCACCGGGTGGGTGCGTTTGTTCCTGCACCCAGCTCAAGACCTGAGCTTCGTTGGGATCACGGTCGCTGTTCTTGCCAAACAAAACGTGACCGGGTTTGACCACGACAAAGGTGTCACACATGGGTCAGGGGGCTCCTTCGTTGCCAGGTGCTCCCGCCAGGCAGCGACTTCGACCATCGAGGGTACAATGCCGAATGATATCTTTACTGTGTAGATTCAGCCATGGCCCTGACGTTGCCTGATAAAGCCTCTGCCGTTAAGAAAGAGATTCTCACTCGCGCACACAGTCACCTCTACCCGGGCCGAATCGAACGCATGCTTGATGGCGGCATCGATTTCGTTCCCGGTCGCCGCGAAGGTTACCGTTACTGGGATACGGACGGGCGTGAACTACTCGACCTGCACCTCAACGGCGGCACATTCAGTCTCGGCCATCGCAACCCGGAACTGTGCCGCATTCTGGCCGACGGACTGGCGGACTGGGATATCGGCAATCATCACTTTGCGACCGCACCGAAGGCCGAACTGGCCGAAGCCCTTGTTAAATCCGCACCCGGCGAGATGCAATACGCCGTACTGACCAGCAGCGGCAGTGAAGCCATTGACGTTGCCATCAAGTCTGCGCGCTGGGCCACCGGTCGAAAGCGAATTGTCGCACTGGAATCTGGTTACCACGGTCGCACCGGGCTCTCCGGCGCCGCCGGTGATGATGAAGCCGCGCGCTACTTCCTGAGTGACGAACCCGCGGAATTCATCAAGGTCCCGTTCAACGATCTTGACGCCATGCGCCGCGCGCTGGTCAATCGCGACATCGCGGCAGTGTTGCTGGAAACGATCCCGGCGACCTCCGGCTTTCCGCTACCGGATAGCAATTACCTGTCCGGGGTGAAGACACTGTGTGAAGAATTCGGGACCCTGTACGTAGCTGATGAGGTGCAGACCGGCCTGGGTCGAACCGGTCGGCTGTGGGGTGTAGAGCACTGGGGTTTGGCGCCGGATATTCTGGTCACTGGCAAGGGCTTGTCGGGTGGCCTGTACCCGATCGCGGCAGCGATTCTCAGCGAACCGGCGGGGCGTTGGCTGAACGATAATGGATGGGGCCACGTATCGACATTTGGTGGGGCCGATATTGGCTGTCTGGTTGCCGCACAGACGCTGAAGATCTGTAGTGATCCCTCGACACTCGCAAACGTCAACGCTCAGGCAGACTATTTGCTGGCCGGGTTGCAGGCGCTTGCAGAGCGCTTCCCGTTTCTTGAGGAAATTCGCCACAAAGGCCTGGTCATGGGACTGAAATTCACGGACACGAGTACCGGCCTTGGCATGATGCGAGCACTGTACGAAAACGGTATCTGGGCGTTCGTAGCGGGCTTCGATCAATCGGTGATTCAATTCAAACCGGGCTTGTTGATCGACCGCGCGTACTGTGACGACGTACTGCTGCGGGTGGAAAATGCCTGCGTCTGGTTCCTGCAGGCTATGAACGAAATTATGGGCGGCGGTAACAATTCATCAGATGACGCCCACCTGCAACCCATCATTCGACTGGCGCGGCTGGCTCTATCCCATTGGAGACTCGATGACGCAGGCCTTGTTGTCATCAAGCATCGTGAGAACACCGTGTTCAAGGTCACCGCCGCAGACGGTCGATGTTTTGTGCTGCGCGTACATCGGCGCGGCAACAACAGTGACGCGGCCGTGCAATCGGAACTCGTCTGGATGGGCGCGCTGAGAGACGCCGGAATCGCTACGCCCGCAGTTGTTCCAGCCGAGAATGGCGATTTGTTCGTGCACGTCGGTGAGGAATCGGATCCTTGTCAATGCGATCTGCTCGAATGGCTCCCGGGCAAACTGTTTAACGACCTGGGCCGGGTCGAGCGAGGTATGCGTGTCGAGTTTTGCGATCGCTACAAGCAGCTCGGCGCCCTGGCAGCGCGCGTGCATACTCAGTCGGAAAAATGGCATCTGCCGGCAGATTTCGCGCGCCGCGCCTGGGATGAGGGGGGTCTGCTGGGTGAGAGGCCTGTCATGGGGCGTTTCTGGGAGCACCCGTTGATTACGCACAGGCAAAAACGGGAAATGATGAAAGCGCGCCTGGTGCTGCGTGAGTTCCTGAAGAAATTTGGCAAGACGCCAGAGAATTACGGTTTGATTCACGCAGACTTTCTGCCCGAGAACATCCTGGTGCACAATTGTGAGCTGAGCCTGATCGATTTTGACGACTGTGGCTTCGGCTGGTATTTGTTTGAGATGGCCACTTCGTTGTTTCCGCAAATCAACCAGCCCTTCTTCGACGACCTCGTGGCCGCTTACACGGACGGCTACCGCAGCGAACGCGATATGAGCGACGCCGACCTCGATGCCTTGCCGGCGTTCATCATGATCCGCGGATTTACTTACCTCGGCTGGTTACATACGAGCGGTCAGAATATGAAACACGCTGATCGACTGGCCGAGGAAATTATCAACGGGCTGCTTCGATTCATCCCTGAATTGATGCAGGAACTAACGCCCGTCCAGCGTGTGATAGTCGGTGTGATGGCATCGCTGCGCGTTGGTAATCGGGAGCCATCCTGAATCGTCCACAAAGGGCCTTTTGAATCTGGTGGCCAGGGACGGGCAAAACGCAGCGTTTCGATTGACGACGACCGGACAGGTATCGGCCTCGACCCGGATTTTCATGTTGCCTGCTCCAGATTTTCGTTGGCTTCGAGCCACTCCCATTCGAGGGACTCGATTGTTGTTTTTGCTGCGACCTGGTCCTGAAAAAGCTGAGTCAGCTCATCCTTCCGACTCGGATCGACGTAAATCGATTCATCCGCAAGACGCGTTTCAAGCTCGGCCAGTCTGAACCGATTCGAGGCAAGTTCTTTTTCCACGTCCCGGACTTTGTCGTACAGTGGTTTCAGGCGCTGCCGCCGCCGTGCCTGTTCCTGCCGCTGCTGCTTCTTGTTTACGTTCTTCGCAGCGCCGTCTTGCCATTTAGCCGCGGCCTGTTCAGCTTCTTCTTCCCGTTCCCTGAGCCAGGTCGGGTAGTCGTCGAGGCTGCGATTGAATCGGTCGACTATGCCATCGTGAACGATAAGCAGTTCGTCGCAAACACTTCTTAACAAATGACGATCATGGGAGATCACGACCAGCGCGCCGGTGTACTCGATTAGTGCGACGCTCAAGGCCTGGCGCATTTCCAGATCGAGATGGTTGGTAGGCTCATCGAGCAACAACAGGTTAGGCCCCTGACGGATCATTAGCGCCAGTACCAGCCGCGCTTTCTCGCCACCGGAGAACGGCGCGACCGGTTCAAATATTCGCTCTCCGCTGAAGCCGAAGCGGCCCAGATAGTTGCGATGATCCTGCTCGCGGTCGTCGGGCGCGTGGTCCCGTAAATGATCGATGGGACTGTGCTCCGGACGCAGCAGTTCGAGCTGGTGTTGGGCGAAGTAACCAATCTTCGTATCCTTGCTCAGAATCCGCTCACCTTTTAGCAGGGTGCTGCCTGTCGAAAGGGCTTTGACGAGCGTTGACTTACCGGCGCCGTTTACACCAAGCAGACCAATACGGTCACCAGCCGACAGGTTCAGGTCGATATTGTCGAGAATGACGTCGTCGCCGTAGCCAATGGTTGCGTCTATAAGACCTAGCAGGTGTTGCGGTTGCTTTTTTGGCTCGATGAAATGAAACCGGAACGGAGAATCGACGTGTGCAGGAGCGATCTGCTCCATGCGTTCGAGCATTTTGATCCGGCTCTGGGCCTGGCGTGCTTTCGAAGCTTTGTAACGAAATCGATCGACATAGCTTCGAATGTGTTTGATCTGCTTTTGTTGTCGAGCGTACATCGCCTGTTGCTGCGCAAGCTGCTCGGCACGCAGAGTTTCGAACTGACTGTAATTACCGGTGAACAGATTGATCGTCTCGTTCTCGATATGCGCAACGCGCGTGCAGATCTGGTCGAGAAAATCCCGGTCGTGTGAGACAACCAGCAGGATGCCCTCGTATCGCTTTAGCCAGCGCTCAAGCCACAAAATGGCGGGGAGATCGAGATGATTGGTCGGCTCATCGAGCAACAGGATGTCGGACCGACACATGAGCGCGCGGGCGAGATTGAGCCGCATGCGCCAACCACCGGAAAACTCTTTAACGGGTTTCGCGTACTCGTCCGCCGCGAAACCGAGACCGTGCAGCAGTCGCGACGCGCGCGACTCGGCTGTAAAGCCGTCGATAGCCTCCATACGTTCGTAATGGAGGTGAAGGTCTGGTTTGTCCGCAGCGGCTTCACCCTCGGCAATGGCGGCTTGCACTGCTCGCAACTCATGGTCGCCATCCATTACGTAGTCGACAGCGGAGCCGCTGCCGTGCGGGCTTTGCTGCGCGACGTGGGCGATTTCGTCCTTCGGGTCCAGGGCGAGTTCACCATCGTCCGGTTCCAGCTCGCCCAGGAGCATGGCAAATAATGATGACTTGCCACAGCCGTTGGCACCGATCACACCCATGCGTTGTCCAGCGTGAATCTGAAAACTGACGCTTTCAAGTAAGACCTTGCGGCCGCGACGCAAGGAGATGTTGGTGAGGGCTAGCATGACCGGCGCGATTATAGGTCACACATAGTTAAGGTGACAGGCTGTTTGCAGATTGACCGTTGTATAGGCGTATCAGCTAATCTTGTGACACACTCTACAAATAAAATGTCTTATTGGGGGCTTCGACATGGCTGGCAAAATCGGGAAATTCTTCAAATACACCGGGTTGACCGTCGCGGTCATGGTGACCGTGGGCGGACTGTTTGCGGCTCACGAGTGGTACGCCCGACCCGTCTTCATCAACAATTACTTCAACCGTGCGTTCATTCAGTACATCTGGGACAAACCCCAAATGCTCACCAACCTGGGCGTTCTCGAGCAATTTGGGATTCACGGCCACAACGCGGAATGGAACGACGATTCCGAGGCTGCAAGCGACCGGGACTATGAGTTCCTTCTGGAAGTCATGGATACGCTGGCGAAATACGACGAGAGCAAACTCACGAAGGCCGAATTGCTGTCTGTCGAGGTGTTGAAGGAGTTACTTGGGAACCCTGAGCAAGACAGACGCTACCGGTACCACAACTATCCGGTGAATCAATTGTTCGGACTGCAAAACGCGATTCCGCGATTCCTGGATACATTTCACCGGGTCAATACGCCAGAAGATGCTGAACACTACATTAGCCGTCTCTCGAAGATCGGAGTCAAGATGGAGCAAAACATGGAGGGCATCCTGATTCGTGAAGAGAGAGGAGTCATTCCGCCAACCTTCGTCATCGATAAATCGGTAGTCATCATGCAGGAATTCGTCGACCAGCCCGCCGACGAAAACGTGCTGTATGTATCCTTCAAGGGCAAGCTGGAGAGAGTCGATGAAATCGGTGAGGAACAACGCCAGGCATTCCTGGCGTCCGCCAGGTCGGAGATCGAGAACGTCGTCTATCCAGCGTATCAGAACTACATAGACTACTTCACGACATTGCGCGCCAAGTCCAATAACGATGCCGGCGTGTGGAAACTCCCGGACGGCAAGGGCTACTACGATTATCTTTTGCGCCGTTTTACCACGACGGAGATGACGGCCGATGAGGTGCATGCTACGGGTTTGGCGGAGGTCGACCGCATCCAGGCAGAGATGCTGGAAATCTTTGCCGCTGAAGGCTATGACACGTCGCTGGGCGTAAAAGCCCTGTTCGACGAACTGTCGAAGGAGGAACGCTTTTATTATCCCGATACCGATGAAGGTCGAGCACAGATTCTGGAGGACTACGCGGCGATCATCGACGATATCGAAACCGGCATATCGAAAGCGTTCAACATCAAACCCAACGCGGGCCTTGTCGTAAAGCGGGTGCCCGAGTTCAGCGAGAAGACGGCGCCTGGCGCCTATTACAACGGCCCATCCCGTGATGGCGGCCGGCCCGGTACGTTCTACGCAAATCTGTACGATATCAAGGCCACGCCGAAGTACGGCATGCGCACGCTCGCGTATCACGAAGGTGTTCCGGGACATCACTTCCAGATCGCCATCAAGACGGAGCTGCAAGGCATTCCGGAATTCAGGAAGGAAGCCGGTTTTACATCGTACTCAGAAGGCTGGGGCCTGTATGCCGAGCGGCTGGCGTGGGAAATGGGCTTCCAGAACGACCCTTACGACAATCTCGGTCGATTGCAGGCTGAATTGTTCCGTGCGGTGCGCCTTGTAGTCGATACGGGAATTCATGCCAAACGCTGGACCCGCGAAGAGGCGATCGACTACATGTTGACAAATACCGGCATCGCGGAAAGCGAT